>Ga0315542_1001163_pt1 | contig 16612 bp, 18 predicted proteins | sample SalMarSW160120MG_FD_202541 | JGI IMG/M metagenome (GOLD analysis project Ga0315542, IMG submission 202541) | Salt marsh sediment microbial communities from the Plum Island Ecosystem LTER, Massachusetts, United States - Salt Marsh Sediment SW1601-20 ...
TTTTTTCGAGAGTTATAAAACCTAACGGCCCGGCAATAAAGGGAGGTTGTGTTGCTCGCCGCCTGTCATGGTAGCAGGAGGATCGAGAGTAAGAGTCCCGGTAGATGGGAGCGGCGAGCATGGCGCACTTTTTGCCGTCATGGTATAATGTTTATTGAGAGCTGGCGCAATCGCGGTACATGTTTTATAAGTGGCTGCGAAATAGTCCCGGTAGACGAAGTAACGAAACAGGCACTGGCGCAGTTTCGCGGTACAATGTTGATCGAAGCACTATTATAGTCCAGGTGTAGCATGTTAATTATGTGCAGTGGCGCGTTGTCCGGGTGTAACTCTCATAAAGGATTTGTATTACATGCAGGAGCACTTTGCAAAAATGTGTGCCAAACAACTTACCTTTATTGTCCGTGTTAGCCGTAGTATGTTGTTAATCTTGGATCAGGTTGAAAAGCTTATAAGGACTCATCTCTTATTTTCTATTTCAAGCAGAGCTATCTCTTTTTGATATTTCGATTCAATTTGGTTTAATTTCAATTCTGTTTCATTTTCTACTACCTGGATCTTATTTGAATATAGACTTTCTATGTTTTGAAGCCTGAATGAATATTTAAGTTCGAGAGCTGCATATTTAACAGAGTAGTCATGCTCAATTTTTTTGTATTCGACTTCCAGTCTTCGTTGGCGTACGGGTAGATTTATCATGCTACTTTCTGACTGTAAATTTATATCATCAATCGTCTTTTGAGCTTCCATTTTTAAAGCAGACATTTCCGTCTCTGCCAGAATTTTAATTCTTGAGGCTGAATCCTGTGCCTTGTTTTTTATTTTCATGAGTTTGTTTTCGGCAGCAAGCTTAACAGAATCCATTTCATACTCAGCTTGAATTCTGAGTTTTTCAAGTGTAAGAAGTTTTGCTTTCTCTTTGTTGGTTTGTCCATTTGATAATAAAGCAACAAAACTGAGAAGTAGGATTAAACTGATCTTTGTTTTCATATTAAATGCTTTTTGGGAAGGTTACAAAATCAAAAAATGCGGGCATAGCAGAAATTCTCTGAATGGCTGAATATTACGGCTAACGGCCCGGCGGTATAATTATGTAAGCGTTACTCGACGAAGCATCCGGGCAGGGTCCTGGTACTTTAGCCGGATAATTGTCCCGGTGCAAGGAGAGTATGGCGCGTGTTTTTGCAGTCATGGTGCAAGGTTAATTGAGAGCTGGTAGCGTCGCGGTATAAGGTTTATAGGTGATGAAGTAATTGTCTTGGTGCAGGATGTTTGAAATGAGCACTGGCGCGGTCGCGGTACAAGCATTACGAATTTGTCTTGGTAGCAGGAACAATAGCAAAAACCGTGACAAGCTTATTAATTATACCGTCCGTGTTAGGCTTTCGTAGCAATTTTTTGTCTCTCGTCAGGATGAATGTTTGTCTTTTTTTGTCCAGATATGTGAAATGCCAATCTTATTAATCATGCTTTCGCCACGTCAGTCACATTGGAACTAACGATGTAATTGTCACTATGTCAGTGCCGTATATATGGGGGATATATGGTCAGGTCTATAATGCTTATCAAATTTATCAAATATTATTTGCATTTGAGACCAGTCTGGTCAATTGTTTTCTAAATGGCCGGGAAGATAATTGTCAAGATAAATTTACCTCGACGCCGTTAGGCTTTGTAGCGGTTTTAAGTCCCGGTAGATGGGAGGGAAGCAGGCTTGAGCAGGGTCGGGAAAACTTGCAAATAATGCTCATCGGCCGGTTTTGTATATTTTTATTAATACAAAACCGTGAATTATTATTTGCAAGTAACGTCGGACAAGCCGGACATGTCAAGATAAAGTTTGGAGATGAATGAGCCTCGATTGGTAGCCGAGAGTTAAATGTCATGATGAACTTTCCTAAGTGGACAAAGTGCCGGTTCGCACCCGCTATGAAGCCTAACGGCCCGGCAATATGGGGAGGTTGTGTTACCCGACGACAGCACCGGGCAGGGTCCTGGTACCCCGCCTAAGCGGGGCCAGAAAATTGTCACGGTGCAAGGAGGGTATGGCACGTGTTTTTGCCGTCATGGTACAAATTTAATTGAGTACTGGCGCGGTCGCGGTACAAGTTTGCAAGGTGGGTGGAAAACGGTCACGGTGCAGAAAGCTGATAAATGGTCACTGGCGCAGTGTCGCGGTACAAAGTTGTCTCGGAGTCAGAAATTTGTCAAGGTGCAGGAGTATATTTTCGTGCAGCTGTGCGAATCCGGGTGCAAGGGCATTACGGATTTGTCTTGGTAGCAGGAGTAAAAGCAAAAACCGTGACAAACAACTTACCCATATTGTCCGTGTTGGCGACAGTTATTTTATTTTTTCTATTGAGTCACAGTAATTTTGAATAGCATCTTTAAATGATTTTGCTTGTTCTTTTGTCATAGACCTTCCAATTGATTCCATTGATACTATAAATGGACAAGGATTTTCAAGTTCAAGAGAACATCCAAATATTGCCCTTTCACTTTCCATAAAATCATCAGGAATATCTAAACTAGGGAAAATGACTTCATCCTCAATTACACCATCTACCATTAAGAAAACTATCTTGTCTTCCTTGTTAATATTTGCTGAAACAATGTGTTGTTCATTCAGTTTCCAATCCTTTATACTAATTGATAAACTCAGTTTTCTATATTTTTTATCGATAACCTCAAAATATAGACGTTCATTCATTTCTATATGAATCCGAATACGATTATTGTAAACTTTTGGAGTTCCAATTTCAAAAAGAGTTTTATTTACTCTTTTGTCTCCAAGAAATGGAAACCCAAACCTTAGCCCTAATGAAAATCCTGTGCCGGCTGCAGAACTTTGACCACCTTTGAGGTCAGTGAAAAGATATGCTAGACTTGCTTTCTTATCAATTGCTTTAAATAACTCCTCAATGATCTTGTTTAAACCAACTGAAGAATCTATTGCTTTTATGTCTGAGAGTAGGGGATATTTTTCTGTGACAACTGCATTATTAATATTATGATAGATTATCAAAATCTTAAAGTCTGAACTTCTGGCTTTATGAAAGATGGCCTGTAATTCAGCTTGCGTCCAATTCTTTTCAAAGAAATAATTACTTAAGACAAGTATTGCATTTTTTGATGTTCTAATTCCTTTATTGATAGAATCAGTTAGACTGTCTCCTAATTTTATGCTATACTCATCGTAGAAGACGTTAGCACCATTCTTCATTAGCGTTTCAGCTAATTCTCGAACAAAGTCTTCTTTGTCTTCATTAGCATGGCAAATAAAAAAATCTGCAGTATTCAATTTTATTAATTTTAGAGTGAATTTCGAGACAATATTGATGACTATTCATTTAGCTCAATCGGATTATTAATTTGTAGTTCTCCATTTTTATCTAACCGTAAAATTATATTAGAATCAAACTGGATTGTTAGTCCTAAATTTTTATATTTCTCGAGTAAGTCAGCTATTGCCTTTGCCTCCTCAATTTTTCTTTTGGATTCACTAATGGATATTTCACTTTCAATTTTTGCAGTTTCAGCTTTAATTTTATTAGTTTCAGCTGTTCTTTTTTTCCATTCTGGGATTATAAAAACCAGTTTTTCAATTAATTCCGCAAATGCCTTTAAATCGATTGAGATGAAACTATTCAAGGAACCTTTTTTCAAATCAAGTAATCTAATGCTATCAGTGTTACTTATAATTTTGATAATTTTTATGAACTCGGCGGTAAACCTTAGTTCTTGTTCATAATCCATATAATCAGAGCCTATCTTGATGCCAATAATTTTTTCGTTATGGGCCAAATTAAAGATTCTTTTGTCAATAAGATTTCCGATTATTGCACGAACTGAATTTATAAGCTGAAACTGGAATTTTTTTCTGTTTTCATTATCAAAGATAATTCTATGAAAATCAGGTATTCCAGAGAATCTTGAACCATTTCGGTGCGTAATTATTATAATCGGCTTTGATTGAGCAAAAGCTAATCCAAGTTCAAAATTTACCCAGTTACTTGGTCTAATTTGAATTGAAATGATAAAAGATGCTTCTTTAATATTGTCAAATATTCTTTCATAAATGGTCTCGGAGGTACTTAAATATTCATGCGCAAGATTTATTTCAACATTAAGATCTCTTAGTATTGGACGTAGTTCCATTTTAACGAAATCTTCGTCTTGTCTGGAATAAGTTACATAGCAAATAGTTGTTTTTTTCATGATATATAATTTGTATAGGTTTAATCGTAATTAGGATTTTGAGTTTTATGTTCAGGAACTCGATATCGTCACAAATTGCCGCCAACGGCCCGGCAATAAAGGGAGGTTGTGTTACCTGGCGCAGCATTCGGGCAGTGTCGTGCTACTTTAGCCTGGAAATGGTCCCGGTGCAAGCCAGGTATGGCGCGTGTTTTTGCTGTCATGGCATAAAGTTTATTGCATGCTGGCGTAATCGCGGTACAATTTATATAAGTGGACGAGGAATAGTCCCGGTAACCAATGTAAGAAACGGGCAGTGGAGCAGTTTCGCGGTACAATGTTGGTCGAAGCCAGGAATTAGTCCAGGTGCAGGATTTAAATTGGGAACACTGGAGCGATGTCCGGGTTTAACTCTCATTATGGATTTGTCTTTGGAGCAGGAGCGGTTTGCAAAAACCGTGACAAGCAACTTACCTTTATTGTCCGTGTTAGCAGCCGCTTTTATTTATTATTATCAAGACTAGAATCAAATTTGTCGGTCGAAATTTTGGTTTTAATAAGTTCTTGTCTCCTGTCTTTTATTAAGTCGTCTAATTGTTTCCAATATTCTTTATGTACTTGCCAGAAGTTGGTGTCAACAAGTAATAGGGTTTTTAATAAGTCTCCGGGATAAAGATCACCTTCTGAAAAAATGTCTTTTGTTAAAGTCTCAATTGCTAAGGGTACTAAATATTTAAGCCCAATTTGTTGTCCTATCATTATTCTTAAATCTTCAACTGAGAATTTGTTAAGAGTAACCTTTCGCAGGTCATAACAACGTTTTGCTAGGTGACTTTCAAAATCTGGCTTATCCCAAATGTCTTTTTCAAGGTTTTGAAGAGTCTTTTGTCTCCAGTTGTGTTCCAATTTTATTTTTGTATGAGTCATGGTTAGGTAGTTACGAAGTGACTGCTAACGGCCCGGCAATAAAATTCGTTTGTGTTGCTCGCCACCAGTCATGGTAGCAGGTAGCCGCGAGAGTAATATTCCCGGTAGATGGACGAGGCGAGCATGGCGCACTTTTTGATAATCCTGGTACAAAGTTTATTGAGTTCTGGCGCGTTCGCGGTTTTAAATTTATTAAAAGTTCTGAAATTGTCACCCGATGGTTGGCCTGTAAATGCGCACTGGCGCTATCGCGGTACAACGTTTTATCTATGTTTATTACTTGCTGAATGTCAACTCAAAAAGTGTGACAAACAAATGAATTTTATTGTCCGTGTTAGGGAAAGTAGCCTTTTGTTAAATGTCCCTTTTGTACAGGATGCAGGTTTGCTCATTAATGCATACACTTGCAAATGGTGCTCATCGGCCGGTTTTGTATATTTTTCCAATACAAAACCGTGAATTGCCATTTGCAAGTACCACTTAAGCAAACCGGTCTCTGTCATGATGTAAGTATTCTGCATGTTAGTGTTTGGTCATTATTACCCCAATACTCCATTCTGCGTTATCCACAAATTTATTCCGCCAATATGTGCCGAAATGCGGCTATTTTGCCTAACGGCCCGGCAATATGGGGAGGTTGTGTTACTCGACGAAGCATCCGGCAATCGTCCTGGTGCTTTAGCCAGAAGATAGTCCCGGTGCGAGGAGGGTATGGCGCGTGTTTTTGCCGTCATGTTGCAAACTGGTGCGTTAATTGAGTATCGCGGTACAAGCTTGGTCGGGTGCATAAAGTAGTCCGGATGGCAAATTTCGCAAAGCGGACACTGGCGCAGCGTTGGCGACGAAAACTGTCGCAAAACCGGAAAGCAGTCATGGTGTAGGATTTAATTGGAGTGCAGATGCGGGTGTCCAGGTTTAAGAACATAACTAATCTGTCACGGTTTAGGAGCTAAAGCAAAAACCGTGACAAGTCAACTTACCCATATTGTCCGTGTTATAAGCCGTAATTTATTTTTTCTTGTAATTTATTTATTTTATAAATTTAATTAACACTGCTTTAGTAGAATCATATTGCTCCTGGGTAATTAAACCTAGCTCTAATTTATCCTTATTTTTCTTTAATTCTGATAAGGCTTCATCGCTGGTGTATCCTGAATGTTTAATCTCACCTGCTTCAAGCGCATTTTCTATCTGAACAGTATAGGAAACAGGAAGAGCTCCCCAAGTCCCTTTTGTTCTGAGTATTGCATAAAATCCTGTTCTCTTCAGTCCCCCAATTATAATATTCTTAATTTGAGTTTCACTATTGCTTGCTTTTGCATCTAGTTGCTCAGGTTCCATCATAATTCCATCTCCTTTTGTAATGAATGCGAATGTTTTATTTGATGAAGGAACTCCTATCTTTATTTTATCACCGACCTTATAAATTGTCCCATTTTTGGAAACATAAGTTATGAATGGACCTTGAGGTCTTTTATCAGATTTCAAATCCTCAAATTTCAATTCTTGAGGAAATAATGTCATAGAATAAATGACGAAAAGTAAGAACAGTAGTGATTTTTTCATTGGGCTAGCATTAATTTATTGTACGAAAATTTTAAGATTAGCAACTTGATTTATTTGGAACTATCATTTGTACAGGATTTTATGGCTTATAACGGCCCGGCAATAAAGGGAGGTTGTGTTACCTGGCGCAGCATCCGGGCAGAGTCCTGGTACTTTAGGCAGATAACTGTCCCGGTGCAAGCCAGGTATGGCGTGCTTTTTGCCATCCAGGTGCAAATTATATTGGGTGCTGGCGCGATCGCGGTACAAGGTTAGTAAGTGGCCGGGAATTACTCCAGGTACAGAAAGTTGATAAATTGGCACTGGCGCAGTGTCGCGGTACAATTTGTCTCGGAGGCAGAAATTAGTCAAGGTGCAGAATTATTATTGCGTGCAACTGCGCGAATCCGGGTGTCGGGTTAATTACGTGTCTCGGTAAGTGGCTCAGAGTCATGCAAAAAGCATGACAAACAACTTACCTTTATTGTCCGTGTTAGCAGCTGTAATTGTTTATTATTCTTAAATCCAGATTATTTTGATCAAATTTTAAATCGAATTTTCAGTAAAGTTTGTCCTAAGGTATATTCGGTATCAGTCTTAATATTTAATGCGGATTAATTGAAATTATGTCGGTTAAGTTAAAGTCCTTTTTTTTATTTTCTCGGTTAAAATATCGAGGTCTTTAACCATTTGTTCATTTATAGCCGTTTCATGATTCTTATTTCCGTGTACAATTTCGTTTCTAGTTCTTCGGATTGAATCAAGTGTTGCCAATTCAGAGTCAGAAATTATCTTATTTTTATAAAGAAATCTAATTGCATCAAGAGGCATTCTTACTTTTTCATTGTCGTCCAATACAAATGACATATCCTTTACCATTTTTTCAAATTGTATCCATGAATTCATAAATTTTCCCAATAAATCCGTTTTATCGTCTTTATCTTCAATTAGCTTAAATCCGAAAAGATTTAAAAACAATAGGTTAGCTATTTCAGCATAGACTTCTACATTGTTTCGATCAACAGTCAAACCATTACCTTGGTGGTACAATTCATTTCTTAGTCTATGGAACCATTCGATTTCCCCTAAATCTATTCCTTTAATTTTATCAGATGCATATTTCTCTATTCCATCAAGCAATTTTGGGTAATTCTCGCTTAAATCTGAATAGTCTTTCCTTGTAATATGAATTCCCGAAATTCTATGAGGCAGACCCAAGAAAGTCTTCATCATCAATTCAACTGAATTGTCTATGCAAATCATGGCTATCCTGCGGTTTGCATCAGTATCTTTTAGGAGTAGTTTTAGTCCATGTCCAAGTAATTCTCCAGGACCAGTTGCCCAAGGGGGGGTCGCTTTATTTGTCATCTGCATAATGCTTAAGAAGGGAGTAAAATTTATTATGAAAATCCACCATGGTCTTATCATGTTTTGCGAACATAAGGCATGAAAAAGAAGCAATTGAAAGAGTTATATTTAAGGAAAAACTTATTGATTTATCTAAGTCTTTAACTCTATCATCTTCATTTGATAACTGAGACATTATTTGAGTCGCTTCATATCCTCCATGAACGAAGGAGGAAAGTTCTGAATAGATTGGTAATAAATCAAGTAGAAATTTATTGCCTGAATAAGTATTCTCTTTATTTATTTTATTATTTATGAATTTAACAATATTCAATATTCTGTATTCATCAACCTTGTTTCTAAAACTCTTTTTTGATAATTCATTTAGCTCCGGATATAGTTCTTTTAATGTCTCAAATGAGTTTAAGTTTGATGTGTCTCCATTTAGTATTGTATAGATGTTTTTAATAGAATCCCCATAATATATCATTTCAGAATATTTTGAAAATTTCTCATAATCAGAAAAAACAGAATCATTCTTGATCTCAATAAATCGAAGAAATAGATATTGAAATTTTAAATAGTGCTCAATCAGAGACCGGAAGAGTATCTTAATTGAATATGTGTTTTGAGATTCATACAAATCGAAGATCCCATTTTTTATAAAATTGGTATTGCCTATAAATGCAATAATTATGTTCACAGATTTTTTAAGTTCTGTATTTTCTCTCAGCCTTATTAATCTTGGGAATACTTGTTCAAGAAGTTCTTGCTGTTCGTCGTCAATTTCTATGTATTTCTCCAACATCGATACTTTTCTATTAAATTTTTGTCTTGATTTATGATAAATCTATATTATCCTGTTAGCAGCAGTGACATAGATGTGGCGAATCTGTCATGTTACCAGAGATTTAAGGCTTGCGAAGCAGAGGTGGCTTGCAGATGGTGCTCATTGGCCGGTTTTGTAAATTTCAAAATACAAAACCGTGAATTGCCATATGCAAGCGAGCGTTGGGGCAAGCCGGTAAGTTAGTCTTTTATCACGTTGATGTCCAGATTATTGCTGCTAACGGCCCGGCGGTATAATAAGGAAACGTTACTCGACGAAGCATCCGGGCAGGGTACTGGTACTTTAGCCGGAAAATAGTCCCGGTGCAAGGAGAGTATGGCACGTGTTTTTGCCATCATGGTATAAGGTTTATTGAACACTGGTAGTGTCGCAGTACAAGCTTGATAGACGGACGGGTATTTGTCCCGGTGCAGTATGTTTGAAACGGAGACTGGCGCGGTCGCGGTACAGAACATAACAAATTTGTCTTATGTGTAAAAGCATTTGCAAAAACCGTGACAAGTTTATTTATTATACCGTCCGTGTTAGGCGCAGTAACTGTTAACAGAGATATAATTTTGTGTGCAAAGCAGGCTTGAAGCAGGACTGGAAAAACTTGCAGATTGCGCTCATCGGCCGGTTTTGTATATTTTCTTAATACAAAACCGTGAATTACAATATGCAAGTGAGCGTGGGACAAGCCGGTCGGTGGTGCAGAGAAGCCAGTCATGTTAAATATGGGAGAGAATTGTCATGGTAGAGAAAAGTAGCTTACAGAAGGGGGGGCGGTTTGCGGCGCCCTAATGTTATTTTTGTAGATAAAAACCTGATCAATTTATAGTCACGGTCCATAATTTTCTTCGCCGCAAACAGCATCAGGGTAAGCGGGCAGAAATACACTAATTGTCATTATATGTTTTTGAATACCAAGTTATTATTGCGCCTAACGGCCCGGCAATATGGGGAGGTTGTGTTACCTGGCGCAGCCATCCGGTTTCTGGTCCTGGTGCTTTAGCCGATAAGCTCTCCCGGTGGCAAGACAGGTATGGCGTGCTTTTTGCCTTCCGGGTGCGAATTTTATTGCGTTCTGGCGCGGTCGCGGTACAAGTTTGATAGACGGCCGGGTCTTTCTCCCGGTAGATAATGCTGAGAAAGGGCACTGGCGCAGTTTCGCGCCGAAGGCCCTGACTGAGCGAAGCGAACGTCATGGCGTACAATTTGTCTCGGAGGCAGAAAATTGTCATGGTGCAGAATTTTTATTGCTTGCAGCTGTGCGAGTCCGGGTGCCGGGTTAATTACCGGTTCTGGTAAGTGGCTCAGAGTCATGCAAAAAGCATGACAAACAACTTACCCATATTGTCCGTGTTATAGTGCGTTCTGTTAATTATCAAAAGTCATGACGTCATCAAAAATTGCAGTCTTTTTTATAAATTTTTTAGAGTCATGGTATAGTCGTCCTTCAGTCCTGATGGTGATAAGATTAAAGTATTTAAGAAACCTGTCAAAGGTTCGAATTGAATAGCATGAATTAAAAGATTTGCTGGCATCTCTTGCCCAACTTAAATTATCATAGAATTCATCAATCAAGCCAGGAAATGCACGCAAGTATTTTTCAGAATAAAAACTGTCAAGTCTCTCCTGGTCACCGTACTTTGATAGTAAGAAAAGTGAGAAGGGAAACCCCATTTGTCCGGCTGCTTGACTTTCATACCCATCATAATATCCCCAGTTGAATTTAAAAGCAAAAGTTGAAAAAATGGTTTCGAAGATCACTTGTCTGTTGTTTTTGACTAGTTTGTCTCGGCAGGTCTTGGTTAGGGATAATCTGTTGTATCTTTTTTTTGTAAATCCGGCCATCTCTGTAATCAATCTGGTTAATTGAACTGGTTGTGAGCTAGTCTCGGCATACAATTTTGTAATTCCACTCTCAATATCCTCATCTTTAATTAGTCTCAAGTTATATATTTCTTTTACAAGGGTAGTAGGAAGAGAGCCTGTTGCAGTAAGTTTTAATTCGCCAACCTCATTTATTTTATTAAGAAGGAACTCAATCTGATTAAAAATTGGAATTTGGTCCAAGATGCTATTTGAAATCTTTTTATTGATCTGAAATGGTGAATCTTGAGAAAATGGTGTAATAATTAGATATCTCATCTCCGAGGAAGAGAATCCTTCGAAGTCCTCAATCGGGCTATTGTCAATCAGAATTTTTGCAGCCTCTATACTTTTCTTGTCAGGATTCATTCAAAGTCAGTTTAAGGCCACAAAATTAAGATTTAAATCAAAAAGTCCCACTTGGAGGTCATTGTGTAATATTTATTTGCCTTGGGGAGTTATAGTGCGTTCTTTTAGTCAAATTTGGGGTCTAGTCGTTGTTGTTTGAATGCACTATAACGGCCCGGTGGTATGGGAAGTTGCCGTCTGTGTCAGGGTTGGCATGAGTTTTTGCAAAGTCCCGGTAGATGGACGAGAGTTTTCGTGTCATGATGAAGTTGTCCAGATGGCTGAGTCCCGATAGACAGGCAGGATTTGTCCCGTCACGATAAAACTGTCTTGGTGGCGCTGCAAAAACCATGACAACAGCGCGTTGGCCAGCAGCCCTATTGACTTTGTCTCGGTAGCAGGAGTAGTCATGGTACCTGAATTTTGATAAGTGGCTTTAAATTGACTCGCATAGACTTTTGGGGTCAATTACGGAGTTGTCCGGGCTGCTGAAGGCAATTACCCATACCATCCGTGTTATGTTTAGGCGTGTTTTAATCATTGTCATGATGAATTTTCTCAATTATCCCCTTATCAGTATTCCCAGACAGCTGTCCGGGTATATTAAATGTCCTTAAAATCTAAGATTTAGCTTTTCTTATGCTATTGTTTAGTAATTATTTGAGCACGAATTTAATTTCGAGAGCAAATTCCATATTTTTATCCTTCCATTCGGGTATATTAACCTCTGATAGTTTATTGGTAACACGAAGACATTCAGTTTTTAATGCTTTATGTTCATTCCCAGTAGCTTTACCGCTATTAGCTACATTTGTTCCATCTGATGGTTTATAACCAATTATTTCTATTTCTGGCAAAAAGGGAACATTGACAGCTTTTTTATCAGTGAATGCTTTACATTCTTTTATTATTCCACCCTTATTCATTTTTACAACCACAAAAACTTTGCCTGTGTCGGAAGAACTTTTCGCTTCCTGGGGGTAGCCAGTATTCATTCCGATAAATTTCAAAATCTCAGATTCTGAAGTTTTAGAGAATAGAGTTTTCTGATTTCCAGTATTTGTTTGGTTGGACTCCGGTTTGAATGAAAACATAACAAACAGGATTGCTACTACCGGAAGAATAATTATACTCTTCAGAGCAGCGTAATTGCGTGTTGGTTTTTTGTTGATCATGACAATTCGGTTTTTAATTAAACTTGAGAAATTATGCGCCAATGGGACATTCATTAGGCTAGTTGAGATGTTTAGAAGTTTATACTGATATTCTTTTACACTGTAAGAACTTTTTAATGAAAAATTATCTGCCAAGTACTCATGGTTTAATATTATTGACCTTTTTATGAGCCACATAAATGGATTGAACCATAGAAAGGCAATTAGTAATTCGGAAAATAACAAATCAAAAGTATGACCCTGCTTGATATGTCCCTTTTCATGTTCAAGAATCTCTAAATAGTCACCGCTTTCAAAGGTTTTCTTAGGAATAACTACATAAGGGAAGAAAGAAAAAGGGGGATGCATCATTTCTGATAGAACAACCTTGGGGAACTTATTATCTTGCATAGTTCCCTTCCGAATTATCATAAATGTACGTGCTACGCTGGATAATATTCGTAATATAAAAAGACCTGTAATTGAGAAATAAAGCCAAATTATTATGCTATTTAAATCGAATGAAGTAATCTTTTCAGAAACAGTTGCTTCGAGACTAGTCCCTGATAAAATGATGTTATTAATTGAGTTTGTGTTTTCTATTGAAGAATCAGGGACAAAAATATTGAAAACATTCAGTAGTGGGATAATAATGGAAAGAATCAGAAATCCTATAAGGAAAATCCTGTTTCGAAGATAAAATGTATCCTTACTGAAGAAAAAAATATAACAAAGGTATAACAGCATTGTCCCAACTGATACCTTAAGCAGATATAAGAGTAAATTATCCATTTTTCTTCCCTTTCTCAATGATCTCAATTAGTTTTTTTAAGTCATCTGTACTTAACTTATTTTCATCCACAATAAATGAAACAACATTTTTATAAGATGATCCAAAGTAATCGCTTACTACCTCTTTCATATAAATTTTCCTATACTCTTCCTTCTTAACTAAAGGGAAGTACTCATGGTTTTTACCGTAAGCTTTATGGTCTATATAGCCTTTCTCCTCAAGTATTCGGATAACTGACGAAAAGGTTGTATATAATGGTTTCGGTTCCGGACAAAGGTCTATCAGATCTTTAATGAATCCTTTTTTTGCTTTCCAAAGGATCTTCATAGCCTCTTCTTCTTTTGCGGTAAGTTTCTTCATTGTTGTAACTGTTTTTGCAAAGATATAACGGATATATCAGTAATACAACTAAAAATACAAATAAATAACGGGAATATACGTTACAAGAATATATTATTTTGAATTTGATGTGCTAAAAACATCTATTTCAGTCCAGTAGGTCAATAATTTCAACAGTATTATTTTTTTCATGTCCAAATAAACTGTTCAAATGTCATAGTCCTGACCGATGGGCAGGATTTGTCTCGTTAAAAAATAAGTTTTTAAGTTATATAGCAAAACCTTTTTATTGATTGTAAAATTGTCAAGATTATTTAGGCCTATCTCTTTTGCTGTTATGTTTAGGCGTCTGTCATAATTCTGTCCTGTAATCGTCACGCAGCCAATCGCTTAAACATAACGGCCCGGCAATAAAGTAAGTAAGTGTTGGCTGACGAAGCATCCGGTCAGTGTCCGGGTACTTTAGCCGGATAATAGTCCCGGTGCAAGGAAGCCACGGCGCGCTTTTTGCCCTCCCGGTACAAGTTTTCTGAGTTGGATGTGTGTCGCGGTACAAAGTTTATAATTGATTAATTATTTGTCCAGATAGATGTAGTTTCTTAACGGCTATTGGCGCGGTCGCGGTACAGATTAATTACCGGTCCCGGTAGATGGCTCAGAAACCTTGCAAAAAGCGTGACGAACTTATTTACTTTATTGTCCGTGTTATAAGGCAGTAGCGCCAGGTCGCTGTGTCTTAGGTTGAAGAAGCAGGCTTGCGACGCGGTCCGGGTAAACTTGCAGATGGTGCTCATGGGCCGGTTTTGTATATTTTAAAAATACAAAACCGTGAATTACCATATGCAAGGCGCGTCGGGGCAAGCCGGGCGCTTACCAGAAAATTGTCATGATGCATGGTTTTATAGAGAATTGTCAAAGTGAAATTAATTTTTCAGGTTCACTAAATTGTCAAGGTAGTGCAAAATGATTTAGCGCTATTACTTATAACGGCCCGGTGGTATGGGCAGTTGCCGTCTGCGTCGCGGTGGCGTGGTTTTTGCCAAGTCCCGGTAGATGGATGCGAGGTTTCTCGTCAAGGCAGAAGTGTCCAGATTACTGAGTCCCGGTAGATGGGGCAGAAGTTTCATGTCAAGGTGAGGTTTATAAGTGGCGCCTGCAAAAACCATGACACCTGTGCGTTGGCCGGCAGCCCTATTGACTTTGTCTCGGTAGCAGGATTTGTCATGGTACACAAAGTTTAATAAGGTGTGATGAAGTTTCTCGCATAATTGTTTATCGTCGATTGAGAAATTGTCCGGGCTGCCGAAGGCAATTACCCATACCATCCGTGTTATACTTAGGCGCAATTTTAAAGTCCGGGTATAATGTTAATTTTGTCCTTTATTTTAAATTTTCACACTTTGAAATCTGGTTGTTTCGAATCAGGTTATTAATTGCAGCAGTATCTTGACTTGTGCACTCGCAGCATTCATATTTCTCAAGATAAGGATCAGTATCAATAACAAGACTTAGCCATTCTGCTGAAGTGTATGAATGTGTAGAATTTATAAAATCGTCAAAAGTAACAGAAGTAACAGCATCACCACACATTCGTTTAAGAAGATATCCATTGGCTAAATGTATTGGTCTTTGGTTAATAGCATCTTGTGGTCCCGGTGTACAAACTACATCCTTTTTATCTTTTGATAATTGGATTGTTATGTTATTTGAATAATCTTGTTTTGTTTTATAAACGATGATAGGTCCGGTAGCATCACATGGTCCTGGTTTATTTATCCAGTCGCAAGAAAAAAGAATAATTATTAATGTAATAATTGTAAAACTGATTTTTATCTTTTTCATTATTTTGAGGTTAGTTAGGATGGCATTTATTTAATACCAGCAAAAATTATTCCAATAGTTGATCTATCTACTTTGTTGATATAGCTGTCATGGTGAAATTTCAATTTCGCCTTGATGCGTTATACTTAGGCGTTTTTTTCTCGTCTCTGTCCTGCAATGTGTTGACGCTTAAGTATAACGGCCCGGCAATAAAGGGAGGTTGTGTTGCTCGCCGCCTGTCATGGTAGCAGGATGTCGCGAGAGTAAGAGTCCCGGTAGATGGGAGCGGCGAGCATGGCGTGCTTTTTGCCGTTATGGTGCGAAGTTTATTGCGTGAAGGCGCGCTCTGTCCACCGAAGCGTAGCGAAGGTGGGGTCGCGGTACAGGTTTGATAGATGGACGAGAAATAGTCCCGGTTGATGAAGCCCATAAAAGGCACTGGCGCAGTGTCGCGGTGTAATTTGTCTAGGAGCAAGAAATTTGTCAAGGTGCAGAATGTTTATTGTGTGTAGCTGTGCGAATCCGGGTGCTTGTGTCAGTACTTAACTTTCTAAGTGACTGAGAGTCATGCAAAAAGCATGACAAACAACTTACCTTTATTGTCCGTGTTAGCGGTTAGGCCTGTTTAGAATTCACTTGATTAAATCAAAGTCTACAATGTAAAAATGGCTATAAATTGGTTTTTCTGGTTCTGTTCGTACTTCAATTTTGGAATTATTGGTAAAAACATTAAAAGATTCTCCATATGATTTATTCAGTTCATTATTGGAAAAATATCTTTTGCTTTTGTTCGGGTATTTATTTTTAATTTTTCCAAAGAAAGCATCTGTTTTATCAGCATAAATTGAATCTCGTCTTAACATGATCCTGATTGTTTTAATGACCTCTGGTTGTGGGGCAGAATTTGGCTCCCATTCATACATACTAACCTGTACTATAACTTGATCTCCCTGTTTTTTTGGTTCCCAATTTTCCGACTTGAAAGCTCTAAACTCAGGATTTAAAGGATTTGGCATTGTCTCAGGTGTAATTAGCTTAGTTTCTCCGAAAGAAGAAAATTTAAAATCATGCTGTTGGAAAATTTTTCTTAGGTATGCAGGTTTAGTTAGACCAATTTCAAAGTCTTCGACTGTCAGAGAAGGGTTATTTAATAGTTGGCAATTACCAATAATGCTACTTAAGCAGCCAAGAAATAAAAGAGTCAGTATTTTTTTCATAGTAGTATGTATTGGTCATTATTTGGTTCTGAGTTTAATACACAAAAAGAATGCCATTTGATAAACCTTTATTTCATTTTTTTCAGATGATTTATTCAATCTACTCAGAGGCTTGTGCTTACCGCTAACGGCCCGGCAATAAAGGGAGGTTGTGTTGCTCGCCGCCTGTCATGGTAGCAGGAGGATCGAGAGTAAGAGTCCCGGTAGATGGGAGCGGCGA
>Ga0315542_1001164_pt1 | contig 16579 bp, 20 predicted proteins | sample SalMarSW160120MG_FD_202541 | JGI IMG/M metagenome (GOLD analysis project Ga0315542, IMG submission 202541) | Salt marsh sediment microbial communities from the Plum Island Ecosystem LTER, Massachusetts, United States - Salt Marsh Sediment SW1601-20 ...
CGGTGTTACCTTGCCTGTATTTTTACATAAGAAGCCCATTGGCATTTTCTTTTTGGGACCTAAAAAGTCAGGAGATTATTATAGCCGAGAGGATCTTAATGTTTTGGAAATCGTTGCGGCCCAATCAGCTACAGCTATTGAAAATTCCAGTTTGTATAAAGAAGTAAACGATTTAAATAAAAACTTACAGAAGAAAGTTGATGAACAGACTAAAGATATCGTTCAGAAAAACAAAAAACTGGAAAGGCTTTTAAAAATCAAATCAGAATTTCTTGATATTGCTTCCCACCAACTTAGAACTCCTGTTAGTGTAATTAACGGCATTTTGGATATGTTTAAAAGCGGAACTATGGATAAATTGCCAAAAGTGAAACAAATGACATTTATAAATAATGCCTTTTCCAAAGGACAAAAACTGAATGCCGTAATTAATGATATTCTTGATGCCAGTGATCTGGACGAAAAAGAATTAGATTTAAAAGATTCACTTGAAGATTTAGATCTTTCGGCATTAGTCAATAATATTGTAAATTATAGCCAGCCTGAAGTGGAACAGAAAAAGATTAAGATTACCACTGATATAGCAGAGAATGTTAATGTTAAGGGAGATAAAAAATATTTAGAACAAGCTGTTGGCAATCTCCTAGATAACGCTGTAAAATATACGCCAGAAAACAAGGAGATATTTGTTAAATTATTAAAGGTTGATAGGTATGCGCAACTTGAGATCAAGGATAGTGGCATCGGAATACCCGAAAAAGAACAAAAATTATTATTTCAAAAATTTAGTCGCGCCTCAAATGCCAAGGAAATGCACACAGATGGCTCTGGGTTGGGCTTATTTATCGTAAAGAAAATTATAAATGCCCATCCAGGCGCTAAAATATGGTTTGTATCAAAGGAGGGGCAAGGTACGACCTTTTATATCCAATTATTAACCATCTAAATATGGCTAAAAAGAAATATAAAATTTTAATGATTGAGGACGATCCAGATCAAGTTCTTATGTACAGAACTCAATTAGAGTTGGATGGTTTTAAGGTTCTTGATGCCAAGAAATATGTAGATGTTGAAAAGATATTAGTCAATGAAAAGCCAGACATGGTATTGCTTGATATTGTCTTGGGGGCGGAATCTGGTGAAGATATTTTGAAGAAACTAAGTGCTAAACACGTTACAGATGTCATACCCGTAATTGTATTTTCTAATTTAAAATCAGTTAAAGATGAACAGAAATATATCAAGCTGGGAGCAAGAGAATATTGGCCTAAAACAAAATTTTTACCTCGACAATTAAGCGATGTAATAATGCGGTTTTTAAAATAAAGTATATAGACAAAAAATACTGCAATATAAGCAGTATTTTTTGTTTCCATGTGTTTCTGAGGCACTCGGGACCAGCCTCTCGCGAGAGGCTGGTCGGGTCTCTCGAACGCTTTCTTCTTGGTACCGCCAAGGGGAATCGAACCCCTGTTGCAAGGATGAGAACCTTGTGTCCTAGCCACTAGACGATGGCGGCAAATAAGAAAACACTATTTAAAATAGTGTAGCAAAAAACATTGTTATTTTCAAACTGTTTAGCTCTCTATTAATATCAACCACTCATCTTCATAAACTCTCTGCCAACCGTCCAAATCTATTAATTCCGGGTCTAAATCTAACCGAAGGGTCTTTCCGCCATTGGGAAAATTATCCACCCAGAAAAATAACGGGTAGGTATTGGTTTGCTTATCAAAATATAATAATAATGCGTTTATGTCTAAGTTTGACAATTCGGTTTTAAATTCATCAGGACTTTTCAAGCTGCTCAAATTTTTTACATTTTCTAAACGTTTAGAAAATAAAGATGCCTGATGCGAAAAACTGGCGTTATGAGCAATATAATAATTTAATGGTAAATAAGCATTGATTTCCGGCACCCCGCTAGAAAGCCAGTTTAAATCTTGAAAATTGGATATTTTAGCTTCAATTATTTGAGCCAGCTCTTTAGCCCCGGGTGCTGACTGGTCATTTTTTAATTGTGCAAAAACATTGGCATTGCTAGCAAAGTTATACATTGGCAATAATAATAATCCGACCAAGACAATTATCAATATTTTTTTAAATAGCCGGGAATATTTATCTGGTAATCTATTAAAAAAATAAATCACCCCATAGCTAGCTCCGATTGCCAAACACGCGCCGCCTAAAAATAAAAATGGTTTTGACGGCTGAAATGTTTTTCTTAAAAAAACAAAAGTTAAATAATTCACCAGTTGATAAAGATAACAAGAAGCCAATAAAACCAAATTGGCTTTGATAAATTTATTTTTTCTAAACAAAACCAAACTAATCAAACCGATTAGAGACAAAAAACCTAACAATGAAAACTCAAACCAGGGCATGAACAAATTAAAATCCAAGGGAACTAAATAACCCGCCTGCCAATTTTCCACTCCTTCTTGCCAGAAACTATAGATCAAAGGGATTAAATAAATGGCAGAAATAATAAAAATTATTACCCCGGTTGTAACAATGCGGCCTATGCTTCTAAGCCTATTCTTATTAATTAAAGTAAGAATAAACAACGCCGGAATAATTATAAACCACCAAAAATAGTAAGTTAAAAAAAGCAGTCCGCCAATTATTCCAAAGAATAAATATTCTGTAATTTTAAATTTTTCACTATTCAAATTATCATAAAAATATCCCAACCAAATAACGCACAATAAGGCTGTTAGAAACTCATAAGGTTTTGTAATAATTACAGAAAAAGGAATACTTACGAAAAAAATAAAAGGCAATATTATCCAAAACCAATCAGAGTTTATTATTTTTTCAATATCATTTTTAATCGCATAATATTTATGCCATATATACGGTCCGATAAAAGTGATTACGATTGTTAACAATACCCCGATTTTGGCAGCATCTACTGCATTTGCGGTAAATAAACGCGCTAAAGTTCCTGTTACCCAAAAATACAAAGGAGGATAAAAGGGGGGCAAGCCTTGATAATAAAAATCATTTAAATATTGGCCGTGCAAAACCCTGGTTAAAAAAGCCAAAATAAATGTTTCATCGCCTTGAATCCCCCAAAAGGTTTTTTGCAATGAATAACTAAGGATAACGTAAAAAATAAAAAAACAACCAGTAATTAATATCAAATAATATATAGGTTGTTTTTTATTCAGAAATACTAAAATCAAAAATATTACAAAACAAATAAGCAGTAATATTTTAAATCCTATAGTGAGCTGGGCTAATGTTAAACTTATAAGCATAAACTAGAGCCTACGGTAATCCGAACGTGTCGCCTAAAACAAACATTCAAAGCTAAAAATTATCCTGATCACAGATCCCTTTGAGAAAAGAGGCCGTCGGTATAAATTAAAAATTTATCTATTTTCCCATTCCTCTGTCTGCCGAACCAGAAGCTTTTTTGCTTTTAAGGGCTCGGCCATTATTTCTTTAACGATTTTTTCCATTCTCATGCCTTGCGAACCCTTAACTAAAATCAAATCGCCTGATTGGATTAAATTTTGCACAAAAATACCGGCCTTTTCGTTATCTTCAAAACTCTCTATTTGCGATTTTAATAAACCGGCTTCTTCTGCTGACTGGGCAGTTAATTTTGATTCTGGCCCGACAGTAACTAAATAATCAATACCGCTCTCCACAACTTTAAAGCCAATCTCGCGATGAGCCTCGTCTGAACGCTCGCCCAGTTCCAGCATATCGCCTAAAACTGCAATTTTTCTCTTGCCTTCAGGCAAATCAATCATTTTCAAAACTTCTAAAGCGGCTTTGGCTGCCAAAGGTGAAGAATTATAAGTATCATCAATGATTAAAGTATATTTAATACCGGCAATCAGTTTCATGCGGCCATTAGGCGAACGATACTGCCTCAAGGCCTCAGAAATATCAACCAGATTCATGCCATAAGCAATACCAACGCTAGTGGCAGCCAAAGCCGCATAAGCCTGTTGCTTGCCAAAACAATGGGGTAAAAAAACTGGCACAGTCGAACCTTCATAAGACACTTTAAAATTTGTACCCCAGATTTTGCACTCCCACTGATATTGAGTTTCGCAAAAATCCTGCTCCAAACCAGAGAAAAGCAATTCACCGGCCCTGACATTCGCCTCTTCGCTAAAGCCAAAAGTAATCACCCTGGCTTTTAACTTATCTTTTATACTCAAAACATTTTCATCATCATAATTCAAAACCGCAAACCCCTCTTTGAGCAATTCTGTTACAACTTTTTCTTTTTCTTTTAAAACGCCTTTTAAATCCTTAAAAGCCTGCAAATGTGTTTCTGCTATTGCAGTCAAAACGCCGATTTTAGGCGGCACAAAATCAACCAAATATTTTATATCGCCGACTTTATCAGCCCCCATTTCTAAAACTAAAATTTGAGGATAATCCTTATTTTTAAAAAGCAACAATTTACAAGCCTTATAAAAAACTTTCAGCCAGCCCCAAAAAGAATGGCCGCCGGTTTTTATGCCGATTATAGTCAAGGGCACGCCAATTTCATTATTATAGCTTTTAATATTGCGGCGAACATTATATTCAAATGATAAAACAGCAAAAATAGCTTCTTTAGCTGAAGTTTTGCCTACACTGCCGGTAATCCCAATAATCTCCGGCTTATATTCTTTTAAAATCTGACGGGAGAAAAAACGAAGTAAATTTTCCAATATTTTTAACATATATTTTATTACTTACTAAAATACTAATATTTACTAATATACGAATGTTATGGATATAAATTAAGAATTCTTTTAATTCTAACCCCTGAACCAGTAAATTGGGCCAAAACTCCTAAAGCTAAATCAGTAGCTACCAGATAATGATAAACCTGTTCTATATTAACTTTTCTAAAATAATCGCCCCTTTTTATTTCTAAAACTATTTTATTATCAATTAAAAAATCCAGAAAATAGCTGCCGACCTTAACATCTTTATATTTTAAAGGCACGTATAGTTCTTTTTTTACTTAAAAATTATTTTGTTTTAGCGCCTCACAAACTGCTAGTTGATGATATTTTTCCTTATGTCCTGGGCCTAATTTATTATAAACATCAAAAAGTATACCGTTTATTTTATAACTTAATTCAGGATAAATCAAATCATTTCTTTTTCTAATTAAATTCATATCTTTCTATAATTAGTAAATTCGTATTTATTCGTAATTTCGTAAGTTAAAGAGCATCTGGCATCGCATGATAATAGTCTAAAATAAATTTTGCCAAACGGCCAAATAATGGCGCCGTAGTAACAGAAGAAAAACTGCCTTTTTTAGGATTTTCAAACTTTAGAATCATGACAAATTTCGGATCTTTGATCGGCGCAAATCCAATAAAAGAATGGTTAGTTTTATTTGAATATACACCTCCTTCAGCAATCTGGGCAGTACCAGTTTTGCCAGCCACATAATAGCCCGGCACAGCAGCATCTTTAGCTTGTCCATTTTTTACCACTGAAACCAGCATACCTGTTAAAAGCGTGGCAGCTTTAGAGGAAATAATCTGTTGAGGTTTAGGTAAATTAGTTTTTATGACCGTGCCATTAAACTCCCTAATTTCATCAACAATATGAGGCTTAACTAATTTACCCCCATTAGCAATAGCAGAAAAAGCCTGGACCATTTGCAATGGCGTAACAGTAATCCCTTGCCCAAAAGAAGCTGTATCCTCATAAACTTCGCTCTTGCCATTTAAAGAACTAATATTGCCGGCGACTTCTGTATCAAGCTGGATGCCGGTTTTCTGGCCAAAGCCGAATTTTTCCAAATATTTCTGGAAATTTTTCTTGCCTATTTGTTGGACAGCAAAAATTGCGCCTGTATTCAATGATTTTTCCAAAACCTGCGTCATGGTCATTTTGCCATGCGCTTGCAAGTCAGCATTTTTGATAGTAAATTCATCTATTTTAACAAACCCATCATCAATATAAGTTGTTTCCGGTGTTATCACTCCGAGATCCAAACCAACAGCCATTGTAATAGGCTTAAAAATAGAGCCTGGTTCATAAGCCTCAAAAATCGCCCGATTATTATAAGCGCTAATATCATCTACCTGATTATATTGGTTAGGGTCAAAATCAGGATAAGAACACATAGCAATAATTGCGCCAGTTTCCGGATCCATAACCACAGCTGCTGCGCTGTTTGCTTCAATAATTTTGGCATGTTCATTTAATTGAGAACAAACTTCAAACTGGATAGTCTTATCCAAAGTTAAGACAATATCAGCTCCATCTTTAGCTCTGACAAATTTTTTTTCACTAATGGAAATCAAGTTGCCGGAGATATCTTTCTCAGACTGTATTTCACCTTGCTCACCAGCTAATTCCTTATCAAAATAACCTTCAATGCCATAAAGGCCTCTTTTTTGACTATTACTATCAAACCCTACAAAGCCCAGGACATCAGCACCAATATTTTTTTCCGGATAAAATCTAAAAGTTTCCTTACTAGACGTAAGGCCTTTAATGTTTAATTCTTTTATCATTTCCACCTGGCTGTCTTCAACTTTATGCATTAAAGGTTCATAAGGATCGTCCTTTTTAGACAACTTGGCAATTAATTCGTCTTTAAGAGCAGATTGTTTTTCCGGATCAGGCTCTAAAATCGGCGTTAATAAATCAGAGACCTCTGTTGGTTCAGCTTCCATAAATTTAGGCTGGGCATAAACCAAATTATAATCTTTATTAATCGCAATGGGATATAAGCTATCTTGATTATTAAGTGCAGAAAGGTCCTGATCTTTTAAATAAATTGAGCCTCTCTGAGGAAATAATTTCTGGTAAATTTCATGCTGGTCAGAAGCCAAGGCATAATAAAAATCAAATTTTAAAACCTGAAAATCAAAAAGCTTTAAAATAATTAATAAACTAAAAACTAGAAATAAAGCGGCCAAAAACTTTATGCGCGGCTCAAATTGCTTTTCCGGATGGTATTTCTTTTTTCTTTTCCAACGGGTTAAGTCTAACATACCTACATTTTAGCAAAAAATCCTAATAAAACGAAGGAGCCCCGCGCAGCGGGGCTCCATTATTTTATCTTAATTTAACCGAAATTAGTCTTAATGTTCTTTGCTTTTATTATAACTCTCAAAAGCGCGTAAAATTTCTAAAGGCAGGGCAAAAACTACAGTATTAGACTGATCAGAAGAAATATCATTAAGAGAATTTAGAGTTCTTAAATGCAAAGCGCCTGGCGCTTTAGATAAGATATCGCCAGCTTTAGACAAATTTTCAGCTGCAATAACTTCGCCTTCAGCTTTAATAATCACTGCTCTTCTTTCTCTTTCTGCCTCGGCTTGTTTGGCCATTGTCCTTTTCATTTCTTCTGGCAAAACAATGTCTTTTAAATCAACGGAATCTACTTTAATGCCCCAGGGATCTGTTAATTTATCCACTATTTCTTTAATCCTATTCGATACCTGATCGCGCTGGCTTAATAATTGATCTAAATCAACTTCACCAGCCACGTTTCTCATAGTAGTCTGAGCTAATTGGGAAACGGCATAATAAAAATTTTCCACTTCAATAATCGCTTTGGCTGCATCAGAAACTTTATAATAAATTACAGCATTAATCTGGCAGGAAACATTATCTTTGGTAATAGCTTCCTGATTCGGCACATCAACAGCTTTAACTCTCATATCAACTTTTTTCATTTGCTGAAAAATCGGAATTACCAGCCGCCAGCCCTGTATTTTCGTACCAGTATATCTGCCCATAGTTAACATCACCCCCCGTTCATACTGATTTACTTGCCTCAAACTAGCCAAAAGCAAAATGACAAGTAAAACAATCAACCATAAATAAGGCATAATTTTCCAAAATTAATAATTAATAAAAAATTAAATCTAAATTACAAAAACAAATAAAAGCACCGCGACAAAAGCGACTAAAATCGTTAAAAAAGTTGTTAAAATAGTTAAAACTGCCTGGCGATATTTTTTCTGCAAAAAAAGATAAGCAGGATAGCCAAAGACAAAAAAGCCAGAAATAGCTGCGCTAAAAACTAGAAGTAATAAAACTGACAAAATAGCCAAAGTGCCGCCTGCTTGCTGGCTCATAAATGCATCTAAAAAATTCATCAGCAAAACGACTAAAATAACATAGGCTATTTCCGCTATGCCAGCGCCAATACCCCACTTATAAACATCCTTTTTGTTAATTTGATTTTTGTTAAACATAGATTAGTTATTAGTTATTAGTAATTAGTGATTGGTAATTGGAAAATATTTTAGGCAAATTGGGCAGTATCGATTTTCACCCAATTATCTTCTACTGGATCCAATTTATAAGCAAACAATGTTCTGACTTTCTCGGTTTCAGAAGTAATATAATCGACCTTAGCACTCGTGCCCATGCGTTTGGAATAATGAGTCTTTTTATTAATAACTAAAGGCTTAACAACCATTTCTAATTTTATTTTACCTAAAGGGCCATTAAAAACCAATTCCTCTCTTGTCCCTTCGCCTTGTTCACCTGATAATTCAAAAACTTGATTTTCAAAAACCTCGAAATTTTTATTGACCATTTCTTTAATTTCTTCCCATTTGTCTTCTGTCATAGATTTATTGATTACTTAAATACAAAAAATATTATCACGAAATGCCACGAAATTTTCGTGCTTTTTCGTGTGTAAAATTTCGTGGTTCAGCCTTCCTTGAAAACACGCAGCCGCAATAATCCTGCTTATACAATCCCATTTGCTTGGCCAGCCAGTCAGAGATCTGAATGCCAAATTTCTTTTTAAAGTCTTCAGCCCAAAATTTTATTCTATATTTATCTTCAGCTTTGCGGCCCGCCTGCAAAACCTGAAAAGAATTTTTTTGCCTGCCCATAGTCAAAGTTGTGGAAAACCAATCAAAATTGTGATCTCTGGCAAATTTCGCAACTTTTGCCAGACGATAAAAAAAACAAAAGTTGCAGCGTTCACCCCTTTCCGGCTCATTTTCATAGCCAGCAATAAATCTAAACCAATTTTCAGGGACATAATCAGCTTCAATGTAATCAATCTTCCGACGCTGGCAAAAATTTTTAACTTCAGATAAGCGCTGTAAATATTCTTCTTCAGGAAAAATATTAGGATTAAAAAAATAAATAGTCAGATCAAAATTATCTAAAAGCTGATTAATTACATAAATACTGCAAGGCGCACAACAGACATGGAGCAATAATTTTTCTTTCATAGCCAAGCTGTCATAGTGAGCCTAGTCGAACCATCAGCGATGCTAAAATGCCGCACTTCGACAAGCTCAGTGTGACATTTTATTTCTTAAACAGCCAGTTAGTTATCCAGGAAGCCACCCACATGACTAAAGCTCCCCAAAAAGCTGCTGTAAAATCAGCCACAATAAAACCTTCAACTATAGTGCTGGCAAACCAGAATAAAAAAGCATTAATAATCAAAGTGAACAAACCCAAAGTTAAAATATTAACTGGCAAAGTTAAAACAATCAAAATGGGTCTTAATAAAGCATTGATCAAGCCTAACACCAAAGCAGCAATTAAAGCAGCGTAAAGGCCAGAGACTCCTACGCCTGGCACATAATAGGCAATGGCTATAATTGCCAAAGCATTGATCAGCCAACGTAAAATTAAGTACATAGTTTTTAAATTAAAAATTTATTATTTAAAATTTAAAGATATTTTCGATTTTTCAATTTTTCTGGTAGATAATCTTGCTTAGCCTCTTCAGGATCATCATAATTAGGCGTATATTTATAATCCTTGCCATAGTTCAAATCTTTCATCAGCTTCGTCGGTGCATTGCGCAAGTGCAAAGGCACTGGCTCATTAGGCAAATTTTTAATATCATCCTTAACCTTACCCAAAGCAGTATATAATTTATTGCTTTTCGGCGCTTTGGCTAAATAAGCAACTGCCTGAGCTAAAATCACATCGCATTCCGGATAACCCAAAAAATGGCAGGCCTGATAAGCTGAAACAGCTTGAACCAAAGCTTGAGGATCAGCCAAACCAATATCTTCTGAAGCAAAACGGACTAAACGCCGGGCAACATATAAAGGATCCTCGCCTGATTCTATCATCCGCCCAAGCCAATATAATGAAGCATCAACATCTGAACCTCTCATTGATTTATGCAAAGCAGAAATTATATTGTAATGCTGTTCGCCTGCCTTATCATAAATATAGCTTTTTTGCAGAGATTCTTCAATATCCTTTTTATTAATTTCTATAATTTCTTTATTTTTCTTTTGCAGGGTATTGACTGAAAATTCTAAAGCATTAAGCGCAATGCGGGCATCGCCATTGGCCATTTGGCTTAAAAAATCCAAAACTGGTTCTGGCATTTCAATTTTTAAATTACCAAAACCTCTTTCTTTGTCAGCTAAAGCATTTTTAATAATCTGCTTTAATTCATCAGTGGTTAATGGTTCTAAAACAAAAACCCGACAGCGTGAAAGCAAAGCCGAATTAACTTCAAAAGAAGGGTTTTCTGTAGTGGCACCAATCAAAGTCACAATGCCTTTTTCCACATAAGGCAAAAGCGCATCTTGTTGTGATTTATTCCAGCGGTGAATTTCATCAATAAATAAAATCGTTCTCTGATCTTTAAACTTACGCCTGTCAGTTGCGGCCTTAATAACCTCGCGCAGTTCTTTAACTCCGCTGGCCACAGCGGAAAAAGGCACAAATACTGACTGCGTTTTTTGGGCAATAATTTTGGCCAAAGTAGTTTTGCCTGTACCCGGCGGTCCCCAAAAAATAATTGAAGGCAAATTATCTTGTTCAATGGCTTTGCGTAATAAGGTATTGGGACCCACAATCTGCTGCTGGCCAAGAAATTCAGTAAAAATTAATGGCCTTAACCGGTCAGCTAAAGGCGCATTAACATTCAAATTTTTATCAAATAAATCCATAGTAAATTTATCTTAGCAAAAATTAAACAAAAGAAAAAGCGTCCCGTTGTACGAGACGCTCATGAAGCTGACCTAGCCGGGTAAGACTAGCGCTTCGGATTGGGATCGCCGATGATGGGCACGCGATCGGCGTACCTGGTGAATTCCTTGGGAATCGGTGGCTTTGGCGGAGCCACGATCTTGGGCGGGGGTGGCAGGATGATGCCGTTTTGTCCGCCGCTGGGAATGACAATGGCGGTTGGCTGGTTCATGTTCAGCCTCCTTTCTTAGGCGTGGGCCACGGGGCCGGTGTAATGGCGACGACGCTTGCGTTTGGTCGGCTGGGTGTTCTGGTGAAGTTGCTTCAACATGTTCTGAAGCAACTCATCAGCCTCCTCCGTGCCGCAGACGATCCGTTTGTTTTCGGGATCAAAACATGGCCGCAGATGGCCATTGTCCCGATGCTTGACGGTCAGGCGACTGGGCGCCACTTCGTGTGACTTACCGTCTGTGGTGAGAACCACGCAGCAGTCACCTTTCTTGCCTAAACCTGCGATTTCCTGCATGAACTAGCCTCCTTTAATTTTCTCAAAATAGCCATTTTATTTGGTGAATTTGCCGCGCTCTTGCTCTATATAGCGAAAAATGTAAGGTCACATTTTGAATTTTAGATTATATCATGTATTTTACTATTTGTCAATACCATGTCTTATTATAAAAACAAAAAAATAGCCCTAAAAAGGCCACTTTGCGGCTAAAATTAGCTATTTATAATTAAAACCCTAAAATTTAAATTCTCAGCCTAAGTTTTAAGCCATTGCCTTAATTTATCTAAACTCCAAGAATTTATTACATCTGCTTTAGTTGCCCATCCCCTTCTGGCCGTAGCAATACCATACTTAATCAAATCCATATGCTCTAAAGCATGAGCATCTGAATCAATGGAAAATTTACAGCCATAAGCTAAGGCATCTTTTATTAAAGTATCTTTCAAATCTAATCTTTCTGGAAATGAATTAACTTCTAAAGCTACTTTATATTTTGCGCAAGCTTTAAAAATTTCTACCCAGTCAACAGCATAAGCCTGGCGCTGGCCAATTAAGCGTCCTGAAGGATGGCCTAAAATTTTAATTCCACTTTTAATGGCAGACAGTATCCTTTTTGTCATGGTTGCTTCATCCTGATTAAAAGCTGAGTGGACTGAACCAATACCATAATCTAGTTTTTTTATAACTGTCTGGGAAATATCCAGCTTGCCAGCCGCTGTAATATTTATTTCTGCGCCAGCTAATAATTTAAGGCCTTTAAACTTTTTATTGGCTTTTTGAATTTCGATTTTGTGCTGTAAAAGTTTTTTATCTGATAAACCAGAGGCCACGCCTAAACCGACTGTATGATCGGAAATACCTAAATATTTATATTTTTTACTTAAAGCCTTTTGGGCCAATTCTTCAATGGTATTTGTGCCATCGCTTTTTTGGGTATGGCAATGCAAATCACCCTGCAAATCTTTATAACCGATTAGCTTGGGTAATTCATGTTTTAAAGCTGCTTCTATTTCTCCCCTATCTTCGCGCAGTTCTGGCTCAATATATTCCATGCCCAAAAAATTATAAAACTTTTTTTCATCTTTAAAATGATATAATTTTCTTTTTTTCCCAATGCCATATTCTGAAAGTTTTAATTTATGTTCAACTGCCCAAGTGCGCAAATGCACATTATGTTCTTTAGAGCCAGTAAAATGCTGCAAGAGCGAACCATAATCTTGTTCAGGCAAAATCTCCAAATCTATACGAACACTTTTTGTATGCATAACTGAAATCTTGGTATCGCCTTGAACTAAAATATTTTTAATAAAAGGCGCTTTGGCAAAATAGCTAATAAACTTTTTCGGTTTTGGCGTGGCAACTACAATATCAACATCACCAATAGTTTCTTTCATACGCCGCAAAGAACCCACTACATTGCTTTGTTTAACTGCTTTATCTTTATTAATATAAGCCATAACTTCATCGGCAATCGGGCCGGCTGTGGTTAAAACCATCCTATTTCTTTCTTTGGTCCTAACCCGAAACTGAACAATACCTCTTAAAATGTTTTTTTCAGACTGCTTTTTAAAATGTGGCAATTTACTGATTTTATCTGTTTTGGCTGCTTTTTCCAATTTAGCAATACTATCAATGCCTAATTTTTCATAAAGCGCCAAAGCGGTTTTAGGACCAATGCCTGGTACTTCAGTCAAAACCAACATTTTTTCAGGGAACTCTTTAGTTAAATCTTTATAATATTTTAACTTGCCAGTTTTTAAAAGTTCTTCAATTTTTTCAGCAAGACTCTCCCCCACGCCTGGCACTTTTTCCAGAGCCTTAATCCCGCCTTCTTCATAAATATCTCTAAGATCTTTAGTTAAATTACCAATTACATCCGCTGCCCGTTCATAGGCAATAACACGGAATTTGCTTTCGCCTTTGATTTCCAAAATAGTGGAAATATTGGAAAAAATTTTGGCTATTTCTTGGTTATTCATATACTTTAATTCTAGCAAGATTATCGCAAAGAAAAAAGGGCGATCCTAAGATCGCCCGATGGTGCCAGTAATAACTTAGACTAATGGCACTGTTTTTTTGCAGAGCGTAAAGCCCGTGCCCCTGAGATCTCGTCTTCTGGGATTATCACCGATTCCCTTGGGCAACTGCTTCGGTGCTTTTTTTGTGGCTGGCAAAGAAACCGTCAGGACCTTTTCTGCTCTGCGACATTTAATAGCTGTCATGGCCGGATAAAAAAGGTCCTTTAATCGTTCCTCACCAGCTTTTCCTACTGGGGATTCAAACAAATGCCAACAATTATCCCCATTCCAGTAGTACAAATAATACCGTTTTTTCCCATTGCCGCTTTTACTTGCCATTTTTCCCTCCTTTAGACTGAATTTATTCAAGCCAAAGTCCGCCATAGCCCCTTGCCTGCCGGCAGGCAGGTTGCTCGAAGGCAGACTAGCCAAAATTTTAAATAACCTATATAAAAAGTTCCAGCCTTTTTAGGAAGGCTGGAACTTTTATTTAACTAATTGCTGATTATTTAAACAAAATTAAAGCCTTCCGCTCCAGCTGGAATAATAATGCTAATAATGGCGATAATTTGTTGGAAAGCTTTTTTCATATATTTTAATTTAGCAAATATTTTTAAATATGTCAAATTCTTTATTTTACAATAAAATTCCCTTTCATAGCGCTATGGCCTGAATTGCAAAAGAGAGAACAGCCAAAAGTAAAAACGCCTTTTTTATCAGCAATAAACTCTACAGTCTGCATCTGATTTGGTTCTAATGTAATATTGATACCAAAAGCCGCAAGATTAAAGCCATAGATTGCATCAACACTGGTGATATTCAACTTAACCTTATCACCCTGATTAACTGTAATTTCTGAGGGAATAAATTCAAACTGTTTAGCCGTTATATTAAACTCTTTTATTTCTCCTGTTAAAGCAACCCCAACGGGCTGATCAATATTTTTTACTGCCGACTGGCTTTGGCAGCTAAAACCGGCCAAAATAAAAAAACTAAAAATTAAAAATATAAAAATTCTCTTATTCATGAAAATTTAAAGCTATTTATAAACCCAGGGCTTTATCTATTTTTTCCTTATCAAAACCGATAATAATTTCCCCCTCAATATCCAAAGTAGGTACGCCCATTTGTCCTGATTTATCAATCATTTCCTGGGCTTTAGCTGAATCAGATGAGACATCGAAATCCTCATATTGAATGCCTTTTTCCTTAAAATACTCCTTTGTTTGATTGCAGTAAGGGCAAGTCGGCGTGCTGTAAATTAAAACTTTTTTTTGAGCCATAGAGTTCTGATTACTTGACCACGAATCTCACGAATATTCGTGTTATTAGTGATTTTAAATTAGCGGTTCAGATTTCTTATTTAATTATTAACCTCCGAACCTTCTTTGCCTTTGATTATAAATTTTAATAATCTTTTTCAAATCCTGCTGCGTAAAAGCTGGCCAGTGTTTTTTTACAAAGATTAATTCAGAATAAACAGATTGCCAGGTTAAAAAATTTGAGAGGCGCTGTTCACCAGAAGTTCTGACTATAACATCGGGATCCGGCAAGGACTGAAATAAATATTGCCGAAAAAAATCTTCATTAATTTTGACCACTGGCACTTTGGTTTTAATAATTTTTTTGATTGCTTCAATTATTTCTCTGCGGCCGCCATAATTAAAGCATATATTAACAATCAATTTTTTATTTTGCTTTGTTTCTTTTTGAGTCTGCTCAATAATTTTAATTAAATTTTCATCCAAATTATCTTTGACGCCACTAATTAAAATTTTAACTTCTTTTTTCTGAAAATCCTTTAAATGTTTTTTAAAAATCAGTTTTGCTAAGTTCATTAAATAAGCCACTTCTTTTTTAGAACGCTGCCAATTTTCCGTAGAAAAAGCATAAAGGCTTAAAATCTCAATTTTTTCTTTAACTGCCCAGTCAATCACATCCAAAACTTTCAAATAACCATAATAATGCCCTTTGGAGCTTGAAAGCCCTCTAGCCCTAGCCCAGCGCCGATTACCATCCATGATTATGCCTAAGTGTTTTAATTTTATCATAAAGAAAAAAAATAAAAAAATAAGGACTAAATAGTGATAACTTTATATTATTTCCTTATTTTTCTTTTTGGCAAAAAAGCCAAAATCTTATCAAAATTTTGCTTGATATGGCTGATTTTTAAAGCAATCAACAAAGCAAAAAAAGAAACAGCAAAAAAGACAACAGTAAATAAAAACTGCAAGGTTTGAGGATAAAATAAAATTGCTACAGCTAAAATAAAAAATAAGCAGCCAATCAAAAATAAATAGATAATGACTGAATGCAATTTTTTAGTAATTAATTCTATTACCTCTTTAGTGATCATAATGTTAATTTAAAATTTAAAAATAAAAATTTAAAATTATTCCAGATCGCTTTCTTCATAAGTCTGGCCTGCCCGCTTTTCTTCTTCCTGTTGTAAAATTTCTGATTCTTTAGCCATTTTTTCTAATTGATCTCTGGTAGAAACACCACCTGGTTTTTCTTTTTTATAAGCTTGCCGTTTTAAAGTTTGCCTTCTCTGCACGCCGCGCCTGCCTAAAATGCTGCCGATTTCACTCATTATTTTTTTTCTTTTTCTTTCACTGATATTATCTGTATTAAAAACGCGACGGCAGGCTTCTGGAAAAAGATAACCCAAATCCATCTGTTTTTTTACTCTTTCAGCCAAACCTGAAAAATATTCCTCTTCACTGCTTGCTTCTATTTTCCTGGCTGCTGATGATTCAAATCTCATATCCTATAATTAAAAATTAATAAAGATCTTCTTTTTTTTCTTTGAAAAAGGCCAGCCATTCTTCAATTGCCTGCAACACTATTTTTAAAGGCGCTTCAATAATAAAGTCTAAAATAAAAACAAAAATATTAACGCGAGAAAAATTAAAGGAAAGCCAGCGGCCTAAGCGAATAAAAGGCAGAGTAAAAAAGTCAATAAATTCACTGAAAATATTTTCTTTTTTCTTCAACACAATCAATTCCCTGGCTGAATTTCTGATCCTGAGGCCAAAAAAGCTGACAATGCTTAAAAAGGCCAAAAATAGAAGTATACTAAGATAACTAAAATTAATCCTTTCTAAAAAATAAATTATTAAGATAAATGGCACCAAGAAAGTAA
>Ga0315542_1001167_pt1 | contig 16539 bp, 11 predicted proteins | sample SalMarSW160120MG_FD_202541 | JGI IMG/M metagenome (GOLD analysis project Ga0315542, IMG submission 202541) | Salt marsh sediment microbial communities from the Plum Island Ecosystem LTER, Massachusetts, United States - Salt Marsh Sediment SW1601-20 ...
TGCAAGCTTGCTTGCAGTAGGTAGTAGGAAAAACAAAAAAACCATGCGAAGCATGGTGGTTGTTTTCTATTTGCAGGACTGAAGCTAAGGGATCACCGAACGAAGTGAGGTACCCCCGCCTCTGTGAGGGGGAGATTGGGTGATGGGGAGAAGAGGAGAATTAAAAAAAAACCATGCGAAGCATGGTGCTTGTTTTCTATTTGCAGTACTGAAGCTAAGGGATCACCGAGTGAGTGAAACGAACGAGGTACCCCCGCTTATAAGAGAGGGGGAGAAAGGGTGATGGGGAGAAGAGGAGAATTAAAAAAAAACCATGCGAAGCATGGTGCTTGTTTTCTATTTGCTAAACGGGAGCTTAGGGATCACCGAGTGAGTGAAACGAACGAGGTACCCCCGCCTCTGTGAGGCTGAGAGGGGGAGATTGGGAGAAGAGGAGAAAAACAAAAATCCCATGTGAAGCAAGGTGGTTGTTTTCTATTTGCAGAACTGGACAAAAGGGAAGGAGTGTCCCGCAATGAGCGTGACGAACACCTGCGATGAAAAAGAGATTTGGGAGTGAGAGAGAGCGCTTTTACTCTGACCTTATTCATGATTCATGATTCATGATTCCTGGTTTCAGGCACCCAAAAACTCATTCTCACTCTGCATTTGCGGGAGTTTTCAAAAACATTTGCTTCAACGTATTAAAAAACGTATTTTAATACGTTGAAAAATAATAAACCATGACACGCAGGAAAATTGAAGAGAGCTATATCCGCAACCTTACAAAGGTATCGGGTGGCACAAGCTATTCAGTGACCATCCCGATAGATTATATCAGGAAACTGAAATGGCGGAGCAAGCAAAAACTGGAGGTAAAACTCTACCAGGACAGGATAATCATTCGCGACTGGAAAGGCTGATTAATTCATTTAAAAATCAAGCTCTTGTCGTTCTTTTTCGAAAATTGTTTAACCTTTGCTTAAATCCATTTTATATGGAGGTTGATGGTTGTAAGGTCCTTGCCCCGGTAACAAGGTTTTTTACGGCAGATTCTTGGTGCTATAACCATTGATTTTACCGTTAAACCTCCAAATAGATCAATGCTCTGTTTGAAGATCTTCTTCATCTCTTCCTCGCCAATGCGTTTGCGAAAATGTACAAAGTCACTCGGATCAAACGGATACTTGTAATGGAAGTAAATTTCCCCGCAAAAATGCTGACAATAGGGACTGTCAATATATCTCTCCATAACAGTCTCATCACCAAGATTATATATCTGTTTTAATAATAAAAGTCCAACAATGGTTCTGATTGGAATGGAGGGCCTGCCTACTTCTCCATACAATGGAGCAAACTCCTTTTCCAGAGAATCCCAGTCGGTCTCTTTCGCCAGTAAACAAAGCTCATGCTGCGGATTTATAAAACTTGTAAGTACTGTCTTGAACATCTCTAACTGAGGTTGAACCGGTAATTTCTTTAACATGATTTTCAGGGTTTTTCTCAAATTTAACCAAAAACCATTAAAAAATCAATACTTCAAAGAGCATATGTTATTAACAATCAGTGTTTTAATATTAACTAAGGATCAACTATCATAGCATCACAATTACCAATGGAGAAACGGTACGGTGTAATAGGAGAAAACAATGTTGCAGATGCAATACATGATCGCCTGATGCGTACCTCTCGCAGGGTAGAATTATCCGATGAATCAATGAGAAAAAAGAAAAAAGAGTAATTTTCATTAATATTAAGTGTTCATTGCATCCTGTTCTTCGGTTGCCCTTCGGGGATGTTGCCTCCGGCAAGGTGGTCAATTAAATCTGAATGAGGAAGCAATAGAGATGCATGGAAAACCGGAGATAATCAACTCGGATCAGGGTAGTCAATTTACAGGCATGGAATACACAGAAATGCTTTTAAGCAAGGGCATAAAGATCAGCATGGATGGCAAAGGACTGGCCATTGATAATATCTTCATAGAGCGATTATGGAAGAGCGTTAATTACGAATGCATCTATCTCCATGCTTTCAAGGATGGCGTTCAGCTTTACGAAGGACTCGACAATTACTTTACTTTTTACAATATGGAACGGCTTCATCAGTCTCTGGATTATGAAACACCGGAATCGCTTTACAAAAAGGCAGCCTGAGTTATTAACATATTAACACTTATCAACAAAATGAAAAAAGTAGCAAAAAAGAAAAAATTTACATCATTATTATAAATGAAAAACAAACTTAACTTTGATTAAATCCTGCCCTGAAAATGGGGTACATTATACAAACCCTATTTAAACTCCTATTTTTGATGAAAATCATTCTCTTTATATTTGAATTTACAATCAACGAGAAATTTTTATAGGTAGTAACTTGAATTAATTATCATCTCAGTGATTAATTCTTTATTGCCATTATTTATCCTTAATTAATATAAAACTGCTTTCAAATCTTGGGTCTCCTTTACCGTCATAAACCACATTTTTTGGGAATGGATAAATCGGTCTGGTCATAACAATTTGACTATTCTTAACTTTTGAAGCCACAATTCGTTCAGGGGCTTCATTTTTTTCTACCCAATTTGTTATTACTTTAATCCAGTCAACTATGTCAGGTCCAGGTCCCCCTGACCCGTGAAGTACACCAGGTAACAAGAAAAGCCTTATATAGGATTTTATATCTTTATCTTTTTGCTCAATAGCTTTATAATGATTAATAGTCGAAAATGCAGATTGTGCAGGATCATTCCAACCATGAACCATAATCATTTTACCTCCTTTTTTTTTAAATTCGCTATAGTCAGTTCGTGTAGCATCTAAATATGAAGATGCATATTTGGTATCTTTGAAATAAGTTGAAAAATCATATTTAATATAGCTCCAACCGGGATCATTAAAGACTAGATACTTAAATATCTCAGTACCAAATAAATATTGAAAGCTCGGGATTTTCAAAGATGAATCTGAACCAGCAATCCATGCACCCCAACTGTTTTTTTCGTTCTCTGCACCCAATGTAAATCCCGGATAAATAGTGTCTTTCTGAATTACAAGTGGTGCATATATTGTCTTGATGGCTTCTATTTGTTGATTTGTAAAACAATTGGAGCTCATTTTATTATCTGGACAAACAGGAAGTGTTGAAAAATCGAATTTACAATCTCTTGGGTCATTAATAATAGAATCCTTGAGGCCATCGAGGCCATCACATTGTTTAAGAACATAAAATTGAAGAAGTTTTAAATTATCCTGCGTAATTACATGATAATTAAGATTTTTTGGGTCGGGATATATTTTTTGTATGTTTTGAATAAATTTTGCTGCGAAAGCAGGCCAACTTATGGCAGGTGCTATGACAACGATCCCATTAAAGTCTTCTGGATATAATTGAGCTTCAACCATACCTTGACCACCTCCTCTTGAAACTCCCAAAAAATAAGAGTACAATGGATCTGAGCCATAAAAGGCATTGATAATGGCTTTAGATACAGTTGCTGTTCGGTGAACAGCTAATCGTCCAAAGTTTAATTGTCTCTCCATATTATTTAGAGCCCAATTAGCTTGTACGATGTTGCCTTTATGGCCTGTATCTGTACCGACAGTAGCAAAACCAGAATTCACACTATTGCCAAATTGATTTGTGATGCTCCCCACAAAACCTCCTCCTCCCCCCATAAGGAAGCGATTATTCCATTTTTTTGGCAAGAGCAATTCAAAATTTATTTCCTTACTTATTTTTCCGAATACTTGGCAATGCCCTTCGGAAGTCTCTTTTGCATCAAGAATTGTTACATCAGGTAACCTAAGTGATTTGAGTTGTTCACACGGGATGCACTGTGTTGTATTTGATTCTATTTGTGCAAATAGAACTAATGGCATTAACCCAATGAACATTATAAATAACAATAATTTCGTTTTCATTTTACACTTTTTAAATAGTTGATCCTTATTAATACTTGTTTTTCATTACTCCATCTACCTTAGATATTTACCGGAGCAAAAATAAGTCTCTGGTAAATCCAGCTAAAAATTAAGTTGAGTGTTTCTTCATTTTTTAACCTCATCCACTTCCTCATATTATATGCTGTAGCTGCCAATAATTTGTAGATTTTGTCTTCTGCAGTACCACGGAGGTAATTTCTTATCATCCTGTGATCATATTTCATGTGTGATATAAGTCCCTCTATTCCAGCCCTTGACCTGCATCGCTCTTCTCGTTTCTTTTTCAAATAGTAACTCTCCCCCTTTGGCATCTTCGGCATTATTATATCCACACCCGGTATCCCTCCTTTGACTTTATATCCCTTGTCAACAATCGTTTTCTTGATTTTGCCTGCTCTAAGTTACTTTACCTGTTCCAATTGCGGTTCCAATGTATTTCCATCGTATGCATTTCCATCAATTACCATTGCTCCAAAGATAATCCCTGATCTCCTGGTATATGCGAATGAGCTCTTGTTACCAAACTCATACGGCTTATGCTCTTTCCCTTTTGATATACAAAGTACCTCCGGCTCATGTATGCTGTATATCTTATTCTTGTCATCTTTTTGCTGTGTCAGTACCTTGTATAAAACATCAAATTCTCCCATGTACGATTTCGATATCGGGCTAAGCTGATTGACCAGATCCTAATATATCTTGAATGCGATCCTGTGTAGCTTTTTCTGGGCCTTGATGTGCTTCTTCATATTCTTAAGCTTCCTTGCAAACCTAACCTCTTGCGTTAATTTCCGAATTTCAAAAGAATAGGTCCGTTTAAGCTTAATATCTTCTTTCCTGGCGATCCTTTTAGAATGTTCTATCACTTTTCCCGTAAGCTTCCGATCGTAGAGAATGTGATGTTCTTCTCCTGAACTGTTGTATCTACCCGTACCTCTTTTACTTCTTTGCTGATAAAGTTCTCGCCAAACAAGTCTATGCTCTGTTTGAAGATCTTCTTCATCCCTTCCTCGCCTATGCGCTTGCGAAAATGTATAAAATCATTCGGGTCAAACGGATATTTATATTGAAAATAAATCTCCACACAAAAGTGTTGACAGTATGGACTGTCAATACGCCTCTATATAACTGCCTCATCACCAAGCTTATAAGTTTGTTTAAGAAGCAGAAGCCCAACTATTGTCCTGATTGGGACGAACGGCCTTCCTACTTCTCCATACAGCGGGGCGAACTCCTTTTCCAGACAATCCCAGTCAATTTCTTTAGCAACTAAACAAAGTTCATGCTGAGGGTTTATGAAACTGGTAAGTACAGTTTTAAACATCTCAAACAGTGGTTGTACCGGTAATTTCTTTAAGACGATTTGCAGGGTTTTGATCAAATTTAATCAAAACCTAAGCAAAAATCAAGCTTTCAAAGAACATAAGTTATTAACATTCAGGTTATTAATAATTATTTAGGATCAACTAAACAATTCGATATTTGCCAGTTAAATATATTTATCCGGTAATTATCATCAGATTTATAAATAGTTTTCGACATAACACACGATTAGAGTATCAATTTAAAGAGAGAGATTAAATATGTTTCATGTAAAAATACTGATATAATATTAATAAATTTGGCTTAAATAATTAATTTCTTTCATTTTTTTTGCTTTGTGATGATGTCAATGTCAGTGGAAAGAAATTTAAAAATAGCTTTGGCTTAAAACCTCCTTCATAAAGTTTATATAATAGAGGATTCCAGTGAATTTACCTCTACCTTTAAAGTACTAAATTATTTTACTAATTCTCCTTTAATGATGGGATTATTACGATTTCTATTAATAATGTTTGTCATTTCTATGTAGACTTTGTTTTGATCGAAATTGCAAATTATTCTTTCACTATGCGGGCTTTCTATGTACTGCAATTTCAATTCAAGAGTATCGTTGTCTTTCCAGCAATAGTTACCCGTTACTTTAGCAGGAAGCAATCCTGACATATTTTTATTTGGTACTAAATTAGGTCCTGGTAAAAACGTTTCTCCAAAATTCCAACTATGTCCGTCAAATTTCAAAAAATAGTCTTTAGAGTTGATCTTTAAGGTAACCTGACACATATTATCTATAAAATTGAAGGAGATGCTTTCCATGTTTCTTTCGTTTGGCTCAAGAACGAAGGTTTTTCCTGATATATTTTTTATAATTGGGGATATAGTGTTTTTTTTATAAAGAGGAAGCGATAATGATGATAGTTTTTTTCTCAGTTTTACCAGACCTTCATTATCATCCGGCAGCTTACCCTTCTTTATTGCAGGCAGTAAATACTTCCATACAAGGTTCAATTCCTTTTGAGTCTCAGATGTTTCTGTGGTAATAGCCAAAACAGCATCCTGTTCAGGCATTACGATCATAAACTGACCATAGGCACCATCACCTCTGTAAGCATTGTTACGGCATCTCCAGAATTGGTAGCAATACCCTTGCAGCCAGTCGCTCGAATCTTTTGCAGCCTGTGCCAGATCAGGTGCCTGATATATTTTTACCGTGGTGGCTTCCTCAATCCATTCCTCGGGCAATAATTGTTTTTCTTTCCAGCTTCCTTTCTGAAGATAAAACTGCCCGGTCTTAGCAATATCCTCCGTTTTTAGTCTTAATCCCCATCCTCCGGTATTTATGCCGTCAGGGTTTATTTCCCAGTCAATTCCATCAATTCCCAGGAATTCGAATAATCTAGGTTTTAAATAATCGACGATTTTTTCCCCTGTTACTTTTTGAACTATTGCCGATAATATGAAGGTTGCAGATGAATTGTAAAGAAATTTTGACCCCGGCTCATTTACGATAGGTATTGATAAAAATGTCTTTACCCAGTTGGAATCAGTCCTGGCTATAATGGAAGTCGGGTCAGTTTTCTGACCCACAGACATAGAAAGCAGATCTTTAACCTTAAGTTCGGATAAATAAGGTGTTATTGTATCTGGCAGATCTTCCGGAAAGAAAGAAATGACCTTATCGTTAACAGAAAGCCGTTTCTCAGTAACTGCAAACCCTACAGCTGTAGAGGTAAAACTCTTACTAAGGGAATACATTGTATGCTTAAGATCGGGTCTGTAAGGATTCCACCATCCCTCAGCAATTACTTTTCCATGACGTAAAAACATAAAGCTGTGAAACTCAATATTGCTTTTTTCTGCTGCCTCTACAAATCTCAGAATACCTTCAGAAGAAACACCTTCAGTTTCAGGAGTGCTACGAGTAAGTTTATTTTCTGACTTGTTGTTTGAACAAGTAGCGAGTAGCAAAAAAGTTAGAGCTACTATAAATAGATTTTTCAGGTAATACATATTCAATAAATTAATTTAAGATACATTTCCAAAGAATTAAAATACGATTAAATCAGCAATCTAATTTATATTTTAATAAGTTCCCTCGATTTAATTACTTAGCTTATTCTAAAAGATTCATTTTCTCCTGTTTGAATTGACTTCGCTTTCTTAAAGGAAGCTGAACCAATACCTCCTATTGTGACTTTAGAAATATCTATTTGACCATTTAGTACGTTCAAAGTTAATGATCTGGTTTTGCCTTCCTTCGAAATATCAACAGTCCCGTAGGAATATCCATTGGACCAGAAATATTTTCCGGTAATGTCTCCAAATTTTATTTCCTGAGTTACTCCTGAATAGTGAAATCCCGTAAGAGCAAGAACAGCAGACCAGCTAATCATAGCTCTGCCATAATGATGACCACATTCAGCTTCATCAAAAGGACTTCTTTTTTGACCATCATATCGATCACGGATATTGGTAATACATTTTAATCCATCTTCTGTCTGTCCTTCATAGAGCATACCTATTGCTGCTGTATATTCAAACCCGGTCATCACTTCAGTAAAATAAGGAAAGGGATCTTTGGGCCTGGACTTAGGGTATGAAGCCATTAGCAAAGCAGCCTCACTGCCCAATGCATAGCTTCTGAAACAATTAAAGTGATCTGAAAGGTCAGCTACATAATTATATTTCATAATGCTTTGCAGCGTTTTGGCAACATTTTCTTTTTTAACAAGGTAACCCAATCCACATACATGTGCTAAGTATTGACCAACTAACTGATCAACAAGACATCCTTCCCCAAGCTGATAATCGGGATTCCCATAATCTGTTGACCCCATTCCAACCAGTTGCTCCTTCGGGATATCTTCTTTTTTTGGAACCACTATTTTTTGAATATAATATTCACCGTTGAACAGGTTTTCATCCGTCCATTTGCTTCCGTTCAGGAATAGCTTTCTGCATTTTTGCGACATTTCCTTATCTTTCATATAAATGGCCATTTCTTCCATTGCGCGCAATGCACCTAAATACCAGATTGTCATCTGAGGATTTGGCCCGTAATACTCAACATCCATCGTATTATGCTGAACACCTTCCATAACTCCGTCCTGATCCCCATCCCAACCACCTTTTATCCAGGCATAGCTCAAAGCGCTTTTCGCTTTTGAATACAACGCTTTTAAAAATTCAGTATCGCCTGACAGTTGCCATTCTCTATACAATTTCATTATACAACCCATTTGACCATCAGCAGCAGCTTTGGACCAATTCGGTATCTCCTCAAGAGGTAATTTTACACGGAAGTTCATCAGGCCGTTATCATTGGTTGCAAGCCCAAATTCAATATTTCGTTGAATTTTTGCCAAATCTCCGAAAAGAAAAGGTATAGCTGTCTCATAATTCCATACATGGGTACACGATCCGAAACAACAACCAGAATTATCATTGCAACCTTCCCATGCAAAAAAATTACCATCCGATAACCTGAAGCATGTTTGTGTACGTAACGTGCTTACATTAAACAGCGCTGCTTCTTTTACTTCCGTTGGAATATCACTATTGCAAAATGCATCAACGAATTCAATTGTTTTATTTTCAAGATATGTTAAATTGGGAACTGTTTTCGTTATTACATCCCATGCTCCGGAATATTTTGTAGCATAGTAGTTTTTTAATGGTTTTGTTGCCCAGGCAGTCCTGTTTGGAAAATACCACGTGATTAAAAATCTGACAGTTTTTGTTCCATTCGGTGGCAATACCTCGCTAACAGCAAGAGATGCCATAGGTTTAATTGACAAAGTATCTGTTCTGTTTTCAAGTTTTCCATCTTCTGAAAGATCATCCCAAAAATCCAATATTGATGACCCCCACCGCATAGGCGACCATGATGTACGGTATGATAAATTGCCATTTGAATTACTGACCAACGCCATTTCTCCCCATTGATCCATTGTTTTATCACCTTCTTCAGAAGTAAATAAAATTCCTCCAAATCCCTTCTCCTGAAGATAACTATTCTTGTTTTTTCCTGTCATTCTTACTGAGCCATCTTCGCCTATGAAGTTTTGCATTGAACCACAAATACTGAAAGAAATCTCCTTATTTGATTTATTAGTCAATTCAAAATCAATAATTGCCATTGGGATACTGCTATTATCTATGTCTCCGGGTATCAAAGGATTGAATGACTTAATTTTTACTTCAACCGGTACTTGGGGTGTCGTTAGATTTACCTGACCAAAAGGATAGGCTGTTTCGAAAGAAACATTACTAAATCTTGGTAACCCATGATTGGTAGCTATGGATCCTGAGCTGCCTTCATATAAGTAGAATGGCACAGGTCCTTCCAGCAAACGAAGATCCTTTTTACCATCAACATTGGTAAACAGAGTGAAAAAAGCGGAATTTTCTCTTCCTGAGCTGGGATTAAAACCCTTGGCAGGTGTATTCATAATTTCCCAATCCTGTAAATTTCCCCTGCCACCCAGAGATACTGTACCTGTGCCAATCCCTCCTATCGGAAGAGCAATCTTATATGTGTGTTCCTGATCGTACTTTTTCAAAACTGGCCATTCTTCAGAATAAACCGGTTGAGCCAAAATAAAGATCAAAATTAAACCGAGTGAACTTAAAAATAATTTCTTTTTCATGACTTAATTTATTATTCAGGTTGTGAAAATAATTAATAGTTTAAGGTAATCTTAATAGGGTAAGGTAATCTTCAAATTTTGGACTATATATGGGTTTCTAATCTGATTAATACCTCCAATATGGCAAAATGTCTGATAGCATACTTTCCAAGGAACAAGAGTCATATTAAAATTCAAAAGTTGACTGATATTGTACACTTTATTATAAGGATCATTTGCAATCAACCAATTTGCCATGATCCCATCTACACTAACATACAACTGACCTGCTGCAATCCCTCTGCAAGGCATACCTATAGTTAATAACTCCTTCCCTTTGTAAACTTTGCGTTCATTCTGCATTAAGCTTTCTTTCCATTGTTGTGATAGATTCTTCTGTAGTGGGACATAATGACTCGGATCTATTGCTGTTTGCGAGATCACATCCAGGGAAAACCATTTTAATAATAAGATAATTATTAATCCGGATTTTAACTGAGGGAATGTGTTAAGTACTTTAAGCTTTAATAATTTCATGTCACTACTGATTTTATCAAGTTAAATTTCAGCTGATTGATACATGGGAACAAGATTATCAGGAATTTAATTTCCCGTTTTGCATAAGTACTACTCTGTCAGCATACTTGTCAAGGGTACCTCCATGTGAAGCCATAACCAAAGCTAAATTGAGTTCTTTTTTAAGAAATAAAAGATGTTGAATCATTTCGGTGGCTGTTTCATCATCCACTGAACCGGTTGGTTCATCAGCAAAAATTATTGAAGGCTTTTTTGCCAGTGTCCTTGCAATAGCAACTTTTTGCTGCTGGCCAATACTAAGCTCGGGGGGGAGACAGTTTACCTTATCTGTCAATCCCAATTGTTTTAAGATAGGCAATATATTTTCTTCAGTATCCTCTCTTTTAACTGAAATAGGATCTAAGGCTATTTCAATGTTTTCATACACAGTATAAGTTGGAAGTAAATTAAAATTTTGAAATATTATTCCAATTCTCTTAGATAGCAACCTGCTCAATGCCTTATTTGAAAGCTTTTCAATTGCTTTATTTTCAATAGAAATTGATCCTTTAGTTGGTTTGTCCAATCCACATATCAGATTCAGTAAAGTTGATTTACCTGCTCCGGAACGTCCTTTGATTACGACAAATTCATTCATATATATTTGCAGATTGACATCGTCAACTGCTTTAGTAATATGATTTCCCCCCGTAAAATATTTCAATACTGATATCGAACTGAAAAAAACGACAGAAAAAAACATTATCTTTCTCATGACCTACTTTTTAGACTTTCTTGAAAATTTACCCCTTTAAAGTTTTTATAATCCGGAACTGGATGCGATTAAGAAATGGTTTCAATAAAACTACCGATCTCTGAATACTTTTCAAATAATGTCGGATATTTCATAACATTTTCTGGTATGGGATTATATTGATTATCAAACCCTTTCCCCATCCTCTTCTGAGCTTCTTCAATTGTGGGATATATCCCTGCTACTACTGATGCAAACATGGCAGCACCCAAAGCGCATGTATGTTCAGAACGGACGACTTTAATAGGCATGTTAAGAACATCTGAAAGAACCTGCATAACATAGGGAGATTTTTTTGCCACACCTCCGAGGGCAATAATACCTTCTACCTTCAATCCTTGTTCTGTGAACCTGTCTACGATCTTTTTTGCTCCAAAAGCAGTCGATTCAACAAGAGCTTTAAATATTCGCGGAGCATCTGATCCTAATGTCAGATTTCCAATCACTCCTTTAAGGTGCGGGTTAGCATCAGGTGTTCTTCTTCCGTTCATCCAGTCAATAGCAACGACATCATTGTTGGAGAAAGGTATCCGTGATGCTTTTTCACTCAATTCTGTTAAAAGTTTGGATTTTATATCGGTATAAACAGGATTGTCTTCAGTTAAGAAGGTTTTAAGGGGCCAGATCAGAAGATCACGGTACCACGCATATATATCACCAAAAGCCGACTGCCCAGCTTCCATCCCAAGCATATTCGGAACAATTGAACCATCCACCTGTCCACTTATTCCATTAATCAATTTATTACTAAGTTCATTCATTGGAGCAACGAGCATATCGCAGGTAGAAGTTCCTATCACCTTGCTTAAATAATTAAGTTTTATTTCTCCCCCAACTGCACCAATGTGAGCATCAAATGCACCAACTCCTACTAAAACTGATCTGTTCAGGCCGAGCTTATCAGCCCACTCCTGCGACAGTGTGCCAACTGGAACATCACTGGTTGCAGTTTCCTGATATAAGCGTGTTCGCAGACCTGCTAGTTTTGGGTCCAGAACAGATAAAAACTCATCGGATGGCAAACCATTCCATTCTTTATTCCACATTGCTTTATGACCGGCAGCACACCTGCTTCGTTTGATCTTAAGGGGATCTGTATTCCCGATAATCAAAGCCGGCATCCAGTCACAATGCTCTAACCATGAAAAAGCCGCTCTACGTACTTTTTCATCCACATTTATAACATGAAGGATCTTTGCAAAAAACCATTCTGATGAATAGGTGCCTCCGGAATATTTAGTGAAATCTATCTTCCATGAATGACAAAGAGAATTAATCTGGTCAGCCTCATGAATTGCAGAATGATCTTTCCAGAGAACAAACATGGCATTCGGATTTTCTGAAAATTCATTAAGCAGCGATAATGGGATCCCTTCTTTGTTCACTGCAATTGGTGTCGACCCCGTAGTGTCAATTGAGATTGCAGCAACCTCCTGAGATGCATTTGGGTCAGCCTTCAGTATCTCTTTGACTGTAAATTCAAGTCCTTCGATGTAATCAAGAGGGTGCTGACGAAATTGATTTATAGCAGCATCACAATATAATCCTTTGTTCCATCTGGGATAATTGAATACCGAGGAAGCGATTTCATTTCCATCAGCAGAATCAACTAAAACAGACCGCACTGAATCAGTTCCATAATCTACTCCTACTACTAATTTTTTATTCGCCATTTTATTTATTTCTTACATTTTTTAATAACAATATTGCAAAAGGGGAATTACTTATATTCAATCGGTTTTTTTGGATCTTTGTACAATGCTATTTCTTGTCGATCTGTATTCTTATCAATAGCTGATACTCGTATATATGCAACCTTTGACACTATTTTTATTGTTATTGATTCTACCTTTCAAATTTGCATTTTTATTATTAATTCAAACAAAAAAATTTAACATATATAGTTGATTATTAACATTATATGTATTATAAGCGATTTTATCAGCAAACCCTAATTAAATACATCTTCCACAAACCTCAAATATAATTCTCTGTACCGATCCTTATTTTTTCCAGGATAATACTCCACATAAGTGCTTTCTATGGCACTGAAAGATTCTTCAATGCTTTTATATATTCCCATTCCCTTCAATGCCACTAATGCCGCTCCCAGCGCTGTGGCTTCCTTCATATCAATAGCCTTTACCGGGATACCCATAACATCAGCTCGTATCTGGTTCCACAATGAGTTTTTAGATCCCCCACCTACACAAATTACATTCAGCGCTTTATAATTTCCCACCTGCTGAAGAATTTCGAGACCATAACAAGCATAATAAGATAATGCTTCCAGTCCTGCACGGTAAAGGTGCGACCGAGTTGTTTCGTGGGTAAGTCCTATAAACTTTCCATGGTTCCCAGAAAATCCAGTGGGATACAGTTCAGGTACAACAGTAACACCATTACTTCCTGCCGGGATATTATTGGCTCCCCTGATCATGGTGGCATATCGTGAATTACATTCAGGAAGATCAGGGTAGAGAAGTCTGCTCAGCCATTCCATCACACCCGAGGCAGCCCATTGTACACCTATATTTACCAAACCAGGCTGGACATCGAACTCGATGGTCACCCCAAAATTTCTCAAAGGAATTTGCAGTGTTGCTGCTTGGATGCGTACCATTAGAATTTCCCAAGTCCCAGAGCTCAGTATCGGTTGATTGATCCCTACCCCAGAGCCAGTTATGGCAAACTGGGTATCATGTCCGGCAGCGATAACGGCTATGCCCATTTTAATACCCAATGCCTCTGCCGCCTTGGCTGTTATCTTACCTACAATGGTGCCGGGTTCAACCAACCTAGGAAACATAGTTGGGCTTAATCCCAGCGCTTTCAAAATTTCTTGAGAAAAGTTACGCCTTTTAATATCAGTAAGCATAGAAGTTCCCAACGTGGTGGTATCAGTAACAAATTCACCAGATAACCGCCACAAGATAAGAGAAGGCATCATTACATAATAGTCCATATCTTCAAGCACATCCGGTCTGTTTTCCCGCAACCAGATCAGTTTAAAAATGGTATTAAAGTGATACGACTGTAATCCGGTAGTCTGGTAAAGCCATTCAGGATCGAAATATTTATTGATGTTTTTCATAATACTTTCCGTGCGGCTGCATTGCCAGGATATCACCGGGTAACATAACGATCCATCTTTTTTCATTGCAGCACCGTCCACTCCAAATGTAGTAACGGTTACTGCAATGATTTCAATATTTTCTAACCTGCTACATGCTTTTTGGCTGCAGATTGTCAACTTGTTCCAGATTTTTTCGATATCCCAGATAAGACCACCTGGATAATATGGATCGGCGTTTGTCTCGTTAGGAAGGGAATGGGATTTGATAATGTGCCCATTTGTATCTATCAGGCAGGCCTTCACATTGGTGGCCCCGCAATCGAGGATAAGGATTACCTTTTGCATTGTTAGCATGAAATAATTAAGTTTTCACTATGATCTTTCCATCAGGATAAACGACAACTCTTAAGTGAGATAATTCTAAGCTGGTAAACAATAAAACATCCGAATCATTAAATATAAATTTATAGTTTTCTTCCGAAAGTCCCTCAATAAGCATAACTAGGGTAAATGGTTTGTCGAAGGGTACAGTTAATTCTGATAATAGGGATCTCATTTTAATCGTTATCTTTGGGCCCTCCAGCTTATAGCTATCAATTGAAACACCATCGACACCCACTGCAATATCCTTATCAAAATTGATATAAACACCTCTAAGTTGACGCAGAACATGAGCTGCCGCAGACAATCCACCAACTTCACACCAGCTTGGCCCAGAGCGTAAGGGCATCTGCGGAAATCCTTCATGATCAATGTTTTCGGGTCCTAATCCTAACGGGTAATTAGGATATTTATAAACATCATTTTGGATGCTTCGTGGAAGATTTACGAGAGTAAGTGAAGCACGAGTAGCTGCCACAGCACGCTCCAGCAAATCCTGCCGTCCTGCCAAAAGTCCGACCCGTAAAAGTCCATCGGCAAACCGGTGGCTACGCTGGTCGAGCCATTCAGCATCGCTGTTCTGTGAAGAAAATCCGCCAAACGGATAGGCTGTAACGATATAATTTGGTGCCCAAACTGCCTGGTAAAATAGGGAGTAATCAGCAGCAGCTTCGGCTGCAGCCAGGTATTCCTTCTTTTGAGTAATCTCATATAGAGAAGCAAATCCTTCCAGTGCCCAGGATACTGACATATTATTGGCAGGGTATTGACCAGTACGGTAATCATAGAAAGTTTCAGGTTTTACAGCACAGGAATAAAACGTTTCAAAATCATACCATTTTTGCTGGGGCATTACCTCTTCTATCATGAAGCTGGCAATTTTCTCTGCAGCATCTGCATATTTTTTATCTTTTGTTGCCCGGTACAACTCACTTAGCACCCAGATGTGTGCTCCTCCATCTGCATTCCAATGAAGGCTGGGTAAAGGCTTGAGCGATTTATCAAACCAACCGGGAACACAGCCATTGGGTTGTATATTGCGAATTAAGAATTCACCATATCTCTGAACATAAGGTAAAATGCTGGGATCATTCTCGCAAAACTGCCGGTAATACATTAAGAAACCCGCAGTGACGCTTGCAGAGGCTGTCTGGTATACACCCCTGTTATTATCCCAGCCCCAATATGAATCGACCTTGTTTGGATCGTACTCTTTCAGAGGTGGGTTCCATAAGCTTGGCTGCCAGGTGCCATCATTAATATTATAAAGGCTTGGAAACAGGCCATCTTTTTGCGGTGCAGACAGAGTTAAGCGTATGATCCGGCGAGCCTTATCAACCAGCGAAGAATCATTTAGTTTCCTTCCCCAATAGTACATGCCTGTAGCATCACATACATTATTCCACCAGGCTGTATTATAAATGAACTGATACCATTGCGGTGCGCTTAGCCTCAATCCTCCAACAGGAACTCCATGCATTTCCCATTGTTGCCATGATGCCAGTTCAGGTTGGTTTTGACGGTGACGGATGTCAGGGCCTTTTATAACATCATAACCCTGATAAGCAAAGGAAGCAGGGTAACATATTTTTGCATATTCGGCAAAAGGCATAACTTGCGGCCGGGGCAAATGAAAATACCTGGTGCCATATCTTTTCCATAGATAGGATGAAATGCGCTGATATCCACGGTACTTGTCAACATTTGCATTCAGGAACAAATCAAATCCGTATTTCAGCCTATTATCAGATAATGTGCGAACCTGAGCCCCGTTTGCATTTTCGTGCCGCCAATAAACATGCTGTTCTGTCAAGTAGTCAATAAAACCAAAAGTTATGACCGGTTTATCTGTAATTCCGGAATTCAAACACAGATCCAGAG
>Ga0315542_1001168_pt1 | contig 16530 bp, 14 predicted proteins | sample SalMarSW160120MG_FD_202541 | JGI IMG/M metagenome (GOLD analysis project Ga0315542, IMG submission 202541) | Salt marsh sediment microbial communities from the Plum Island Ecosystem LTER, Massachusetts, United States - Salt Marsh Sediment SW1601-20 ...
CATTATTGAATCCCCTCAGGGCAGAAGGCACAGTCTCGCACGAACCGAATGCCAATAATGATCTCTGTTCTTTTCTCTGCTTTCTCACAACGATGGAAGAAGAAGTGATTGAATTTCGTTTGAAAAAATTATTAAAGGAAGAGCATCCCTACATGCCGTCCATCGATACCAGTTTTATTGAGCGAAATGCCGCCGCCGACAAACATAGCTTATCCCAGATTATTGCCAATTTTCTCAGGAAACGACAGGAACTGATAAAGCTTCTTTACAGCACCCCGGCGCCAGAATGGGAGCGCACAGGAGTGCTGGGGGAAGAAGGGCATGTTACCTTCGAAGATCTTATCATGAGATTTATAAAAAAGGATGAACACAACATCCCGATTATCAGGAACAAGATTGTTAACGAATAATTTTGCAAAGAGCGGCAGAGGTTGCCACGCAATTTGATCCGCAAATTCCACAGTATATCCCCGCCTATTGTTGTCCATGTGATACATATTTAAATTTTTCCGGGAGTACCAGACCGCCCGAAACAATTAGTTTCATGGCTTGCTCCACCGGTAAGTTTGTAAATCGGATTTCCTGAATTGGCACAAGCACTGTAAAACCGGATGCGGGATTAATAGACGTGATGATTAGAACCGCGCCAAGGATACTGCCAGTTTCGGGCTCTGTAATCTGTCCGTTGAAGAGGCCTACCGAGTAAACACCCTTCCGCGGGTATTCTATCAGAACGACCTTTTGCGTCTGGTTTTTCTCCTGGTTCGTCAGGGTCGTGACAACTTGCTTAACTGCAAAATAAATTGTCTTCAAAACCGGTATACGGACGACAATCCACTCCCCCACCCTGATTAGCTTTAGACCAAAATAATTTGTTGTAAACAGGCCGGCGAGATAAATGAAAATAATGCTGATAAGGATTCCAAATCCCGGAATATAGATGTGGATGTAATTTTGAACGATCGGATATACCAGTTCATCAAAAAAATCAATAAGCCATTTAAATACGACCAGGCTGATGACAAGAGGTACTACAACAATCAGACCCGATAGCAAGTTGTTTTTAATGTTTGATCTGACAGCTTTGAAGATTTCCATATATGATTCGCTTTTTTTTTGAATGAGCTTGTTTTGCGCTAATCCCGAACTGGGATTTTGTTTCCAATTGGGCTGTCTCAATCCTGTAAATTCTAATGCACCGCAGACGAGTCGAGGCCAGGGGAATTCCCTGCCGCTTCTTAAATTTCATGGTATCTAATTCATACCAAATTATTATTCGGCAGGATCCTGGATTTAACGTCAATTTGCGGGAATTTTCGGGAGAGCATGCGGTACAAAAGTATGAAAAAAGCAGCAATTGTAGTCCCTAAAATCATTCCAAAGATAACGTCTCCCGGATAGTGAACGCCGACATAAATTCTGGAATAACCGACCATAAGTGCAATTCCCCAAAACCATGGCCATTTTCTTTTGTAAAAATATGTGAATAACCCGGCCATCCCGGCAATATTTGTTGCATGCGAGGACGGAAACGAATACTTGCCGCCACAGCCAACCAGCAACCGTACATCTTCGAGCGCATGACAAGGCCGCAGTCGTGCGACGAATGGCTTAATCACAAATGCAGAGATTTGATCTCCGCAAATTAGAATGGGAATGATGAGCACTGCCGCCGCCCTCCCGCGTGGCCCTCCCTTGACGATCAACAGAATCCAAATTATGGCGATTGGAATTTTCCAATAATTCAGATTGGTTATTACAGGCATAATAACATCAAAAACCGGGTTGGCCAATGTCTGATTGAAGAAGAAGAAAAGCCGGGTATCCAGGAAGATCAGTGTATGTAACATTTACACCTGTTTAAGATTCCACTTGGTAAGCGTTTATCTGCCGGATAAGAGAGGTGATTTGTTCTCTATCAAATGGTTTGCTCAAGTAACCGCTTGCTCCCTGGTCCAGAACCTTCTGTATGTTTTCATCAAATTCGAAGCCGGAAGTGATGATAATTTTCGTATCCGGGTTTATCTCCATCAGTTTTTCAAACACCTGGGAACCCGGTGCGTCCGGGAGGTGAAAATCTAGCAGGATCAAATCAATTAAATCCCCCTGGCTTTTGTATAGCTCGATCCCTTCCTGCGAGCTTGCGGCTAAAATGACTTTAAAGGATTCGTTCTCCAATACATCCTTAATAATCTCACGCAAATTCTCTTCGTCTTCAATCACCAGAATGTACTGCTCTTCCGGCTTCTTCTCTTTTTTCTCCACTTTTAGCTCGATCATCTGCATGCCGTGCGGAATTTTCTGGATCACCGGGGACGATATTTCTCTAAATTTCCGCAAAATTGTTGCAATACGGTGACTTGCCTTCTGGATAAGCTGTATATAATTGAAAATTTTTGCATCGGAAACGCCCCGCCTCTCAAGCTCCATCTTAATCATATCCGTACCGGAAAGTATTACTGTGAGCGGCTGGTTGATCTCATGATTCGCAGTTGTGATCGTAGCATTATAGGTTATTCGCCGCTCCGCCTCAGTTAGGCGGCGTTCAAGGTCCTGGCGCTCCAAAGCTTTGCGCACCCTGATTCGCAGCTCTTCAATATTAATCGGTTTTATTAAATAATCGCTGGCACCCAGGCGCAGCGCCTCGATAGCTGTTTTGATGGATGCATGACCGGTTAAGATAATGACCGCAATTTGGGGATCGGTGAATTTAATTTTTTCCAGAAGCTCGATACCACCTACACTTTCCATTTTGAGATCGGTGATTACCAGATCAAATGACTGGCGATTCAGGATCTCAAGTGCCTCAAGCCCATCGCTGCACAAGGTTGTAGGATAACTTTCTTTTTCTAAGACCTTTTGGAGAAAAAGGCGGGATGAGTAATCATCATCCACAACCAGTACTTTTATATCAGACATTAAGCATTCCTTGTTGACTCCGTTCGAAGTGAAATTAATATGGAAGGATGGATTAAATCAAGCAAAAATTAATAGTTAATGCAGAAAGATGTTTCGTTGTTGCTGATAAATTTTGCAATGTTTTGCCTATGCCCCGGAAACAAAAAGTACGCTGCATCTTCCGTCGCTGCACTGGCAAATCATTTTCGGATGGCTTTATGTTCCAACAGAAGCAACGTGAGGTCATCATCAAATGTTGAGCCGCTTCGGAATGTAGTTATATTTCTATAAATCGCATCAATAATAGCCTCTCCTCGAAATCCCGAATCAATGACGGATCTAAACTCTGACCTGAGTTGCGCACGGCCGTATTCATTTTGGGCGTGATCTTTGACCTCGGTGACACCATCGGTATAAAAGAGTATTTTATCGCCGCCCGCAAGTTGTACGGATTCTTCCTGATAGATTGTATTGTGGAAAACGCCGATGAAAAATCCGGGTGAATCCAGCTCATCAATTTTCCCTGTACGATGATGAAAAAACAGCGGAAAGGGATGGCCGGCATTGGCATATTTTATTTTGTAGCTGCTCAGTTCCAGTACCATGTAAAAAGCGGAAATAAAATCTCCGGTATTCAGCATCTGTGAAAATTCGGAATTGATCCTGCTTAGAACTTCGGACGGAGAAAGAGTTTTTGTCATATAATTTGAGAACATAGCCTTGAACATTGCCGCGATCATGGCCGCGGAAACACCATGCCCGGAAACGTCAGCCACTACAATTCCGAGATGATCAGTATCGATCTGTACAACATCAAAAAAATCGCCGCCCAGATCGGAAGTTGGTAAATATTTGGCACAAAAATATGTTTCATTGTTTTGAGGCAGGTTTCGCGGAAGTAGTGATTTTTGAAGCTCTACCCCCATTTTTAGTTCGTGCTGCATCACAATATTCTGATTCTCGATTAGTACCCTTGCCTGCTCAACCCTGTCCAGAGACGACTGGAGTTCCTTGGATTGCACTTCAAGTCGCTCCTTCGCCAACCTGAGATCGCTAAGATACTCTTCCAATTTTTTGTTTTTATTTTGTATGTTTTCATTGGTCATCATCCGGTGCAGAGAACCGGCATACAGGTTGGCAACACTTTCCAGAAAAGCAACATCAACCTCGTCGAATTTAGCGGGAGTTTTGGACTCAATATTTATCACACCGACAATATTTTCCATCAGATAAATGGGAACACAGATTTCTGATTTCCCTTTAAAAAAGGGGGTAAAATGATAGTATTCGATATCTTCAGTATCATCAATGATTATCGATTTTCGTCTGCGAATCGTCTTTCCGATAACACCCTGATGGATTGATTGGCGATACCCGCTTTTATGATGTTCGCTAAATGAAAGTCGCGACTCACCATCTATTGCGGCCAGGTAAATTTCTTTTCCCGTTGAGAATTCATCTTTCAAAAATATTGCTACATGAAAAAAATTATACTCCTCATTAAATAATTGCGATACAATGTATTGGGATAATAACTCAATCGTATTAAAATGGTAGGACTTGCTGGATATTTTATGGATTGTTTTGAGGTAATGCAGGTACCGCGCTTCTTCCGACGAAATTTCGGGCCGTCGCAGGTCGGGAATCAGAAGTGTAAGATACCGCGAACCGGGAATTATCGCGCATTGGAAGGGAAATACATGAATGCCAATATTTCTATTGAGACCCATTTCGCCGTCCAAAATAATCTGAAAATTGGAAATCGTTTCTTCAAGATCATCTTTTGGGCCGAAGCCCCCTTTTTCCCTGATAATCTGAAAAAGACAGCCGGCTTGCGATGACGAGAGCTTCTGAAGAAAGTCCCTAGCTGCACTGTTTTGCAGAATTGCCTTCCACCTATTGTCCAAAACAATAATTGGAACAGGAGTAGGTTTGCTGGTTTTACAATTTTGGGCGGCCTGTGCCATTCTGTTTGACTTTTCTTAAGCTTAACCAGGTTGTCCTTCAGAGTTAGTCATCCGGTTTTTGATTAATGTGATAACATTGCCCGCGGGATTAAAGTGCACCTCATCAATCAAGTGGCGGATGATCATAAATCCGCGTCCATGCGGATCGAGACTTGCACCGGAGATTCTATGCGCTTGATTAGTAAACCGTTTCCAATCGAAACCGGGCCCATCGTCCTTCACCGTGAGACAGAACAGTTCCGGGTTACATTCAAAGGAAACAGCAATCTGGCGTTCCGCAAATGCAGGATCATTGAGTCGTCGTTCTTTTTCTTCCTCGAATTCGGTAATTTCCAAAATGCTGCTCTCTTTTGATTTGGATGACAACTCTAAATTCCCATGTTCAACTGCATTTATAAAAGTTTCAGTAAATGCCAGTTCAAATTGCCGTATCTCATCTTCAGTGCCAAAATGCATTTTTTGAAGGAACATAGATAGTTCCTTGGCCAAAATTCCTGGATTCATTTCTGATGTTGTAAATTGAAAATGGGCTTTAAGATGCTGAAGGTTTTCGTAGACCTTGTCTTTTTTGAGAGATTTGGTGCGCTTGTATAATACTTTCTCCACAATCTTACGAACTGTTATCAGATCGAATGGCTTTGTAATATAGTCAGATGCGCCACTTTTTAGTGCTGATACCGCCGTGTCCAAAGTTTTCAGGCCGGTTAACAGGATTACCGGCAAATCGTCTTTGGTTTCGGCAACGATTTTTAATAATTCCAGACCAGATCGACCGGGGAGATTAACATCCGTAAGGATTAAATTGAACGTATTCCCGTTGTTCAACTTTTCAATCGCTTCCTCAGCACTTGCCGCTACGGAAACACCATATCCGAGGCCCGAAAAGTAATCGCCCAGCAGGTCGATAATCATTTCTTCATCATCTACAACGAGAATATGTGGTGCGGCTGCAGAAGTCGACATCAAATTCCACCTTCCGGTTTATTTTTCGATGGGGAATAGTTGATCCAGTTTGATGGACCTGAAGAGATCGAGAAGATTATCGTTAATTCCCTGGATTCTCATTTTGCGCCCCTTTGATACCAGGTTCTTATAAAATATGAGAAATTTGCCTATACCTGAACTCGTAATGAATGGAACAAATGTCAGATCGAAAACGGCCTCCAGGAAATCCTTTTCCAGCAAGTCATGAAATTGATTTTTCAATTCATCGGCATTTTCGTTATCAACAGCCCCGATTATGGAAACCACGACGGAACCGTTTTTTGAGGCAATATTTACATCCATGATTTATCTTCCTCGTTTTTAAGAATATTTAACAATAATCATACCAATTATGAGCACATCTATATAATGAAATATCGATTGTTATATTCGCAATGCCCCCGGGTGTCCGAATTTTAAACATTTGCCAAATGTATTTTCGTCAGAAAATGCGATGATTTTACAGAAAATTATAATCAATCTGCAAATTGGTGGCGTGAAAGTCTGGCGCCCAAGGGATAGGGTGTTGTATTATAGAATAGATTATGAAGAGTGGATTAATCGGTTCAATGCTGCTTTCGATAATCCATCTCGGAAAACATAAGTAGTTTTTTATGCGGATCAACTGTTATTCGATCAGCTACAAAAGGAAGATAGGTGGCAAATTCCTGTTTCTTCTCAAAAATCTCAAAGACAATGGTCGTGTCACGCCTGTCAGATTCGAATTTCATTTCCACCGGAAGGATGTATGGGTGCTTGCTGCTCTGTTGTTGCCGGACATTTATTATATAACCATGAGTTCCAGATTGAGATTCCTTACTCCTTACCTTCCATGCCAGGGTTGGTGTATTTTTCTCATGAATCCATTGGGAAAAGAAGTGAGTCAGACTTTGCCCGGAAACATCTTCAAATACGCTTTTTAGCTCATTCTCATCAATGCTATTGTACCGGAATTTTTCCAGGCACTTCCGTATTCCTGCCATGAACAAGCTATCCCCTGTTTGTTCACTTAACATATAGAAAAACCAGCAGGCCTTGTCATAAACGGTGCCTGTCCGGTACACTGAGTCGGGGCTTGTTGTTTCATTAACCCAAATCGTTCCACTCTTGAGGAAGCGTCTTCTCCGCATAAAATCATTAAAACCGGACTCGCCCTGCGAATGGCGCATATATAGGGCCGTGAAATAGGAAGCCAGCCCCTCATTGATCCATGATTCATGAAACGAGGAATTGGTTATCATATCGCCTAACCATTGGTGTGCCAATTCATGCGCATAAAGATTGTTCATCCGGGCGCTCATCCGCTGCACACCGGTAATCGTCTGATTTTCCATCCCGCCTGCTGTGGACTGTCTGACCATCCCATATTTTTCATCGGGAAAAGGATATGGGCCTAAAACAGATGTGAAATAATCCATCATGTCCCTTAATTGGCGCAAGATAATCGGCGCAGCAGGTGTATCCTCGGAAAAACAATAAAGCTGAATTGGAAAGTTTTGCCCGCTGTCGGGAGCATAATTCTCGCTAATTTTTTCAAACTTGCCAATATTTACCGCCATAAGATACGTGGATATAGGATACGATTCTTTCCAAGTGTATGCCTTTCTCCCCTCCTTCAGTTGCACTGTGCTCTGCAATTCGCCGTTGCAAACGGCCATCAGAGTATCGGGAACATCTATCCGAAAGCGAACTGAATCTGCCTTATCTGCCGGATCGTCTTTGCAGGGAAACCAGGTTTGTGCACCGTACGGTGGATTTATCGTTGTTAGCCACGGGTAGACATGGCCATCAGTGCTCTCATATTTGCTCATTTTCCAACCGTGAATCCATGAATGGTAGACTTGCGGCCAACCATGATAGATTATTCTGACTGAGTCGTATTGACCTTTTACAAGTGCCCGGTGTAGTTTGACCTCCAGCAGATTCTCATGATGTTTGAAGCGCTCGGCGCCAAAAACCGAATCGACAACCATATCGGAGCTAAAATTAAGTGCAATCTTGTCTATTTTCTCCTTAGCTGCCCGGAATTGAATCGTAGTTGCCCCAACCAGATTTCCGGTTTCACACGAAGAATCGATCTCCACACTAAGGTCTAAATTGTAAAAGGTCACATCAAAATCACCTTGATCTGCAAAGTGCGGAGAATACATGCCGCTGTTGCGTTCGTTTTCCCGGCCTGCTTCTGCGCTGGATTTCTGCAATTGGTGGATGGCAAAAATGAAAAATACCAGGATTAGTAAATACATAATTGATTTTCCCAGTAATGAACTTTTTGTCATTTTTTCCCTTTTTATTCTACGTCCGGAAAGCAACAAAGTGTAAATTCCTCCTGAAGACTTCTTTTATTTTACGCCTCCTGAGCAATTTAATAAATCTTTCAAAAAAGTAAAATTGGAGAATTATTTGATTATGTAGATGGTATTTCATCACTCATTGAATTTTCTGAGCATCCCGACGCGACACCACGGAATAATTACCAGGCCAAACACCTGAATTTTGAACTGCAATTTAAGGGCTTATTGGTTTTGCGTTTTCAAATAAATCATTCTTGTATCAGATTCGATTCTTTTTGGCGCTATCTGCCTGAAGGCAATTTTTAGAATTTAACATGGAGAGGGTTGGACATGTTGCTCTCCTTGCCCTGATGAAGCGAGGTCACGAAAAATTCTATTTCTGGGGTTTCGTTTTTGGGATTGAATAGATACCGGGGGATCTTCAAAGGTAGATTATTTACTTTTACAATGCCAGTTTTACTCGGGATACGAACATAAACATTATATTTCACACCTTCCCCTTCTGTCGGCTCCCAGCTAAGAATAACACCATCTTCTCCCCGGCGCACCTGCAAGTTTACGGGAATGAAAGGATCGGCTTGCCCACGATCGGAATAGAACGAGGTTTTATCAAGGCTGGCATACGAAATCGCCATGAATTTAGCAGCCTGTTCGTTGTCCGGCTTTCCCTTCGCCTGGTTTCGCACATTGTGACCAAAATTAATAACAATTTCTGCCCGGTGCGCATTGCCCAAGATTCCGTAGGGGGAAAAGACATAATTGAATTTATAATTATTTAATAGTCTTAAACCCACCCCAATGCTATAGCCGGCTCCAATATCGTTCTCAAAATCATAGCCGCTGCGAATTGCAAGGCTATTCAGCAATTCAAACTCGACACCGGAATATAGATGCACCTTTTCGTCCGGCTTCTTCACACCATCTACGGAGAAAATAACCGGATTATAGGGCAGTTGGTACGCCAGACCGAGACGGTATGTTAACGGCAATTTCTCGGCATTCGCTTCATATTTGAGCCGTGGACCCAGATTTTGAATAGCGGCACCAACACTCAAAAATCTGATCGGCGTATCGAACTGCGCACCAAAGTCGATAGCAAACCCGGAGGCCACAATATCATCGAGGCGTTCCTGCAGATATTTTACCTGCGCACCAACTGCGAAATTTCGGGAGAACCGACGACAGATTCCGGCCTGTGCAATAAAATCATAAATTTGAAATGCCCCCGTTTTAATTGGTGTCCCGGAAGACGGATCGACATCATATCCTTCCAGGTCAGGAAGATGCAGGTAGCTTGCGCCACCTGTCACGGTCCAGCTTTGGGAAAGTGGATAAACCAGGGAAAGATTTTCAATGGAAATATCTTCTATCCATTGGGAATGGTACAACATCATAGCCGGTTGGGTCGCAAAAGCCCCGCCTGCCGGGTTGAAATAAATTGAATTCACATCTGGTGAAACAGCGGTAAAGGCATTTCCCATTCCCTGCGCTCGGCTTCCTATATTCATGTTCAAAAAGTGAAATCCGGTTGTCCCGGAAGCCATGACGGAAGAACAGAGCAAAATGAAAATTGAGATACAAATAAGAGCATTCAATGCACTGCTTAATCTTCCCTGCATACTGCGAACTCCTCTAAATTTCAGATATCATGTTGCAAAGAATCTGCCACGCGGAAGCAAAAAGGAACTTCTTCCTGAAATTCGTTTAAGGAACCGGAAAAAGAACTTGATTCTCATATATTTAATCAATTTTTCTCGATGCCCGTGATTTTCCGTCTACGATTGCCAGCCTGATTTTTCTCCGACCTGCTTCTTATTAGAGACCATTTACCTCCATTGTAAATAATTTATACAGGCATGAAAATAACATGTCCGGGGCGATTACATGTCAGAGAAATTTGATATCCGGCAAGTACTCGATCTTTCCATAATAAAAAAGGTAGTGCACTATTTCGTTTAAAGAATCCCATGAATTCGGAAGCGGATAATATTGGTAGCAGTCGGTGAGCAGCTCGTGATAAACAGCCCAACTGTTCGGTCGATTTAAAGAATAAGCTTTGGCAATTTTGGAATAATTTCGAACACCCAGATCCCGCGCACGCTTCAAAATTTCTATTTCTCCCCTATCCTCGAATCCACCGGAAACCACCAGCATTTTGTGTACGAGTGGGTGCCCCGTTTTCAGGCACCACTCCTCAGATAAATCGATGTAATTCTCGATTCCGCCCAAGGCATCGAAGGCCTCAGCCCCAGTCACAAGCACGACCGGGTAGTTCTCCAGTTGGGACTCCACTGACTTTTTCCCGGGAAGCTTCTTCCATTCCGCTGTTACATTCAGGAATTCTTTTAATGCAACTTGTGCTATGAACTCATCAAACAGGTGATCGGGATTTTCGGTGAAAAAAACAGCGTCTATTTCAGAAATATCTTTCCTAAAGAACAATAGTGAATTGCGGCCTCGTTGTGGAGATGTAATGATGATATCCTGAAGGACCTTGTACCCAGATTTGAGCCGCGCATAATGCAATGGGGAGATTATTCCGATATCGATATCATGAGCTTCCAGTGCTGCTGCAATCCAAGCCTGGTCCGCGATCTTAACCTGGAACGGATGAGGGACGAGATTATTCACGATTGCATAAGTCAGCGGCATCACCGTAATATCCGGTGGAAATGCAAGGCGAGTCATCCTTTTTTCTCCAAAATTGCTTCTTCTTCGGTGTCAAAAGCAGGAAGAAACAAGTAGCAAAGCGTTCCCTTTTTCGCCTCACTTTCAAAATAGATAATGCCGTTATTTTCCTGCACAATTTGATAAACGATAGAAAGCCCCAAACCGGTCCCAAAATTTTTTGTAGTGAAAAATGGATTGAATATTTGCTGCAAATCCTCCCGCTGAATTCCACACCCGTTGTCCGATATCTGTATTGACACGTAAGGTTTCCCGGTTATCGTTTTGTAGAATGGTTTGCGCTGCAGCTTCTGCTGTTCCTTCCCAACCGATTCAATGGCGATGTGAATCTCGCCCCCAGTTTCTATAGCTTCAATGCTATTGAGAATCAGGTTGAACAGAACCTGTTGGACCTGGCTGTTGTCCACAAAGAGCGGCGGCAAAGTTGAGGAATAAGATTGGGTAAGCTTGATATTCTGCTGCTGGATTTTTTGTTTCAGCAAGGTAAGAACTTCCCGGAGGATCTCCTCAATATGGTGGAATTGCCGGTTCGGTTTTTGGGGTTTTGCGTACGAAAACAGGGTTTTCAGCATATCATCCAGTCGATTCACCTGTTTTATAATTCGCTTTACGAATTCATTCTTTGGATCCTCCGGGGCAAGCTCCTCCTCAAATGTCTGTGCAATTGCCTTAATTCCCGCCAATGGATTCCGGATTTCGTGCGCAATACCGCTTGCCATCACTCCCAGGGAGGCCAACCGGTCCATCCGTCGCATTTCCTCCTGGAGTTCTTTCGAATAAGTAATGTCTTTCAAAGACAGGATAATCCCGCCGTCATTGCCGGTTTTATCCTCGATCTCCGTCAAGCTGAAACCGACCAGGATTTTCGAGCCGTCTTTCGCTGAAATTTCGATTTCGGGTCTTTCGTAGGTGCCCTCTACCGGCTGCCGGGCATCGAGAATGACCTTCGTATTTTGTGAACCCAGGATTTTTTGCAGCGGCTGATAAAGCGATTTAGACGAGTCAACCTGCAAAATGTCGGCAGATGTCTCATTCAAGTATTTGATCTTCTCATTTTTGTCGATAACCATTATACCGAAATTGAGCTGGTTTATAATATGATCCAGGAATTCAAAAGAGTACTGCCAAACGTGTGCATCCAGGTTCTCGTCGAGTTGCCTGCGGTTGCTGTCCAGCCTCAGTCCGAACTCAATTAAATTTACGGCAATTGCCAACCACTGAGAGTGGAGCTTATGAAATTTCTTGTTGTCAGCACGCAATGCAAGAAAAAGCGCTTTCACATTATTATTCAGCAAAACCGGGTAAAGCGCATAAGCCTTGACATCAAGGTTGAAAAATGATTTTAATGCCGTCGATAGCGGATTCTCCGTATTCAACTGATTCAGGATGGTGACCTCTTTTAGCCGCACAGATCTTACAATAGCAGGGATATCATCGAATGGAAAGGCAAGATCGTCTTTGACCGGAAAATCGGGTATCATGTATCTAAGACTAATCTCGGAACCAGATATTACCTCGAAATATAACAAATATTGAACATCCAGGAGACTGCGTATCGAATCGAAAAGAAGGTGCAAAAATCCATCATATTCGAAATCCTGCAATGGCATTGAGACCGCATCCAGAAAGCTTGAAACATGCTGCAAAGCCTTGGGCATCCGGTCAGATCGTGATGGCACTTGTGTTTCCTGATATGCGGGTTCAGAAACCTTCAGAAGATTCCTCATGCGTGTCTGGATATCTAATTTATCAAATGGTGTCAGAAGGTAGTCATTTACCCCGGATTCTACAAATCGATAACGAAGCCTTGTGTCTTTGCCAGGAATTAGAGCAAGTGTGGCTGCCGGATGATTTTTCAGAACATGGAGTATATCGAATATGCGTGTTAAAAGTTTAGGTGGCAGGTCGGAGACATCGAGGATAACCAGATCAAAATTATCGAATACTGTTGGGGGCTCATCAAAATCTTCAAGATTTTTAAAGAGGATTTCTATATTTTGATGACTCAACGCTTCTTTTATGAATCGAAGGGAGTTTGGACGGTTCCCCAGAAGCAAAAGATTGTTTAACTGTATGGCACCTCTCCTTTAAATCGATTTACTTGGAAAAAATAGACTTAAATTTTTCATAATCATTGATGATGATTTTGCCGCTCTCTTTCCTGAGATAGCGTTGCACAACGAGAGATTTTATGACCCGTGAGATGGTTTCACGACTGGTACCGGCCATGTTGGCGAGGTCCTGTTGGAGCGGCAACTCCATAATTTCCACTTGTCCGTGACGGAAGACGCCCGAATCCTCGGCAATTCTTAGCAGAGTGCTGGCGACCCGTCCAGTGGCATCCTGCAGAGACAGCGACTTTATGTGTTCATCGCTTTTGCGGATACGCTGGGCCAATTCCTTGAGCAGGTTAATCGCTATTTGCGGAAAATCCCTGAGCATTTGCAAAAATTCCTCGCGCCGGATAACAAGAAGCTCTGAATCTTCGCTGGCGGTGACATTTGCGGAACGGGTCTGGCCATCCAGGAGGGACATTTCCCCAAAGAAATCTCCGTCGCTTAAAATTGATAGAATGACCTCCCGGCCGTCATCGCTAATTCTTGAAATTTTTACCCTCCCGGATAAAATTACAAACATTGTTGAGCCAACTTCTTCTTCAATAAGAATAAGATTATCCTTATGATATTTCTGGCGGCTGGCAACCTGGGCAACTTTTTCAAGCTCCTTATCGCTCAACTCCGAGAACAGTGGAATATTTTTGAAGATTTCAGCTTCCATCATTTTTCCCCTTTAATATTGTATAACAATTCCTTTGTGCCCATAAACCCGTTTTATATCATCTCTTAATTTAACAGCCTCCTGTTGGGAATCTAGTTTTCCCGCAATCACGACATACAGTTTTTTGTTGTTATGATCTTTTGAAACAATGAAAACCTCATCCAGATGATCCGAGAATTTTCTTTTGCTGCTTAGAGCATTCTCATAGGAACTGAAAGCCCCGATTTGAACACCGAAGTGGATCGCCTTGCTCTTTATGGAAAATATTCTTTCCCTGAACTGCCCATCATCCATTATTCTGTTGGCGGTATCGTAGAAGCCTTTTGCATAGTAATACTGGGAGATCCGGTCCAGAATCACTTTTTTTAATTGCTGATCGGATGTGGATTTGTAGAGATCGACATAGGCCGGCAAGGCATCCTTCATTTCTTCCACAAACAAAATTTTTACAAATTTATCCCAGTCCTGATTAATTATTCGACCGGCATTCGATAGGCTTTTCAACTCATGAATATTATTATTCACATATAGCCGATAGAGATCGGCCGTCTGCGAAAAAGCAGCACTCACCCATAAGATGCAAGTGAGAACTACAAATTGAATGAATTTATGCTTTTGCATTGCGGACATATCCATAACGGTTCTGTGCCTTTGAACTGACACTCCTGGCAAATATAGCGTCTGCCTGGCAAATAGTTTTTCGCCTCGAAGAAATCTATTGCCCGGGAAGTAGCGGTTTTATACTGGTTTTTATTATAGAGCACCTGGATACGAAAGCTCACAAGCCGCGCGTCGTTGGCTTTGATTGTATCCATTCTGTCGAGGATTTCCAGCGCGCGATCGTACTCCCCCTTTTTGCTGTAAATCTCGGCAAGGGAAATGGCTGCTGCAATATTCTCAGCATTGGTCGTCAGCAGGTCGGAGTATAGTTTTTCGGCTTCGGTAAATTTGCCTAATTCGAACCAGGCCCGTTCCAGGGAATCGAAAACAATGTGTGCCTGCTGTGGAACCTTGCGGCATAACTCCTGCCATTGATGCACGGCATCCTCCAGGCGGTCCTCCAGATAATAGGATTTCCCCAAATAAAAATATGCAGCGCTGCATTCGTTATCCAATTTCAGCGCCTCCTTAAATTTGAGGCGGGATTCTTTCCCCTCGTCGTTATTAATTAACTCCAAGCCCTGGAACACCAGGTAAAGCGCCATTTTTTTCTTGAGCGGAGGGGTAAGAGGCTTAAAATAATTCTTGCTTGCCTGAAACGCGGCATCCCAGTTCTGCTTCTTTTCAAGATAAGTAACCAATTTTGTGGCTGTTTCCCGGTAATAAAGATTTTCGTTTTTGAGGATTGCATCCGCGATTTCCGCGGCGTGCTCCATATCTCCCATTGTTTCATAATCCAGGAGCAGGCTATGCCGCACTCTGGTCTTAAATTCTTCGGTTAAGCCGGATCGCAACATCAAATCCTTGTGAATTCGTAACGCGCTGTTGGCCCCTCCCCTGCTGCGCAGCAGATCACCGAGACGCAAATAGGCATTTATATTTTCGGTGTCCTCATGAACAGCCTCTTTAAATTTTTGAATGGATCGCCGGTGATCCCCATCGACCAGGTACTCCAGCGCTGCCAGATAATTGTTTGCCGTTTTTGTCGGTTTACGGTAACGACGGGTGTAATAATAAATAACGGCAAGCGCAACAAGAATCAATATGATGATCAAAAATTCCGTGTAGTAGCCGGTATTTTGCATTAATCGGTTCTCCTTCTCTAACTGTTGGATTCACCGGAACCCGGGATTTCATGGTCGGCAATTTCGTCGATTGAAATATTTCTCAAATTCTCCAATTCTTTTGTCAATTGATTGTTTTTCCTCTCAAGATTTCGAATCTCTGATCGGAGCTGAAACATGGACAAGCTCATCATAATGGCGCCCAGAATGGCACCGATGGCGAGGGTAAGCAACAAGATAATAGAGAGATGAACCTGTGGATAATATAGCGTAAAGAACTTCAAATCTACTATCTGATCTGCATTCTGGATTAAAATGTAGATCAGCAAAACCACCAGCAGAATTTTGATAAGATTACTCAGAATTTTCATATACAGGCTCCAAAGTTATTTGTTAAGAAAAATATGCCAATTTATAATTTAAATCAATGAGTTTTTAGGAATAACCTGTCATCACCCAAACAGAATGGAATTATAATCAGTCAGAATTTTTGCCGAATTCTGTAATTGTTTTTCTTCCTCCCCGGTAAGCTTCAGATGGATATGGCGAACAATCCCCTCCCGGTTTACAATGAATGGAAGGCTGAGACAGACATCGGTTATTCCATGCAGCCCATTTACAGAATTGGAAACGGTCAGAATACTGCTTTCATCCCGCACCACCGAGGCAACAATCTTTTCAACCGCAAGCGCAACGGCGTAATACGTCGCTCCTTTTCGTTTAATGACCTCCCGCCCGGCATCGACTACCTCCCGAAATATCCGGTCGCGATGTTCTTTGCGGCATGGGCCTTTACATTTATGACAATAGCGCAGGATCGGAACGCCGCCAATATTGGTACTGCTCCAAAGTGGAACAGCACTCGCCCCATGTTCGCCAATGATGTAGGCTTGAACATTTCTGGGATCGATGCCATAATCCCGGCTCAACGAATACCGAAATCGCGAGCTGTCCAGCACCGTTCCCGAACCGATCACCCTATTCGCGTTCAAACCGGTAACCTTTATGGTGTAGTATGTCAGGACATCCACCGGGTTCGACACAATTACCAGCAGAGGATTGGGATTTTGATCCAATATTTTGGGCAGTATATCCCTAAAGATTGCAGCATTTTTTCGAATCAGGTCCAACCGGGATTCATCCGGTTTTCTATTTTGGCCTGCAGTAATTATTACTAAATCCGCATTCCTGCAGCCG
>Ga0315542_1001169_pt1 | contig 16519 bp, 16 predicted proteins | sample SalMarSW160120MG_FD_202541 | JGI IMG/M metagenome (GOLD analysis project Ga0315542, IMG submission 202541) | Salt marsh sediment microbial communities from the Plum Island Ecosystem LTER, Massachusetts, United States - Salt Marsh Sediment SW1601-20 ...
ATAAGAAGGGCGTATTGGGGCGAAAGATAGAATACACCACCCGTGATACCAAGTTCAAGGTTGGCATCGCCCTGAATATGGCCAAGGAACTGGTGATGAGAGAGCATGTGGACGTTATGGTGGGCACCATCAACAGCGGGGCCGCCCTGGCCGTATCCGAGACCGTGGCCATGCCCAACAAGGTGCCCTTTATCGTCTGGATTTCCAAGAGCGAGAATATCACCGGCAAGAAGGGCAATCGCTATGCCTTTTCTGCGGGTGAAAATACGGCGATGGCAGGCAAGGCAGGCGGCGTTGCCCTTGCCAAAAAACCCTATGTCAAATACTGGATTGCAGGAGATGACTATGAGTACGGCCACGCCATCGGCAAGGCGGCATGGAAGAATCTCAAGGAACTGAAGCCGGATGTGAAGGTGATCGGAGAATCCTGGTGGAAGCCCGGGGAACCGAACCTCACGCCCTATATCACCGCCATTCTGTCGGCAAAACCGGATGCCGTCATCTTCTGCACCGGGGGGCGGAGTATGACCAATATCATGAAAGCGGTCAAGGCCACCGGCATGGCCAAAAGAGTCCCCATGTGGATTCATACCGGCATTGATTACGGTGTCGATAAACCTCTGGGTTTGCAGGGCCCCGTTGGGGTGATGGGCACTACGGACTATCTCTTCTATTATCCGGAGACCCCCGAGAACAAGGCCTTTGACAAGGCTTATGAAGCCGCCTACGGAGATCATCCCGGGTTTGCCGCCTTTCACGGTTACATCACCGCCCAATTCATAGCCGAGGCCTTCAGGAAGGCGGGTTCTTTGAACAAGGAGAAATTCATTGACGCCCTGGAGGGTTTGAAGGTCAAGAGCCCTGTGGGAGGGAAAATTGAAATGAGGGCCTGTGATCATCAAGCCGTCCTTCCCGAGTATTTCGGCATAACCGCAACATCCCCCAAGTATAACTTCATCATAGCAAAGGATATCACCACGCTGACAGGAGCCGAAGTCATGCCTTCGTGCGAGGAGATCTTGAAGGAACGGGGAAAATAGGCCGGCAGTAATTCTTATCCATTTCGGACCGCGTTCGAGGTGAAGGCGACACCATGGGACTTACTCAGGACTTGACAGCCACCGCCTTGGGAAACCAGCTATTTGTGGGGCTCAGCATGGCGATGATCCTGTTCATCGTCACCTCGGGTCTCAGCTTTATTCTGGGTGTGCTCAGGGTCCCCAACATCGCCCATGGCTCTTTGTATATGATCGGGGCGTTTTCGGCCTTCAGCATCTCCAGGTTGTTGGGCGGCAGTCCAATAGGCTTCTGGCTGGCGCTGTTGCTGGCCCCTCTGGTGGTGGCCCTGGTGAGTTTCATAGCGGAGAGGGCCCTGTTCTGTCATTTGTACGAGAGGGAACACCTCATGCTGCTCTTGTTCACCTTTTCCCTGATGCTCGTATTGGGGGACCTGGTGAAGATGTGCTGGGGCGCCGATTACAGATCTATTTCGGCGCCTGCCATGCTCCGGGGATCGGTGAACCTGTTCGGATCACCTTTTCCCCGCTACAACCTGTTTCTCCTCCTCGTGGGTCCCGTGGTGGCGGTCGGGCTCTGGCTCTTTTCCAGCAAGACCAAGATTGGAAAGATCGCCCGGGCGGCCGCAGTGGACAGGGAAATGGTAGGGGCCATAGGCATCAATGTGAGCTGGGTTTTTGCCTTTGCCTTCGTGTTCGGGTGCTTTCTGGCAGGCCTGGGTGGGGCCCTTGTGGCTCCCACCATCAGCATAACGCTGGGAATGGACCATGACATCATCATGGAGGCCTTTCTCATTGTGACCATCGGGGGACTGGGGAATATGTGGGGGGCCCTGGCAGGGTCGCTCATCTTTGGATTGACCCAGTCCTTCGGTATCCTTTTCCTCCCGCAATTCGCCATTGTTTTTCCCTATGCCGCGGTGGTGATCGTGTTAATCTGGCGCCCCAAAGGGCTGCTCAAGTCCGTCTGGTAGACAGGAGTCGAATTTGACTACGGGGATTTCCGGTTCAAAATCCATTGGATTCTCGGCAGCATGCCTGGCCGTCCTCCTGGTTCTGCCCTTGATCGTCCCCCCATTCTACACTTATACCCTCACGCTCATTTTTGTCATCTCCCTCCTGGCCATGAGCCTGAACATGCTGGTCGGCCACGGCGGATTGTATCAGTTTCATCACGGGGTCTTTTACGGTGTGGGCGCCTATACCTTTGCGCTCTTTGTCACCAAGACCTCCCTGCCCGCATGGGTGGGTTTTCTTGCAGCACCCTTGATGGCGGCAACGGCCGGCCTGCTCATAGGCTGGTTCTGCGTCAGGCTGACAAAACTCTACTTCGCAATGCTGCAGATATCGCTGGGGTCTCTCATCTGGGCCATCGTGTTCCGGTGGTACAGCCTGACGGGAGGCGACGACGGTATCTCCGGGATTCCCGTGCCTTCATTCCTCGCCTCCATGACCGGCGCCTACTACTTCATCCTGATCCTGCTGGTCCTCTGTCTGATTGCCATGTATTTCATCCTGTACTCGCCTTTCGGCGTTACCTTCAGAGCCATCCGGGACAACCCCGAAAGATGCGAGGCTTTAGGCATCAACGTCAGGCACCATCAGCTCATCGCCATCATGATTGCCACTTTTTTCGCAGGCATTGCCGGAGCCCTTTATGTGGTCCTTGAACGGTCGGTTTTCCCGGACCTCCTCTTCTGGTACCTGTCCCTCGAGATATTCGTCATGTGTCTCCTGGGCGGCTGGTTTACCTTTGCGGGGCCCATCCTGGGGGCGGCCATCACGGAGTCTCTCAAGATTTATGTGGGCACCTATACGGAATACTGGACCATGGTGCTGGGCATTATTCTGATATTACTCATTTTCTTTTTGCCCGAGGGAATCGTGGGCTATTTCCTGGAAAAGCTCAAACCGCGGGATAGCATCCGCGTCCCGGAGGCATAGGAATGCTTCGCGTAGAGTCCCTTGAAAAGTCTTTCGACGGCTTCAGGGCGGTAAACGGAGCCGGTCTTGTTGTCAAAGAACACGAAATTGTCGCCGTCATCGGCCCCAACGGTGCGGGGAAAACCACGTTGTTCAAATTGATCACCGGCCACTTGAAGCCGAACAATGGGAGAATCGTCTTCAAGGGAAACGATATCACAGGCCAGGCCCCCCATGCGATATGCAAAAAGGGCATCAGCATGTCGTTTCAGGTGGTGAATCTTTTTCACCGTTTGACCGTTTTTCAAAATGTACAGGTAGCGGTCCTCTCCCATCAGAACAAGACCCGGATGCTTTTTTCACCGGCAGCAAATCAATCTGTCCGGGAGACAAAGGAAATCCTGGACAACGTAGGCCTTGCAGACAAAGCGGACAGGATAGGCGGGTCCCTCTCTCACGGAGACCGGAAGGTCCTGGAGATCGCCGTTGCCCTTGGAAACTATCCCGATCTGCTCATTATGGATGAACCTACTGCCGGGTTGTCACCTGAAGAGACCGCCGGCACGATAGATCTGATCAAGCGGTTGAGTTCGGAGTTGGGCCTGACCATTTTATTCTGCGAGCATGACATGGAACTGGTGTTCTCCATTGCCCACCGCATCATGGTCATGCATCAAGGGCGCTCCCTTATTGAGGCGGAGCCGAATGAGGTCAAAATCAACAGGCAGGTTCAAGAAGCATACCTGGGAGTTTCGGACTGATGCTTCAAGTGGAGAAAATCCATACCTTTTACGGACTGAGTCATATCCTCTTCGATGTCTCTCTCGAGGTCAGGAGAGGCGAGATCGTTACCCTTTTGGGTAGAAACGGGGCGGGGAAAAGCACGACGATGAGAAGCATCATGGGCCTGACGCCTCCCCGCATGGGCACGATCAGGTTCAAGGGGAAAGACATCACGGGCAGAAAGCCCTATCAATTGGCCCGTCAGGGCCTTGGATACGTTCCGGATGATCGGCGGGTATTTGCCGATCTGACCGTTGGTGAAAACCTCGATATCTCGAAAAGAGATTCGACCGGCCTGGGCATGTGGAACAAGGAAGGCCTCTATGACTTTTTCCCGGCCCTGAGGCATATGGATTCCCGCAGGGCCGGTTTTCTCAGCGGCGGTGAACAACAGATGCTGACCATTGCCCGGGCACTCATCACCAATCCTGAATTCCTGTTGCTGGATGAGCCCACGGAGGGTCTCGCACCCATGGTGGTCCGGGACCTTGGTGAGCGGATCATCAAACTCAAGGAAAAAGGCTTGACCGTCCTGTTGGCCGAGCAAAATCAGAAGGTGGCGTTGGATATGAGTGATCGAGGATACCTCATTGACAACGGCGCGATTCGCTACCAAGGAGACATCGACGACCTGAAGAAAAATGAAGCGATCAGGAGGAAGTACCTCCTGGTTTGATCCTCTCTACGCAGCAAAATCCCGTGATCTCCGCCTGCATGTGCAGGGTGAAAAAGCCCTTTATTTGTTTTGCAAAGCATCGACCTCTATGATAAATAGCATTTCATGAAGGGTAATGAGTGGGAAGACCACTATACCCGCCTCGCCAGGAAAGAACACTGGCTTGCGCGTTCCGTTTATAAGCTTCAGGAAATCGATCAACGGTTCAAGATATTCCGAAAGGCGCAACAGGTCCTGGATTTGGGGTGTTATCCGGGATCGTGGTCACAGTATGTTCTCAAAAAGGTCGGACCGAATGGCAGGGTGGTGGGGGTCGACCTGAAGGTGCCCGCCGGGATTTCAGCCGCCGGTTTTCGCTTTGTTCAGGCCGACGTGCTTGAAATGGACCCCCAAGGGCTGCGCCATGAAATTGGTTCCGTAGACGTGGTGATGAGCGACCTCGCACCAAAGACCAGCGGCGTCAGGTCAGTGGATTCTGCCAGATCCATGGAGCTTGTCAGAAAGGCTTCGGAGTTAGCCTTCTGCCTGATCCCCGCCGGAGGGCATTTCCTCTGCAAGGTCTTCGAGGGAGAAGCTTTGAAGGGGTTTCGCACGGAAATCTCGAGCCGCTTTAAGAATATGCGACTATTCAGGGCAGGCGCAACGCGCAAAGGGAGCCGTGAAATCTATCTTATCGGCCAGAATTTCCTGTCGTGAATCCGATCCATCCTGTCAATGGGTCAAAGTGCGGGCTAGAACCAACTTGATTCAGGAGGAATTGTTATATGTCCGGTCATTCTAAATGGAGTTCCATCAAGCACAAAAAGGGAGCCGCGGATGCCAAGCGCGGGAAGATTTTTACCCGGCTTATCAGGGAAATTACAGTTGCGGCCAGAATGGGGGGCGGTGATCCCGACGGCAATCCCCGCTTGAGAACAGCCATCCTGGCGGGCAAGGCGGAAAACATGCCCAAGGAGAATATCGACAGGGCTATTAAGAAAGGCACGGGCGAACTGGAAGGCGTCTCCTACGAAGAGTCAAACTATGAGGGGTACGGCCCGGGAGGAGTGGCCGTATTGGTGGATTGCCTTACCGACAACAAGAACCGCACGGTGGCGGACGTCAAATATCTCTTTGAAAGGCATGGCGGCAACCTGGGGGAGCCGGGATGTGTGGCCTGGATATTTGACAAAAAGGGGCTCATTGTTGTTGAGAAAGATCAGGTGGATGAGGAAAAACTCCTGGAACTGGCTCTTGAGGCCGGTGCCGAGGATATGAGCGAGGAGGAAAGCGAGTTCGAGGTGATCACCGACCCATCGGACTTTGAGGCTGTCAAAGAGGCCATCGACAAGGCCGGCATTCCTTACACGCTGGCTGAAATCAGCATGATACCCAAAAACACCGTGAAACTCGAGGGAAAGAAGGCCCAACAGATGGTGAACCTCATGTCGGGCCTTGAAGACAATGATGATGTGAGTAATGTCTACGCCAATTTCGATATCCCGGACGAGGTCATGGAGGCGTTGAGCTGATGCTTGTCCTCGGGGTCGACCCTGGTTCAAACGTGACCGGGTTCGGCCTTGTTGAAAAGAAGAACGGCCGTTTGGCCTGCGTCCACTCCGGCTTCATACGACCCCCTGGAAAAGCCCCTTTCTACCAGAGAATCCACTATATTTTCAGAGAAATCGGAGAGGTTATCAGGTGTTATGGCCCCCGGGAGATGGCCATTGAAGATCTCTTTTACGCCAAGAATGTGAAGAGTTCCCTCAAACTGGCCCACGCCAGGGGTGCCATCCTGGTTGCGGCCGTCCAGAACGGCGTCGGGATTTTCGAGTATACACCCCTGGAAATCAAAAAATCCGTGGTGGGATACGGCAGGGCGTCAAAAGAGCAGGTCAGGGCCATGGTGCAGGTTATCTTGAAGCTGAAGAGCGACTTCGCCCTGGACACTTCCGATGCCCTGGCCACTGCCATCTGCCATCTGAACTGGGCACGATTCGATAAACTCACAACAGCCCAAAATAGTCGAAGAAGCAAGAAATGATCGCACACTTGAAAGGCCACCTGTTCAGAAAATCCACCGAGTCCCTGATCATTGATGCAGGAGGAATCGGCTACGAGGTCATTGTCCCCCTCTCCACTTTTTATGCACTACCGGAAGAAGAGGAAGGGGTGAGCCTGTATATCTATACCCACGTTCGAGAGGATGCCCTTCTCCTCTTCGGCTTCAATACGAAGCTGGAAAAAAATCTCTTCTCGATGTTGATCGCCGTTTCAGGCATAGGCCCGAAGCTGGCCGTGAATATCCTTTCGGGAATAGGTCCGGAAGAACTCCTGGAGGCCATGGCGAGGGGTGACGCGCTGCGCCTGCAGTCCATCCCGGGAGTAGGGAAAAAGACGGCCGAAAGGATCGTCCTGGAGCTGAAGGATCGCGCGCTGAAAAGCCTCGGAGACAAGGAAATGTCCCCGGTTCCCGTGACTGATGAAAGGGATAGGGCACTGAAGGAAGATGCCCTTTCGGCCCTCACCAATCTGGGGTATCAGGGCAAGGCCGCAAAGCGGGCCTTGGAGAACGCTTACCGGTCAGGGGAGGCCATGACCCTGGAGGCGCTGATCAAGAAAGCCCTCAAGGCGCTGGCCTGAAAGAACCTTTGCTCACGTTGGAATGATTGGGAAATTGATGGAAGAGAGAATTACCGATCCCGAACCGCTGGAGGATGAAATCCCGGCGGAGATCAGTCTCAGGCCCAGAAACCTGGACGAATACATCGGACAGAATGAGATGAAGCGAAATCTCAGGGTCTTCATCGAGGCGGCCATGGGGCGCTCCGAGGCCCTGGACCACGTCCTTTTCCACGGGAGTCCGGGACTGGGCAAGACCTCCTTGGCACACATTATTGCCAATGAACTCCAGGTTGAGATCAGGAGCACTTCCGGCCCCGTGATTGAAAAACCGGGGGACCTGGCGGCCATCCTCACGAGTCTTCAACCCCGGGATGTCCTCTTCATCGATGAAATACACCGCCTGAATCATGTAGTGGAGGAGATCCTGTATCCAGCCATGGAAGATTACGAGCTGGACATTATCATTGGCCAGGGTCCGTCCGCACGGACCATGAAAATCCCGCTCCCGCCTTTTACCCTGGTGGGCGCCACCACGAGGACAGGCCTGCTGACCCCGCCCCTTCGCGACCGTTTTGGCGTTGTCCTGCGGGTCGAATTCTACGAAGCGGAGGATCTGCAGAAGATCGTGCTGCGCTCCGCCCGACTCCTTGACATCCCCATCAAAGACTCCGGTGCATTGGAAATAGGCAAACGGGCGAGGGGAACGCCCAGAGTGGCGAATCGGCTTCTGAAGCGCGTTCGTGACTTTGCCCAAGTGGAAGCGAACGGCGTCATCACCGAGGATGTGGCGGACCGTGCCCTCGACATGCTGGATGTGGATGACCACGGTCTGGATAAGATGGACCGTCTCATCATGTTGACGATTATAGAAAAATTCGATGGCGGCCCCATAGGGCTGAACAGCCTTTCGGCCGCAGTCAGCGAAGAAAAGGACACCCTAGAGGATGTGTATGAACCTTTCCTCATCCAGCAGGGATTGATAAAAAGGACACCCCAGGGCAGGGTCGCGACCAAACTGGCATACCGCCACTTCGGAATTCCCACGCCCGAGACCTGCAACCCCCTCCAGAAAAAGCTTTTTTGATAGTGACCTGGCCCGATCTTTACTACTCCGCTGAAGCATCAATGGATATAATCTTGGAGATCTTTTTTTCGAGGGTCCTGACCTCATCCACGATGATCTGCGTATATTCCTTCCTCGGATCCTGATCGGGCGTTTTCTTGTCGAGTCTTCGGGCCATGCCGCCAATGACGGTCAGGGAATTCCTGCATTCATGGGCTATTCTCTGTGACATCCTGCCGAACGTGGCCAGCCTTTCGGCTTCCACCAGTTTCCGGGCCTTCTGTTCCAGTTCAATGGTCCGGTCTCTCACCCTTTTTTCGAGGGCCTGGTTCAAGTCCTGGATTTCCTCATAAAGGCGGGAGATCCGGATCGCGATGCCTACCTGTGCGGCAATCATGTCAATCACGTCATTAAAGCGCTCTTGAAAGTGGCCTTTCTCTCTGCTGGCGGTCACAAGGACCCCGATGGCCTCACCCTCGACGGTGATAGGAGCTAGAGCGAAAGACCGGATATCCTCGCCGACTATCCTGGTGGTGGAGATGGGTTTGTCGATGGCATCCGAATCGTTGATGATGAGTATCTTACCGGTAAGAAAACACTCCCCGGAATAGCTGTCGATCGTTGGTTTTCTGGTGGCCTGTTCTATGAATGCCTTGCTCAAACCCCGATGACTCTTGATCCTCAGGTTTCCCTCTTCATCAAGCAGTCGAATGGAGCATGCATCCAGCCCGAATTCTCTTGCCAGCAGATCCATGACGGCATCGAGGACATGCTGAACATGGAGCAATGAAGAGACGAGTCTAGCGATTTGGTGAAGGATCCTGATCTTCTGTTCGGCCTCTCTGAGCTGCCTTGCGACCGGTTCCATACCCCGACCCCCCCATGAACAAATGATAATCGGATTTTCCTGCCCGGCAGGATGTTCCTCGGGACCAGTGTGGAAGGATGCCTTATGAAAGCCGGCACATGGTCTCGGAAAGCGTTACACGCCTAAAAGAGGGTCCCCTGCTGGTCTTCTTCTGCATCGTTTGTCACCGTGCCCTCTTCCGCCGGCGCCATATTCCCCTTGAGGAAAAAACGATCAAACAGACGGCTGTATTCGGTCCAGGCACCTTCATGGCCGTCTTTTTCAAACAGACGTCCCAGGCCGTTGACCTTGGCGTCGAGGTCATCCAACAGATGGAGCACGAAGGCCTCCAGGAATTTCGGCCGCTTGGGAGAACCAAAGGCGTATTCGCCGTGGTGGCTGAGAATCAGGTGTTTGAGACGCACAGCCAGGTCCGCAGGAAAATGCTTCATGCGGGCCAGTTTTTCTTCCACCATCAGGGTCCCCTGTACGAGATGACCCACGAGGCGGCCTTCGTCGGTGTACTCTATGGTCAGGTGCGCGTTCAGTTCCCGGACCTTCCCGATATCGTGCAGGAAGGCGCCGGCCAAGAGGAGGTCCCTGTCCAGCTGGGGATAATGTTCCGCCACCCCGACGGCCATGAGACACACCGACAGGGTGTGTTCGAGGAGCCCCCCCACGTAATTATGGTGAAAGTTCTTCGCTGCCGGTGCCTTTTCAAAGAGCGATACAAACCGCCGATCTCCCAGGAAACGATCCATCAGTCCTTTGAGATGGGTGTTTTCCATTTCCTGCAAAATCTTCCTGAGCCGGGCCATCATGGCGACAGAAGATTTTCCGGACGATTCCAGAAACAGGGATGGGTCGACATCCCCATCGACAACCTCGATCCCGGTCAGGGTGAGCTGAACGCGGCCCCGGTAGGAGGTGGCCTTGCCTTCCACTCCCAGAATGTCACCCACCCCAAAAGTTGCAGTAAGGGTTTCCACCTGGTCCCATACCTTGGCTTCCACATCCCCAGTGCGGTCCGCAAGGGTCAGGGTCAGAAAGGGATCTCCCTTTTTGGTGTTGCTCAACCGTTTTTCACGCACCACATAACGGCCTCGGATACGGCCACCTTCCTCAATATCTTTGATCCACAAATGGTCGACAGGTTCAGCGTTCAGCGTTTTTTCCATCAATCGTCAAAGTCCCCCGCGGATCCCTTGTCCATGTTCAGCCCCCTGGCGCGCTCTCTGATTTTATCCTCCGTCCACTCGCCGGGATCCTCGGTTCGGCTTGTCTTCGGCGCGAGGGCGAATGAACCCGCTTTCAGGATGGCCTCAATGGCCAGCGGCGCCGTATCCCGGGCATTGAAAACCTTGGTGAGGAGCCCGTACACAAAATCTTCAACGCCCCGGGCCATCCGTTCACGGATGTCTCTGGGAAGCCCCATCAGTTTATTTTCAAAGGGAAGATTCAGTTTCTTGTAATTGCCGCCCTTCAACCCCTTGTCCCTTGCGAATGCTACCATTTCCATCCACTGGGCGTCCGTCATCCCCCTGTCCGGTTCCTTGATGAATTCCCCGTCCGCATCGAGCTGGGCATTTCCGAATTCGTTCACCCGGACACCCCAGGAGATCATCTGGAGGGCCGTGGCCACGTTGGCCTTCGTGGTCCGGGTTTCGGCGGCGATTCGGCGAAGCCGATCGGAACTGTTTCCCGATGTGCCATGCTGGGCTCCTGAAATCCCGTAGGGGGCAAGGGCCTGGTGGATCTGGGCGGTAAGGGGTACCTGGATACCTGCGTCACTGGCCTCTATACCGTGGGTGGTGCCGTTATTGAGGGCGATCCAGTCGGGAAAGATATCATGGGCGTTGAGGCCTCGGATCAGAAATAGGGCCTCCTCCACGGTAGACAGTCCTTCCTTTCCCTTGATTTCCCCCACCTCCGTCTCGTGACCCGCCCAGCCGGGAATGTACGGGGCTAGGGTAAGGTTCGCCAGAAGGTTCTCATCATCGGGGAGGTGAGAGGCGTCGATGGCGATGGATGTCATGCCCGCATCAAAGAGAGAGGGGATTTCGGTCTTGGCCTTCTCCACGTCTTCAGGACACTTGATGCCGTAATGGTCCACGTGAATCGCCACGGGGACGGTGATACCCAATTCATTACAGATGGCATCCGTCTGTCTTGCCAGGTTCCATAAACTAACCGCACAGTATGCTGCGGCACCACCCTCTGACTTGGCAATTTCCAGGATGATGACCGCGTTTGCCCGTTGCGCCGCCTTGAGCGCACCCCTGATGACGAAATGGTTCCTTCCGTTGGCCGCGATGGTCATGGCGTTGCCTTTGGCCATCATTGCCCTGTCAATCACCTTGCCACTCACGATCAAGGCCCTTGAATGGGGAAACAATCGCATAATATTGGGCGGTCTTCCCATATCCAGTGCCCTGTTGAAATCCGTTAATACCTTATTGTTGCCTAGAGCCATTGCCTGATCCTCCTTTCACAAACCCTGTTGGGGTTCAACAATAACCTTTACACATTCATGTTCCCCCGGCGAACAAACCGTCCCAAAAGCACTGGTGGCCTCATTCATGCTCAACCGGTGTGTTACGAGTTTTTCAACGGGGATCGTCCCCGCCTTGATCAGATCAAGGGCCGTTATGCAATCGGCCGGGCTCCCCGCATAGGTGCTGGTCAGGGTGATCTCCGTCCGCCAGAATAGCTCGTTGATTGTGGCCGGGAGCATGGCGCCTTCAGATGCCCCTCCGAAAAAGAGGATGGTCCCGCCTCGTTCGATGCACCTTGTGGCCAGTGGTATGAAGCCCTCAAAACAGACAATGACAAGGTCAGCAAGACGGCCGTCATTGGCTTCTCGAAGTTTCTCAACGAGGGCTTCGTCAGCTTGAGCGGCCAGGCGCGCCCCCATCTCCCCGGCCTTTTTGATGCGAAATGGAATGGTGTCCGCAGCGGCGACGAGACCCGCCCCCAGGGCCCTTGCCAGCCCCACGTGGAGGAGGCCGGAAATGCCGCTCCCGAGGACAAGGACCGACTGTCCGGGTCTCAATCGGCCATTCATCTGTCCCCGGAAGACACAGGCCAGCGGCTCCATGAAGGAGGCCTCTTCATAGGTGAGGCCGACCGGAACAGGGAAGACACCCCGGTCCACATTAATGGCCGGGATGCGGACGTATTGGGCAAACCCCCCTGGATCGAAGTGCGTCCCCCTCAAGAGGGTTTCACAAACCGTGGGATGACCGCTCAAGCAATAATGGCAAGTGTTGCATGGGACGTGATGGGTGGCGGCCACCCGGTCTCCGGGCCGGAATTTTTCAACACCCCTCCCCACCTCTACCACCTCGCCGGCAACCTCGTGACCCAGGACCAGAGGGACCTTGTCCCGGCGGTACCATTCCATCACGTCGCTGCCGCAGATGCCGCTTGCCATGACCTGCATGAGCAGTTCCCCGGGGCCGATTTGCGGAACGGGCATCTCTTCCAGTCGCACATCGCTGTTACTGTAGTACATCAAGACGCGCATGGTGGATCATTCCGCCTTCCCGGGTTGCCTGCTCTCCTCAAAGAGTTCGAAGGCCTCTTCCGGCGTGGCATCGACATGGATGACGGCATTCAATGCCTTCATCATGGCCACGGGATGCGGATGCTGCCAGACATTTCGCCCCAGGTTCACACCGATGGCCCCCTTCTGAAGGCCGTCGTAGACAAACTGGAATACCTCAAGGGCTGTTTCACATTTTGGACCCCCTGCCATGACCACGGGCACGGGGCACCCACTAACGACCTTGTCGAAGTCTTCCTCGCAGTAGTAGGTCTTGACGATTTTGGCACCCAGTTCAGCGGCGATGCGGCAGGAGAGCGACAGGTAACGGGCCGTCCTTTGGGAAAGCTCTTTTCCCACAGCAGTTACGGCCATAACAGGAATTCCGTAGCCCTCGCACCTGTTGACCAGCTCGGCAAGGTTTTGCAGGGTCTCTTTTTCATATGCGCTTCCCACAAAGATGGAAAGGCCGACAGCTGCCACGTTGAGCCGTACCATCTCCTCCAAAGAGGTTGTAATCACTTCATTGGCCAGGTCCTTTCCCACCACGCTGGTCGCGCCTGACACCCTCAGGATAATGGGTGTTCCCTCGTCCGGATCGACGCAGGTTCTCAGGACGCCCCGGGTCACAAAGAGGCCGTCGGCGTAAGGAAGCAGATCCCTTATGGTCTCCCCAGGTCTCTCCAGACAGTGGGTCGGTCCCTGGAAATACCCATGGTCTATGGGCAAGAACTGGCAGCGGCCGTCGTCCCGGATGAGTTGAGAAAGCCTGTTTCTCATTCCCCAGTCGAGCGTATCGGCCCCCTTGATCGGTTTCTTTCGCGTGGGTCGTCCCTCCGGAGGGAGTTCACCTTCCCCCCTTGCTTCGAGGATGCCTTCTGCGTCAGCCATACAGGTCTCCTTTGCTTAATACTTTCTCATCCTTCACGCCAACTTCATGTTATGATTGTTAAGTCAAGGGAAGCATGTTGTCAAGGGGATTTGCCTCGTGTGGCAGCACGTGGGCCGGCATTTCCTATCCTCGAAAGGCCGCATCAGGTCGGCGGTCGAAGGAAGAAGGCGGTTACTGCGACCGGCCGTGCGTTTTGAGAAAGGCCTTTCTCCAGTGAAGAATATGCATGTTGACTTGCAAGTTTTGTTTGACTATATTTCCTCTTAGGACTGCACGTTAACCCCAGATATGGAGAAAAGACAAAATGGCAAACAAAATTCTTGTCCCGGTAGACGGGTCCCAAGACGCCTTTAATGCCATTCGTTTTGCCGCGAACGCCGCGAGACAGAGTGGCGCAGAGGTGCATCTTCTCCATGTGGTCAAAAAAGCAAGGATTCCCGAGGAGCTTGGGGAATATATCAGAGTAGAGCAGATCAAAGAGCCCCCCCTGGAGGTTTACATAAACCTGATGGGAAATCACATTATGGCCGGCGCCCAAACCGAGGCAAAGGAGCACGGAGTCAAGCCGGTTGAAACGGCTATTCTCCTCGGGGATCCGGCCGATGTGATCGTAGAATACGCCAAGGCATGCCACGTCAACATGATCGTCATGGGCAGCCAGGGGCTGGGGAATGTCAGCGGCAGGGTCTGCCGCAGCGCCACCCATCAGACCTGCGTGATCGTCAGGAGGAATCTTCTGGATGGGAAAAGGATCCTCATCGTGGACGACGAGCCGGACATTCTGGAAACCCTGGAAGAGCTGCTTCCCATGTGTGAAGTGGCCAAGGCCTCCAGCTCCGGCGAGGCGAAAGATCTTCTGGAAGGCCAGTCCTTTGACATGGCCATTCTGGATATTATGGGTGTCAATGGTTTCGAATTGCTTAAACTGGCCAAAGCCAGGAATATTCTTGCCGTCATGCTGACCGCCCATGCCTTGAGCCCGGAAACCACTGCGCAGGCTTACAAAGAAGGGGCAGCCTCATACGTACCGAAGGAAAAGCTGAGGAACATCGCCGTTTATCTGAATGATGTTCTGGAAGCAGTGGAAAAGGGAAAGAACTCCTGGTGGCGTTGGTTTGAGAGGTTCGGGGCTCTCTACGAAAAGCAGTTCGGCGCCACTCTGAAAAAAAGCAGGCAATGAATGACCTTCATGCTGTAGATCCTGAAATCGCATCGGCCATTGAAGATGAAGCGGCCAGCCAGGCCATGACGCTTGAACTGAACGCCGCCGCCAATTTTTCAACAGCGGCCGTGCTGGATGTCCAAGGGAGCGTTCTGGCCCACAGGACCCTAGAGGGGTACCCCGGTGCCAGATATCACGGTGGACACCGCCAGGCGGATATTATTGAAAAAATCGCCGTGGAGCGCGCGAAAAGACTCTTCGGAGCAGACCACGCCAATGTCCAACCCCACTGCGGCACAAATGCCAATCTTGCCGTCTATTTCGCCGCCCTTGAGCCGGGAGACACCATTCTGGGGATGGCCCTCGCCTCCGGCGGGCACCTGTCCCATGGGCATAAGGCCTCCTTCAGCGGGAAATATTTCAGGTCATTCTCTTATGGTGTCAATCCGGAAACGGAAATTATCGATTACGACGCGGCCCGTGATATTGCCCTCAGAGTGAAACCCAAATTGGTGATCTGTGGGGCGAGTTCCTACCCCAAGGTCATTGATTTCAGGCGGTTCAGGGAAATTGCCGATGAAGCAGGCGCCTGTCTCCTGGCAGACATCGCCCACGTGGCGGGGCTTGTGGCCGGGAAGGTCTATCCGTCGCCCGTCCCCCTGGCAGATTTCGTGACCTTTACGGGATACAAGACACTTCAGGGAAGCCGGGGTGGAATCATCCTCTGCAAAAAGACATACGCCCGGAAAATCGATTCCGCGGTCTTCCCCGGCATACAGGGTTCCATGCACCTCAATCTTATGGCCGGGAAGGCCGTTACCTTCAGGCTGGCATCCACGGATGCCTTTAAGGCCTATGCGGGGAAGGTTATTGAAAATGCCAGGGCCCTGGCAGCCGCCCTCAAGGACAGGGGATACCGGATTGTCTGTGGCGGGACCGACACCCACATTGTACTTCTTGATCTCAGATCGAAGGGGTTGACGGGGGTTGCGGCACAGGAATCACTCGAAAATGTGGGTATCACCTGCAACAAAAACGCCATTCCCTTCGACCCCCTTGGGCCGGAAGTAACGAGTGGTCTGCGTCTGGGCACCGGGGCCGTCACCACAAGGGGGCTGTCAGTACCCGAGATGGGCAAACTGGCCGACCTGATAGATCGCGTGCTTTCCAAACCCTCCAGCAAAACGGAAAAGCAGATGGCCAGAGATCAGGTCAGGGACATGTGCAGGCATTTTCCCCTTCAGTTTTCACGCCCATAGCTGAGCGATCAGCATGCCCGCCAGCATGAGCCCCGCCCCTATCATACCGCGGATGGACATCACTTCCCCCAGGATAACCCAGCCGGCAAGGGCCGCGAACACCGATTCCAGGCTCAAAATGATGGCCGCATGGACCGGGGGCGCGTACCTCTGGGCCACAACCTGGAGGGTATAGGCCACGCCTACGGACATGATGCCTCCGTAAAGGATGGGAATGGCCCCTCCCATCAATCCATTTACGGTTATCTCCTCAAACAGATCCGCGCAAACGAGACTCAGACACGAACAGATCGCATACTGGGCGCAGGCCAGCCGGACCCTGTTCATCTTGGGTGAAAGCCACCCCAGGATCAGGACATGGGCGGCCCAGAAGAATGCGCCCACAAGCACTAGCAGGTCTCCCGGAGCGAGAGTGAAGCCCCTGGTAACGCTCAGCAAATAGAGGCCTACCACCGCCAGGCATGCCCCCAGCCATCCACCCCTCCCAGGCCTGAAACCTAAGAAGAGTCCCAGGATCGGGACGATAATCACATAGAGCCCCGTGATGAAACCGGCCTTCCCCGCTGTTGTGTAGACCAGCCCCATCTGTTGAAGGGCCGCCCCGATGAAAAGGACCAGTCCCGCCAGCCCACCCCCCCAGAAGGCCTGTGACCGGGTGGCCCTTTGCGAACTGCCCGGATTTGTGCCCTGCGTGAAGGCCTTGGGTCGCCTGATGATGAAGGGGAGGAGGACGAGCAGACCGAGGGCAAA
>Ga0315542_1001170_pt1 | contig 16508 bp, 6 predicted proteins | sample SalMarSW160120MG_FD_202541 | JGI IMG/M metagenome (GOLD analysis project Ga0315542, IMG submission 202541) | Salt marsh sediment microbial communities from the Plum Island Ecosystem LTER, Massachusetts, United States - Salt Marsh Sediment SW1601-20 ...
TGGAATGGTAGTCTCTGGGGCAGGCTCGGGAATGGATTCGGTGACATTGTTTATGCCTTGGTCATTCACGATGGATCCCTTTACGCTGAGGGGTCGCGCTGGGTGCCAACGCAGAATACCTGGATCGAGGATATACCGACTGATGGCCAGATCATGGCCTTGCTGTCCCATGAGGGAGATCTCATCGTGGCGGGCGATTTTGACCGCATATGCGATCTTGACACAAAGAACATAGCCCGGTGGGACGGCGAACGGGCCTATCCTTATGGTGAGGGACTGGAAGATGGTTATGACATGGGGGAGGTGCTGACGCTTGCCATTTACCGGGGGGAGCTGTATGCAGGAGGCAATTTCCGTGCTGATGGGGGGCTATTCATAGCAAAATGGGACGGGCATGATTGGCAGGCCGTGGGCGGAGGCGCGGGCACGGCTGTTCTGGCGCTGGAGAATGTCGGCAGGGTCCTGGTAGCCGGAGGTTACTTCTCGCTTGCGGGCGGCATGCGTGCCAATCATATCGCCTACTGGAATGGGACCAGCTGGAACAGTATGGGCAGCGGTCTAGAGGGCGCATCGATTTATCAAAGAGCGGTCTATGATCTCGGCCTCTACAACGGGAGCCTTTTTATCTGCGGCGACTTCACACTGGCGGGAACCCGACCGTCCTGGTTCATCGCGAGCTGGTTGGACCCAAGCATCGTAGTGAGAATGGATGAATATGAAGCCCTTAGAATCGGTTCTTCTGTCACCATCAAATGGAGTTGTGATCAGGTGACGGAACCCATTGTGTACAGTATATGGAGGCAGGAACATGGGAGGCCCAGAGAGATTATCGTAGATGGGTTGACTTGCTGGGAGATGGGTGGAGAATACTCTGATCCTGATCCACCTGTTGGAGCTGTTGACTATTGGCTGAGAGCGCTGTACGGATCGGGGCAAGAAGCTTGGTTCGGCCCAATGCATGTTGCAGCCCAGTCAAACGATCAGCCGCCACACCCGATTCTTCTTACAAGCTATCCGAATCCTATGAATCCCCTTACGCATATCGAGTATCGATTGCCTGAATCTTCATCCGTCCGGCTCGGCATCTACGATCTTGAGGGCCGCCTAGTCACGATTCTGGTTGACCGCCGGCAGGGCCCAGGCTTGCAGTCTGTCACTTGGGATGGCCAGACGGATGCGGGTATACGGGCGGCATCAGGGACGTATCTCGTTCGCTTAGAAACGGAGAGCATTGTTGAAACCAACAAAATCGTTATCGTTAAATGAGTTGGCTCCTCCCTGTATCCTATTAGTTGCCCATCTGCTTGAATTGAGTTGAAAGCCCGGTTGAGGCCTAAGCGGGACTGATGCTGTCTAAATAGATTCACGCAGAGGGTTACGTCCGGGAAACCAATTGTCTTTCTACGGAAACGTCTCAGTCTGGCCGCTGGAGCTTCCTGTCCGTTGAATGGTCGCATGGAGTGCTGTCTTCAGAGGGCTGCAGGCCCTCCCTGCTTTCCTCCCTGCTTTCCGTTGCCTCGAGCTCGGGAATCCTGTAAGATGACGGTGCTCGTTCATGTCCGGAGGCAACGAAGCGGCGAGGCCGCTCGAGCACCGGCCATAGCTTGCCCCCTGGGTTGCCTGCGCGCTGTTACACCCCTGAGCCGATGTCATCTCCGTGACCTTCCGCCGCCTGGCGGATCAGCAGGAGGCACGTCATGAAAGCAGCGGCTCTTCGCTTGCATCCCATGTCCCTGGCGACCGGCCTGGTCGCCGCCCTGATCCTGCTCGCGGCCTGCGGCCCGGCCTGGGCCGACGGCGGCTTCATGTCTGCTTACATGAGCGACGTCATCGAGCCGACCCAGAAGGCTCTGCTCGTCTACGATGCGGAGGCGCAGAAGGAGGATCTCGTCATCCAGGCCTCCTTCGCGGGGGATGCCGAGGATTTCGGCTGGATCATTCCCGTGCCGGCAAGGCCGGAGATCGAGACCGTCGACAACGACCTCTTCTTGGAATTGCACGATCTGACCAGGCCCGTGACGCGCACGCGTGGCACTTCGGGGTGCTTCGGTGGGCGGAATCCGATCTTCTCTCCGGATGAGGGAGGTCGGGACAACGGGCTCGTGATCTACGACGACCAGGTGGTGGGCATCTACCGCGCCCTGACCCTGGGGGCGGAGGACGCCGGAGCGCTGGCCGACTCGCTGTCCGCCTGGGGCTACCTGCATGCGCAGAACCAGGAGGCGGCCGAGGCAGCCCTGCAGTTCTACGTGGACAAGTCCTGGTACTTCGTCGCGCTGCGCGTGGACGCGGCAAGCGCCCCGCACGAGCCGATCGGGCCCTGGAACGGGGGCATCGATCCCATCCATCTCTCCTTCAGCTCGCCGGAGATCGTCTACCCCCTGCGCATCTCGGCCATCAGCGCCGCCCCCACTTCCGAGGTTCTCATCTACACCGTGGCCGACCATCGCCTGACATTCCCCGGCGCCGCCACCGAGTATGTGAATCAGCTGGCCCCCTTCGAGCTGACGGCCCTAGCGATGCGGATGCCCGTCCTGTACCGGTATCTGCCCGGCCCGTGCTTCCTGACCAAGCTGCGCTGCTTCTACACGCCCGAGCAGATGACGGACGATATCGTACTGGTGCAGGCAGAGAGCGACCAGGAGTTCCACCTGACCGTGCGCACCGGGGTGCCGGTGGCGGACGGGATCATGCTGGGCATCGCCCTGTTCCTGGTGGCCTGGCCGCTGCGCGGCAGCATGCGCCGGCGCCGGCGCTGACCAGGCGCTGCACAGGGGCTGAGCAGGTGCCGAACCGGGATCGTTCACCCGGGTGAACGCCGGACGAGCGCCGGCCCATTCCCTGCACGGTACCGGACCGCAAAGTGCGGGATCGAGCCCATTCCTCCTTCCCCCCGCGTTGTGCGTTACGGCTCCTGCGACTATCTTCAGGCTCGCAACCTCTTCATCAACCAGGACACCTGCCGGGAGTCGTCATGAGATCCTCTTGCCATCCCGCCGCCTGGTCCGCGACCCGGACCTGGATGCGTCTCTTGCGCTCGATCCTGCCGCCGCCGTTGCTGCTCCCGCTGTCGCTCCTGTTCCTGCCGCTGCTGCCCCTCGCCTCGACGACGGGCTGCAGCCGGAACGATACCGCCTACGTGCAGGAGATCGACGCCTGGCATGCCCGGCGGATCCAGAACCTGCTCAGCGACACCGGCTGGCTCACCCTGGTGGGTTTGCATCCCCTGCGGGAAGGGATCAACACGGTCGGTTCTGCCGAGGGGATGGACGTACGCCTGATCGCCAAGGCCCCCGCGCGCGTGGGTACGCTCACCGTCGCGGCCGGCGGCGTGGTCCTCGACGTGGATCCTGGTGTGGAGGTGAACATCGCGGGCGGTGAGGGACCGCGACCCGCCCTGCACGAGATCCTGGCCAGCGATGCCGAGGGCAAGCCCACCGTCTGCGAGCTGGGAAGCCTGCTCTTCTACGTGATCGACCGCGGGGACGACCTCTTCCTGCGGGTCAAGGACCGCCAGAGCGAGCTGCTGCGCAACTTCCCGGGAATCGAGCGCTTCCCGGTGGATGCCGGCTGGCACGTGACGGCGCACCTGGAAACGTTTGCGGAAGGGGGCACCGTCGCCGTGCCCAACGTGCTCGGGCAGACCAGCGAGTCGCCCAGTCCCGGCGTCCTGGACTTCGAGCTGGCCGGGCGCTCCTGCCACCTGACGCCCCTGGGCGAGCCGGGCGAGGAGCTGTTCATCGTCTTCGGCGACGCCACCAACGGCGAAACCACCTACGGCGGCGGCCGCTTCCTGTCGGCCGACCCGCCCGCGGCGGACGGCAGCGTGGTGCTGGACTTCAACAAGGCGACCAACCCGCCCTGCGCCTTCACTCCGTATGCCACCTGTCCCCTGCCTCCGGCGGGCAACGTCCTGCCGCTGGCGGTGGAGGCCGGAGAGAAGGCCTTCGGTGAGCCGCGGTCAGGTCCGCACGATCGCTGAACAGCGCTCTGGAGTAGTTTGAAGACTGAATGCAAGACCCATTTCGTCGCGGAATGATCCCATGCATACGCTCTCTTGATCCTCGGCCCACCATGTGCGAAAATGGCCTCTGCTTTCTTGCCGCACAACGGGCCGACATCCTGCCCATCACTCCAGGGATACATGATCTTCTCGCCCGGAGCACACTCCCGTAGGGAGGCAGGCATGCGAGCCTCGACGGGCAACCCGAGCCAGGAGGTTGTTGGCGGACTTTCCGCAGGGTGACATGTGCTATACGACCTAGGTTTCCGGTAGCGTATGAGGGGGGTTGGACAATGAAGACATGTCTCATCTTGACCGCGATCATCGCCTGCGCCGGCCTGATTTTGTGGCCGGTGACGGCCCGGGCCGACTGTACGCCGGTCGATTACGTGGATATCGGGGATCCAGCTTCGGAAGCGGGCCACAACCTGCAACACTGGGGCCCGATCGAGCCGGCGACATCCGGTGGACCCTATGGCGGGATCGACAACTGCCGGGCTGTCTATGCGCCTGAGGACAACGATGACTGGGCCACGATCGATCTCGACTTCGGTAGCGATCCCGTCGCGTGCAAGCTTCTGACCGTGCACCATCTGGATGGGATTACGCAGGATTCCTTCGAGATCTACATCGACAACCGTTTGATCTACTCGTATCCGGGGGACGATCTCACCACCGAGATCTGGCTGGAGACGACCATACCGGTCTGTGCTTACGGCGTGCAGACCGTGAGATTCGTCTCGACCGCCCCGCTGTGGGACCAGTGGGACATCTACGGCCAGATGTGCTTCGATGTCATCGAGGTGAAGCAGTGCCCGACGGACTGCACTATGCTCGACATGGTCGACATCGGTGATCCGACGTCGGAGAGCGGGCACAGTCTCGCCCACTGGGGCCCGATCGAGCCCGCCACGTCCGGCGGCACGTATGGCGGGATCGACAACTGCCGAGCCGTTTACGCCCCCGAAGACAACGACGACTGGGCCACGGTGGATCTCGATTTCGGGAGCAACCCGCTGGCTGCGAAGTGCCTCACCATGCATCACCTGGACGGGATCAGCGAGGACTCGTTCGAGCTCTACATCTACCCGCAGGGTCTGCCGGGCGAGGCCCGGCTGATCTACACCTACACGGGCGACGACCTGACCACGGAAATCTGGCTGGAGACGAGCGTCCTCGTCGCCGCCACGGGCATGCAGACCCTGAAGTTCGTCTCGACCGAGCCGCCATGGAGCGACTGGGCCACCTACGGGCAGGTGTGTTTCGACATCATCAGGGTCGATGAATGCTCGCCCCTGAAGGACATGGTGGACATCGGGAATCCGGCCTCGGAAGACGGCCACGACATGGTCGGCTGGGGTCCGATCGAACCGGCGAACTCCGGTGGCACCTATGGCGGCATCGACGACTGCCGGGCGGTCTACTCACCCGTCGACAACGACGACTGGGCCACGATCGATCTCGACTTCGGGTGCTGCGAGGGGCAGAAGTGCCTGATCATGGAACATCTGGACGGGATTTCCCAGGATGCCTTCGAGGTCTACATCTATCCGTCCGGAGATCCCGGTTCCGCGCAGCTGATCTTCACCTATCCCGGTGACGACTCGACGGCAGAGATCTGGATAACCTCCAGCGTCCTCGTCACGGCCACCGGCAGGCAGACCGTGAAATTCGTCTCGACCGAGCCCCAGTGGTCCGGTTGGTCGACATACGGCCAGATGTGTTTCAACACGCTCATGGTCAAGGACTACGTGCCTGTCAAGGACAGTGTGGACATCGGCGATCCGGCGTCCGAGTCCGGGCACACGATGGCCGGGTGGGGTCCGATCGAACCGGCGACCTCCGGCGGGACCTACGGCGGTATCGATCACTGCCGGCCGATCTACGCTCCCGAGGACAATGATGACTGGGCCACGATCGAGCTGGATTTCGGGTACTGCACCCAGGACACGAAGTGTCTCGTCATGGATCATCTCGACGGGCTCGCCCAGGACGCCTTTGAGGTCTACATCTACCCGCCGGGATCCTCGCGACCCGCCACCCCGGACTTCACCTATGCGGGCGACAGCTACACGATGGAGATATGGTACCGCACGAGCTTTGCCGTGACAGCGACGGGCAGGCAGGTCGTCGAGTTCGTCTCGACCGAGGCACCCTGGTACGGCTGGGCCACGTGGGGGCAGGTGTGCTTCGACCGCCTCATGGTCGGGGTCTGTGATCCGGGCTCGGTTCGGTTGACCGATCTCTCCGGCGTGGATGATGGAGGCATCGTGCCGGCGCTGGTTGCCGGTCGCATCACAGCGGTTTCGCCCAACCCCTTCAATCCGAAAACTGATATCAGCTTCGTGCTGAACCGGGAAAGCCGGGCGCAGCTGTGCGTCTACGACGTCCGTGGGCACCTGGTCAAGACCCTCGTCGACGAGCGGCTGGCGGCCCAGGAGCACAGGTATGCCTGGAACGGGACCAACGATGCGGGCAAGCGAGTGGCGAGCGGTGTCTATTTCGTCCAGCTGTTGGCGGACAACAAGGTGATGCAGGTCCAGAAGATCTCGCTGATCAAGTAGTCCGCGGGTTTTGCAGGACACGAAACAGGTCGACCCGGGGGGCCCAGCCTCCCGGGTTGCTGCATGAGACGGAGTCCATCCCACCTCGACGGCGCATGAGTTGCGAGATTTCGAAACCGACGGCCTGGCTCGACAGGCCTCTCTCATTCCCGGCAGGGGGTCCAGGGCAGGCGAAGGAGATGGAGGGTGCAACCATGTGGGGGCCGCAAGCGTGCAAGCGGAGGCGCGTGAGCGCAATCCTGTTGACTGGAACAGCTTATTGTGATAGAACATAAGCCGATGAAACGGGGTTTATGGCGCTTGCGCATGTGCTGACGTCTTCGATATACAGCCGTCCGACATCTTGCCCTGCGGACTTGCTACGATGTTGGCCCCCACCTGAGACGGACGTGGGTGGGTATTTAACGACCGATCGTCGTTCGATCGACGTCCCAGGATCGCACCCGATTTCCAAGGCTGTGAACAGCATGGTCTTACAGACCCCGACTCGACGCCCGGCCAGTTGCTTGTCATTGGCGACACTGTCCCCGGGACCCGCGAGCGGGTGCCTCCATTTCATGCCTCGCAGAGCTTCCATAACGAGCCACTCGAGCTGTTCGGGAAAGGAGGTCGGCCTGCTCGAATCATAGAGTCGTACTCGCCATATGATCTCTCCATGAGGGGGGCCCCGACTGCCCCGCGCCATGCGTGGTAGTCCGAATGGCAAGGAGGGTTTTGGAATGAAACGCTTACTCATCGTATGTGGAGCTTGCCTGCTGGTGCTGGGAATCAGCGGCCTGGCCAGCGCGGACACTTGCACCATACCCCGCACGGCGCTGGCTGCTCATCCGGAATTGGGAACGAAGGCCTGGGGACCCGGTACTCTAGGGAGCCGGACTGCCAACGCCGACAGCGTCTCGGTGGACTGGGATCTCTCGGGTCTCACGGATGCCGGCACAGGATTCAAGGATGACTTTGAACTTTCCCTTATCTATGGGCAGACAGGATTACACAATGCGGACTTTACAGACTTCGTCGGTTCTACTCTCAAGTGTCAAAACCTTGATGACGAGCCGATACACATATGCCTTTTCATGAACACGGGGTTCACGGGTTCCGATCCAACAGCTGATACGTTTTGGCAAGGAGAATGGGTTTACCTCGGGCCGGGCGAGGAGGTTATCGTCTCTCTGAGCTTCGATTATGCACAGGCCTATAATATCTCAGACAACACACCTCCTCATACTCAAGGTACGAATGAGAACTACTTTTCCATCAACGCGCAGGATCGAACCGAGTTCACGAGCTTTGGTGTACAATTCGCCAATTTCGAGGGTGAGAATTCGGACGGGGCAGCCACGGTCAGGATGACTCCCTATACGCATACGTCGGACTGGGCGCCGGTCGGCATTATGAAGCCAGCGGCGGCGAGCAGCGGCTTGATCAACTGCAGCCAATCGACGACCATCGATTTCCAGCTCATACCCGATGATCCGGTGAACGGGCTTTACTTCCCGGAGCTTCGTGGTTATTCGGCCCGTGTGCAGTGCAGCGCTGAACTCTCCTTTTCCTCGACGGACGTGACAGTCCACACCGTGCCCACGGGCGTGACGGGACAGAGCTACGTCACGCAGAACGGCACGAACGACTATACAATCGATTACGTGATTCTTGGCGGCTCCACGGGGATGACGAGCCAGGAAATGGTCTTTTCCATCGATTTTCACGGTGCGGCGACAGGCACGGGAACCGTGCAGATCACCAACGCCAGCCTGGGTGCCTGGGACGGTCGGCCGGTGGCCGTCTTCTATCCCTACACCTGGTCTGTGGACGTCGATTGCACCCCGCCCAGCGTGCCGGCCATGGATGCCGAGCCGGCCTACACGGCGGGGACGAGCAACACGGTTTCCTGGAGCGACGAGTCGGGCAGCGGAGCGGCGGAGTACTACGCGGAGTGCGCAACCGATGCGGGCTTCGCCAGCGTCGTGGACAACTCCGACTGGGTTGCTGCGACCTCGCACCCCTTCGATGGCCTGACCGACGGTCAGATCTACTACTACCACGTCAAGTCCAGGGACGCGCTGGGCAATGAGTCATCGTATTCGGCGGCCGTATTTTCCACTCAGGACGACACGGCACCGGCCTCCAGCGCCGATGCTCAGCCGACGTACCAGACAACGCTGACCTTCGACGTGCCGTACACGGCCAGCGACGCCACCAGCGGTGTCGCTTCCGTCGAGCTGTACTATGACGTGGATGGCGGTGGCTACAATTCTTGCGGCACCTTCACGAGCAGTCCCATCTTGTTCACGGCCGGGGGCGACGGCACCTACAGCTTCTACACCGTGGCCACGGACGGCGTGGGGAACGCGGAGGCGGTGCCAGACACTCCTCCTGATGCCAGCACGCTCGTGGATGCGACCAAACCCAGCTCTTCCGTGGACGATGCTCAACTCGATCCCTTCTACGTGGAATCCTTCTTCGATGTCTACTTCGATGCGGACGACGGGACGGGCGGCAGCGGGATTGCGAGCGTGGAGCTGTTCTACAAGAAGGATAGCGGCAGCTACACGAGCTACGGCACCGGCACGAGCCCGATCCATTTCGATACCAGCACCACCGGGGGTGACGGCACCTATTACTTCTACACGGTCGCCACGGACAATGCGGGGAATATCGAGGATCCCCCGACAGCTCCGGATTACGACGCGTCAACCGTCGTGGACACCACTGCGCCGAGCACCGTGACGAACATAACCGCCGTGCGCGGTTGCAACAAGGTCACGGTCAATTGGACCAATCCCGGCAGCAGCGACCTCGCCAGCCTGGAGATCTGGCGAGGAATGTGGTACCGCTATGTCGCGCCGGACACACTTACGACTTATCCGGAATACGACGACTGGACCGAAGATGTCATCCCCACGCGGCCGGCTGACCATGATGCCGTGGTGGCCAATCCCGAATGGGTGCTGGCCGGCGAGGTCACCGCGCCTGGCACGTCGCTGATCGACGACGATTACGGTCACGACCTCGAGCGCTGCGTGTACTACTACGAGGTGTTCGCCAAGGATTCGGCGGGCAACTACAGCGCGCCGGCCCCTGCCAACGCCCGCGCGACGAGCTATCTGCTCGGTGATCTCGATAACGATTGCGACGTCACGCTCGGTGATGTCTCGGTCCTGGGTGCGGCCTACGGCACGGTCGAGGGCGGTGGTATGTACAATGCGGAGTGTGACATTGGGCCCACGAACGACTACAGTGGCTCGGGAATCCCCGAGACCGACAACATCGTCGGGTTCGAGGATCTGATGATCTTCGCTCTGAACTACGACATCACGGTCAGCAAGACCCCCGCTGGCAGCGGTGGGGCCGTCGCCGTGCTGTCCTGGTACAAGAGTGCCGAGCGCACGTGGTCTCTGGTCCTCAGCAAGCCGTGCCAGGATCTGAAGGGCCTGCAGCTGTCTGCGGACGTGCCGGCGGATGCCGTTTCGGCCGTAGCGGCGGGAGCCCTGCTGAGTGCGCAGGAAGTGCCGTACTTCCTGCAGAATGTACCCAAGCATGGACTGGACCTCGGCCTGGCGATGCTGGGCGGCGGTGCCTCCATCGTGGGCGAAGGCGAGCTGCTCAGGGTCTTGCTGAGCGGGGATTACGATCTGAGTGAGATCGAGCTCGTTCTGCGCAGCACAGCCAACGAGCCGGTCGAGTTCGAGTTTGCGGCGACCAGCGGGATTCCCGAGATCCCCACGGTCTATGACATGTCGGCCAACTATCCCAATCCCTTCAACCCGATGACCAAGATTCGCTACGACCTGCCGGAGCCGCAATTGGTCAGGCTTGTGGTTTATGCGGTGGATGGGCGACGGATCGCCACGCTGGTGAACGAGGCCATGCCCGCGGGCAGCCACGAGGTGACCTGGCAAGGGCGATCCGACGAGGGAGAAATGGTCGCTTCAGGTATCTACTTCTTCCGCATCGAGGCGGGTTCGTTCAGCAAGACCGGCAAGATGACCTTGCTGAAGTGAGTGATACCTGACCTGGGCGATGGATCTGGGGGGCCGATCTCGATCGGCCCCCCACCCGGATAGTCGGAGGCCGACATGAATAAACGCAGAAGCCTGGCGCCAGCGGTCCTGATTCTGGTGCTGTTGACATGTTGCACCGCAATGTCTGTTCGGGCCGCGGTGACACTGCGCTTTTCTCCCGATCATCTGGATCTTCCCATCGGCGGCGGCGGCAGCCTTTCCGTGATACTTGATGACGCGCTGGATGTCCGGACCATCGAGGTTTGGGCCGAGTATTCCCCCGCCGTCATCGCCAGCATGGACGGTGTGCCCGGTCAGCTTTTCGCTGGCTCCGGCTGTCCGCTCTTTCCGGATTTCGTCGATACGGTACCCGGGCAGTGGTATGGCGGTGTCGTCGCCCTGGGGGCCACCTGCTACGTCACCGGGCCGGGTGAGCTGTACAGGTGGGATTTCGAGGGCACGGCAGCCGGGAACTGCCTCGTCCTCGCGACACAGGTCAAGCTCTACGATCCCCTGGCCCATCTCATCGCGGACGTTACGTTGACCCCGGCCACGGTGGTCGTGGGCGATCTGTCCAGCGTGTCGCCAGACCGGCAGGATGCGTCGGGCCTCTACCTGCAGCCCAATCCCTTCAATCCGCGAACGCAGCTCAGCTTCTACAGTTCCCTAAACGGATATGCGGAACTGTCGGTGTTCGATCTAGCGGGTCGACTGCTCGAGCGGATATGGAGCGGCCAGCTGGTGCGGGGCGCGATCGCGGTGAGCTGGGAGGGCAGGGATGCTCTGGGACGATCCCTGCCCAGCGGAACCTACGTTTTCCGCCTCCGCGGCCCCGGGGAGAATGTGGCCGTCGCGAAAGGAATCCTGCTGAAGTAGACACCCTTGCCTGGATCGATCATCCAGCCGGGATATCAAGGGGAGGCCGGCATGAGAATCCGCTCCAAAGTCCTCGCGTGCCTTTTCCTGCTGCCCTTAGCCGCCGCGCTCGGCGTTTCCATGATCAGTCCGCCATGTGGGATGTGCACGACCGTACAGCTCGTGAGTCCCGCTGACGCGCCTCCGCCCTGGCCCAACAGCGCGTACCGGTTCCGCGATCTCGCGCGCCAGGCCTATGCGCCGTCCTACCAGGACAACTATAGCTACGCCGACGCCACGGTCATCCTGACCTATCAAGAGGGAGGCGCCACGACGTTCAGCGGCCATCTGTCGGCCACGAACCTGAAGCCCAACTTCGCCTATCAGATGAAGCTGCTGGGCAAGCCGACCGGCCTGTACGGTGTGGACGGGGACGACGCCACCAACGAGCGCCTGGGTTACGCAGGACGTTGGTGGCGGAAGCAGCCCAATCCAGGACCCGCCACGGACACCGAGTACGAGGCCAATCACGACAATCCGGCTTACATCTACGAAGGCTTTCTCCTCTTCGATTTTCTTCTGACCGATCGCGACGGCAACGCGGAATTCGACTTCTCCCTGGACAGCAGCTACCACATCCTGCATGCCGACTGGGAAGGTCGGCCCCAGGGTCCTTGCGATAATCCGCTGCGCACCATCACCGTGGAGGGATCAGCCAGCGATGTTGCCTACAATCAAGATATTGGACCGACCGTCGTCGGAGTCTATCCCCAGATCGAAAGGCTATGCGACGGGGAAACAGTCCTGACGCTCGGCGAGACGTACAACTGCCGCTTCTTCTTGACCGAGGAATGCTTCGAACAGAGCGGCGGTTCAGTGCATCCGGGCTGGGTGACCGTCAGCGGCAAGCACTTTCAACGGGACGGCGGGGATTATTACTATGCCGGAACCAACTGTTACTACCTGATGGTCTATGCGGCGGATCCCGGTTATCGCGTGTACGTGGACGAGGTCCTGGAGGAAGCCAAGGCCATGGGTCTGGGCGTGGTCCGGACCTGGGCCTTCAACGACGGAGACGACGAGTGGAATGCCTTGCAGAAATTCCCGGGAGATTACAACGAATATGTTTTCGTCGGCCTCGATTATGTTCTTGCCAAGGCTCGTGAGCTTGGGTTGCAGCTGATCCTTCCTTTGGTGAATTACAATCCGGAATACGGCGGCATGGATCAGTACGTGGAATGGAGCCCCACGGCTTCCACGCGGGACGATTTCTACGACGATGCCAATTGCCGGAACTACTACAGGGATCATGTCTACACGGTGTTGAATCGGGTCAACACGTTCAACGGGATCACCTACAAGGATGATCCGACCGTCTTCGCGTGGGAGCTGGCCAATGAGCCGCACTGCGAGAGCGATCCCAACTGCGCGCTCCATGACTGGATCGTCGAGATGTCGGATTACATCAAGTCCCTGGACGCGAATCACCTGGTGACCACGGGAATCTACGGAAATCTATGGGGGCTGGGCTCTGATTTCGTCCAGGACCACCTGCCCGGCAGCATCGACTTCGCCACCTTCCACATCTACCCCGACTACCACGGCATGGGGGGCGACCTGGCGGCGGCCATGAGCGCGACGCAGACGCACATCGATGAAGCCGATCAACAGATCCTCAAGCCCGTGATCATGGAGGAGTTCAACAAGTACCGTCCGCTGACGGGAGCGACCGGGCGCGATGCTTTTCTGCAGAGCTGGTACGATCTCCTCTACGGGGACGCTTCTGCGGGGACGGCGGCGGCCGGCACGAACTTCTGGATCCTCTATCACGATGCGTATACCGATTTCGATGGTTTCGGGGTCTATTATCCGGGCGACGCCAGCACGGTGGCCATCATCGAGACCGAGGCGCGCCGGATGAGGGACCTTTCCAGCATGGTGCCGCAGGAGGGAAGCTGGGCCTCGGCCCTCTGCTGGGACGACTTGCTGTTCCACCTGGGGGAAACGGCGGAGATCTCGCCCATACCTGCTAGCAGCGATCCCATTCCCTGTGGCGGGAGCAGGACGGTGGATTTCCACTACACGCAGGGCGGCGCGGAGATCCGCGGGTACTCCGTCCGCGTGCAATGCATGGGCAGTCTGTCCTTCGACGATGGCGACATCGCGGTGAATCCACAGCCGCCGGGACTGGTGGAGAACGTGGATTACATCCTGCACGTCTACCAGGCACCGGATGCCACCCCCGGAGCCAGCGACTGGACCGTCGACTATGTGATCCTGGGCGATTTGCTGCCGGGAGAGGGCATCCCTTCAGGAGCGGACCTGTTCTCGATTGACTGTGAAGGCAGTCCGGAAGGCACCGGCATCCTGAGCATTCACAGCGCCGCGCTGGGATCGCTCAGCGGTCCTCCGGTCCCCGTCAGCTACGGCAATACCGTGGTGGTCGAAGTGGACTGCACCCCTCCCGAGGCCGCCACGGACATCACGGCATCCCGCAGCGTGACCGACAACAACACGATCGATGTCCAGTGGACGGCGCCGGGAGGGGACGAGACGCACTTCGAGGTCTACCGGGGTCTCTGGCACGATGGAACGCCGGGCTCTTCGGCCTATCCGGAGTATGATGATGTTCATGCGCCACCGCCCCGGCCGGCGGACCGGGAATACGCGGCCACGCATCCGGCGGAGTGGATCCTGGCTGCCACCGTGGACGCCGGTACCACAAGCATCGTGGACGGTGGCGGGGGCGGTGGCGGTGCCCTGGCCCGGGGAGTCTACTACTACGAAGTGTTCGCCGGAGACGCGGCCGGCAACTACGGCCCCCGCGCGAGTGCCGGCGATCGTGCCGCCAGCTATCTCCTGGGCGACATCGACGGGGACGGACGGATCACTCTGGGTGCGGACGTCACGCTCCTGGGAACCGCCTATGGAGAGTCCGACGGTCAGGCGCACTTCAACAACGAGTGTGACGTCGGCCCCACGGACGATTACAGCGGATCAGGCATCCCCTTGACAGACAATGAAATCGGCTTCGAGGATCTCCTCATCTTTGCCTTGAACTACGATGAGGCCCTGGCGAAGTCTCCGCCCGGCGGCGGCAGTGTCGTGGCCAGGCTTTCCTGGGACAGGATCGCCGACAGGACCTGGGCCCTGAGCTTGCGCGAGGCCTGCCTGGATCTGAAGGGTGTGCGGCTGGTCGTGGAGATCCCGGTCGGCAGCGTGTCCAGCCTTGTCGCCGGGGATCTGCTGCGTGAGCAGGATGCGCCGAGCTTCCTGCAGAACATCGCCAGGAACGGGCTCGACGCGGGCCTGGCGCTGCTGGGCCGCAGGACCAGAATCGCGGGGGCGGGCGAGCTCTTCCGGGTGACCCTGGCCGCGGACTACGATCTGAGCGAAGCGGCGTTCGTCCTGCGCAACTCGGCCAACGAGCCGGTGGAGTTCGAGCTCGAGACCACCACCGGGATTCCGGAGATCCCAGCGGCCTACGGCATGTCGGCCAACTTTCCGAATCCCTTCAATCCGACGACCCACATCCAGTTCGATCTCCCGGAGCCACAACACGTCACATTGGCGGTCTATGCGGTAGACGGCCGGCAGATCGCCACCCTGGTGGACGCAGCCCTGCCGGCGGGAAGCCACCGTGCCATCTGGCAAGGGAGGACCGATCGGGGCGAGATGGTGGCCTCGGGGATCTACTTCTACAGGATCGAGGCCGGTCCCTTTAGAAAAACCAGCAAGATGATTCTGCTGAAATGACGGTGGATCGAGGGAGTCACGAACGGGGGCCCGCCGCGGCGGGCCCCTCGTCATTGAAGACGATAGCGTTCGACGCCGCGGTCGGCCACGCTCACTTGAGATAGACGAACTTGGCGATGCGTTGCTGCCGGCCCCAGCTCAGGCGGGCAAAGTAGATACCGGAGCTCAGGCGACCTCCGTCCCGTCCTTCACCCGGCCAGGGCTGCGCGAACTCACCGGCACAGGCGGGGAATCGGCTCACGCGCCGGCCCGAGACGTCATAAACCTCGAGGCAAGCTTCCGTGACGGCCGCGGGCAGGCGGCCACAGATGAGGACCGTCCCGCTTCCCGGGGAAGGCGAGATCTGGAGACTCCCTTCGTGGAGTTCTTCGGCCGGCCCGCCATCCTCCACCCCGGAGGTCGGGATCAGGGCCACCATGGCCTCGCCGTGAGCGGCCATAATGTCGAGCGTGGCCGTGTCGCTGTCGTAGACACTGTACCAGCCCTGATGCTCGTGGGGCGGATCGCCGATCCAGGGATCCCCTGGACTCCACAAGCTGCCGAAGGGCTCCAGCGGCCGTCCCTCGCCCGCCCAGGCCCAGACGTTGTCGCCGGCCACCGGTCCACCCGTGCTGGCCGACAGCTGGACTTCCCCGTACATGGCCGTCAGAAAGGTCTCGCGCCAGGTGGTGGCAGAAGTGGGATCGTAGCTGCCGCCGTCGCGGGCGAGGCCGAACTCCTCCAGGACCAAGGGCTTGCCGAGGGTCGCGGCCTTGGCCGCATGCGCAGCGAAGTAGGACCGGGCGCTGGCCTCGGCCGCGGCATAGGTTCCTCCAGGGTCGGTGGGATCGTACCAGCCCCAGTTCTGGGGCCAGATATGGATCGTGCCGAAGTCGATGTCGGGTCCGTCATGATTGGTGACGAAGTCCAGCCCGTTCCAGGACGGCCAAGGGGTATCCCCCTCGCATCCGGTGGTTACCAGGTGGTTGGGATCCAAGGTCTTGATGTGGGCCGCTGTCTGGTCGATCCACTGATTGAAAGCGACGGCGTTGTTGTTGAAACCACGAGGCTCGTTGGCCAGCTCCCAGGCCATGATCGTCGGATCGTCCCGGTAGGCCATGTCCGTGTAAGGATTGACGTGCAGAGCCAGAAAGTCGAAGTGATCCAGGTAGTCCTGCTGCGCTCCTGGATTGGAGTAGAAGTCGGAGGCGTAATCCTGGTAAACATTCCAATCGCCGCCCGGTTCAGGCGGCGGATAGGGGATCGTACCGCCGCCGTTCCAGCTCACGTACTGGGCGAGCCCGCCGGACCAGGGCCAGAAGTTCGACAGGCACATGACCGCGCGCAGGT
>Ga0315542_1001172_pt1 | contig 16503 bp, 17 predicted proteins | sample SalMarSW160120MG_FD_202541 | JGI IMG/M metagenome (GOLD analysis project Ga0315542, IMG submission 202541) | Salt marsh sediment microbial communities from the Plum Island Ecosystem LTER, Massachusetts, United States - Salt Marsh Sediment SW1601-20 ...
ACCTGGAACTCATCGACGAAGCCCAAGGATCGATACTGGCGGTCGAATGGGGCGAGGCTGTCGCATCGGCGATGCCTGAGGATCACCTTCTGATCCGTTTCACGATTCAGGAAGACGGGTCGAGACGGATCGCATTCAGTGGCCATGGTGGCGCCTGGCAAGGTCGCCATCTCGAGGATGTGCTGCAATGAAACTCCTCGCGATCGAAACTTCGACCCCGGCGTCGTCCGTTGCCCTCGGCGAGGGACGCCTTGCCGTTGCATCCGCGGCGAAGGTCGACCGCAGAGGACACGCCGGCTTCATCGTCTCCGCCCTCGACTACCTCTTCGACCAGGCAGGGTGGTCACCATCCGATATCGATGCGATCGCAGTCGACGTGGGGCCCGGCCTCTACACGGGCATTCGGGTCGGGCTTGCGACAGCACAAGGTCTTGCGTCCAGCCTCGGTGTGCCACTCGTGGCGATCGTGTCCCTCGATGCGGTGGCTCTCGGCGCAACCACAGGTCACCGGCACATCTGGTCTGTTGTCGACGTGCGTCGGGGTGAGGTCGCCGTTGCCTCGTATCAGCCCGTCCCAGGTGGCGTGGTCCGCGACAGCGAACCGCGAATCGTCCGTCCGGACCATCTGAGGGCCCTCCTCGAATCGGATCCCCAGAACGCACTTGTGGTCGGGGATTGGGAGGTACTTCACGAAACGATCTTGCGCGGGCTCCATCGGGTCAAGGCCGGCAGGCCCCGCTACCCCTCTGCCGAAGCGCTCCTCGGGCTTGCGGTTGGACCGGTCGAACGTCAAGAGTTCCCACCCTCCCGAGACATACGACCCCTGTATCTGCGCGAGCCTGACGTCACCATTGGTTGGTCCGAGTTCAGGAAGGAGGGGCCATGGTCGGAGTGATCGCGATCCGTCCGATGGATCCCGCCGATCTGCCGTCAGTACTCGCCCTGGAACAGGTCACCTTCGCGCAGCCCTGGGACGAGGCAATCCTCGCCAGCGAGGTGGTGTCGAACAATCGTGCCTACCTGGTCGCAGATGCCGGCGGCGAGATCGTTGGCTATGGGGGACTGTTGCTGGACGCCGACGAAGCACACATCGTCACGCTTGCAACCGCCGTTCGCCGCCAAGGGCTCGGCACCAGACTGATGCTGGGTCTCGTTGATGCGGCGATCGCGTACGGAGCGGAGCATCTCACCCTCGAAGTGAGAGCTTCGAACAAGGTAGCCCAAGATCTGTACCGGAAGTTCGGGATGGCCCCGGTCGGGGTTCGGGCCGAGTACTACGGCGATGAGGATGCGATGGTCATGTGGGCACATGACATCACGGGTGCTGCATACCGATTGCTGGTCGAATCGATCCGAAAGGGGCTGGTATGAGCGGCGGACCAGTTGTCCTGTCATTCGAGACGAGCTGCGACGAAACAAGCGTGGCCGTCGTCCGCGGCACGACGGTTCTGTCGAATGTGCTGGCATCACAAACGGAGATTCATGCACGCTTCGGAGGTGTGGTTCCCGAGGTGGCCGCCCGGGCACACGTCGAATCGATCCGCTCACTCACGCATCGGGCGCTCGTCGAGGCCGGCATCCATCCGGACGACCTGGATGGTGTGGCCGCGACACAGGGGCCGGGCCTCATCGGGGCGTTGCTCGTCGGATTCCAGTTCGCCAAGGCGACCGCGTGGGCGCGTGGTCTCCCATTCGTCGGCATCGACCATATGGAAGGGCACCTGATGGCACCTCGCCTTCAGCATCCAGGATTCGAGCCGCCGGCCGTGGTCGTGCTCGCGTCCGGTGGCCACAGCCAGATCGTTCATGTGGCCCGGTGGGGCGAGTATCAGGTGATGGGGCAGACGATCGACGACGCGTCGGGTGAGGCATTCGACAAGATCGCTAGGTTCATGGGCTTGGGATATCCCGGCGGGCCCGAGATCGACAAGACGTCTGACGGTGGCGACCCGACAACGATCGACTTCCCGAGGGCGCTCGCGGATCGCAGGTACGACCTGTCGTTCTCGGGACTCAAGACCTCCGTTGTCACGTTCATTCAGAAGGCGGCTGCTTCCGGCACGCTTCCGCCCCTCGCAGACGTCGCCGCATCGATTCAGGAAGCGATCGTTGACGCGCTGATCACCAAGACATTCAACGCCGTCGAAGACACCGGTGCACAGACGGTCGCCGGTGGGGGAGGGGTGCTGGCGAACCGCCGGCTCAGGCAGAAGATGCAGGAGGAGGCGAATCGACACGGCGTCCAGCTCCTGCTTCCTGATCCGATCCTCTGCACGGACAACGCGGCAATGATCGGTGCAGCGGGTGCCTTCCACCTCATGCGGGGCGACTACACCGAGTGGGACGCGTCGGTCGATCCGTCGATGGTGCTGTGATGGGCAAGGGTTTCGTCATCGGCCGTGTCCGCGGCATCCCGATCAGCGTCGACGCGTCGTGGCTCATCATCTTCTTTCTCATCTGGATGTTCTTCTGGTCCGACCTCGCGACTGCCGCCCGTCACGGCATGGCAGCGACGCAAGCGGGAATCTGGATCGGTGCGTTCGTCGGAACTCTCCTGTTCTTCGGCAGCGTGGTCGTTCACGAGCTGAGCCACTCCCTGGTGTCTATCCAGCGTGGAATCCCGGTGAAGCAGATTCGGCTGTTCATCTTCGGTGGCGTCTCCGAGATCGAGCAAGAGGCGACAACACCGGGTACCGAGTTTGCCATCACGATCGCCGGCCCCCTGTCTTCGCTGCTGCTCGGCGGCATCTTCTATCTGCTCTCCCTCGCGTTTGGCGATACAACGCTCGTCGGGCGGCTGTGCTGGCAGCTCGCCTGGATCAACGCGATCCTGGGCGTGTTCAATCTCGCTCCAGGGTTTCCTCTCGATGGTGGCCGTGTTCTGCGGTCGATCGTGTGGAAGGTAACCGGCGATGCGGACAAGGCAACCAGGGTCGCCGTCATGGGCGGGCGTGGCGTTGCGATCGTCATGATCGTGGTTGGCGTCATCACCCTTCTCGGTCGAGGGAACCTGGGTGGACTGTGGTGGATCGTTCTCGGCTGGTTCCTTTTTCAGGCGGCAGGGTCGGCCGAGTTCCAGATGGAGGCCAGACGAACACTCCGGGGAGTGACGGCGGGTCAGGTGATGACACCGGCGCCGGTCTCGGTGGATGGTGGTGCGACGCTGCAGGAGTTGTTCGACGGTCACTTCATGCAGCACAACTACTCGTGGTTTCCCGTCGTCGTGGATGGCCAGGTGAGAGGAATCGTCAGCATGCGACAGCTTCGCGACGTCGACCGGTCACAGTGGTCATCCGTGCGGACATCCGAGGTGATGCGGGTACTCGAGCCCGATGAGATCGTTGCCCCCGACAGAGATGTCGAGGGTCTCATTCCTCGACTCACTGGCGAAGGCCGGCGGGTGGTGGTCGTCGACGACGGCCGTCTCGTCGGGATCATTTCGCCCTCGGACGTCTCTCGGTGGATCCATCACCACACCATATGAGGTCCGAATCCGGGATTAGCAGTCCCTGACGGCGAGTGCTAGGCTTTAGCAGTCAAGCAACCGGAGTGCTAAGGCAACTCGAAGGAGGGTTCCCATATGAAGCTCCAGCCTCTGGGTGACCGTGTGGTCGTCAAACCCAAGGATGAAGCGGAAGCCCGTACGGCTTCCGGCCTCGTGATCCCGGATACCGCCAAGGAGAAGCCGCAACTCGGCGAGATCCTTGCCGCGGGTCCCGGTGAATTCAACGACAGCGGCGAGCGGGTTCCGCTCGACGTCAAAGTGGGCGACGTGGTCGTCTACTCGAAGTACTCGGGCACCGAGATCAAGCTGGAAGGCGAGGAGTACCTCATCCTCTCCGGTCGTGATCTTCTCGCGGTCGTCAACTAGGAGGATCAATGGCTGCAAAGGAACTACGGTTCGATGAGGATGCCCGCCGCTCCCTCGAAGCCGGTGTCAACAAACTGGCGGACGTCGTCAAGGTGACACTCGGCCCCAAGGGCCGCAACGTCGTACTGGAGAAGAAGTGGGGTTCTCCCACCATCACGAACGACGGCGTCACCATCGCAAAGGAAGTCGAGCTCGAGGATGCCTATGAGAACATGGGCGCCCAGCTCGCCAAGGAAGTAGCGACGAAGACCAACGATGTCGCAGGTGACGGAACCACCACGGCAACCGTCCTCGCCCAGGCGATGGTCCGTGAGGGACTTCGCAACGTCGCCGCAGGCGCCAACCCCATGGAGCTGAAGCGGGGCATGGAGCAGGCCGTCGCGAAGGTGGTCGAGTTCATCGGCGAGTTCTCGAAGGACATCGAATCCCGAGATGAGATCGCCCATGTCGCCGCCATCTCCGCCGCCGACTCGATGATCGGCGAGCGTATTGCAGAGGCGATGGACAAGGTCGGCAAAGACGGTGTGATCACCGTCGAGGAAGGCCAGACGTTCGGTATCGAACTCGAGTTCACCGAAGGCATGCAGTTCGACAAGGGCTTCGTCTCGCCGTATTTCGTGACGGACTCGGATCGTATGGAGGCCGTGCTCGAGGATCCCTACATCCTGATCGCCAATCAGAAGATCACCGCGGTCAACGACATGCTTCCGGTTCTCGAGAAGGTCATGCAGAGCGGCAAGCCGCTCATGGTCCTGACCGAGGATGTCGAGGGCGAGGCTCTCGCGACGCTGATTCTGAACAGGATCCGCGGCACCTTCTCGTCAGTGGCCGTCAAGGCTCCCGGTTTCGGCGAGCGCCGCAAGGCACAGCTCCAGGACATCGCCATCCTCACGGGTGGCACCGTGATCTCGGAAGAGGTCGGCTTGAAGCTCGAGAACGTCACGACCGACATGCTTGGCCGTGCCCGCAAGATCGTCGTCACGAAGGACGACACAACGATCGTTGACGGTGCAGGGTCGCAGGCTGACGTTCAAGCCCGCATCAAGCAGATCAACCGTGAGATCGAGAACTCCGACTCCGACTGGGATCGTGAGAAGCTTCAGGAGCGTCTCGCCAAGCTCGCCGGTGGCGTGGCCGTCATCAAGGTCGGCGCCGCGACTGAGGTGGAGCTCAAGGAGAAGAAGCATCGCATCGAGGATGCGTTGTCGGCGACGCGTGCAGCCGTTGAAGAGGGCATTGTCCCTGGTGGCGGCGTTGCGTTGCTCCGTGCGCAGGATTCAGTCGAGAAGATGCGTGGCGGCACGGACGACGAGAAGACCGGACGTGCGATCGTGCGCAAGTCGCTCGAAGAGCCGCTTCGTCAGATCGCCGTCAACGCCGGCTTCGAGGGTGGTGTGGTCGCCGATCGGGTCCGCAACGAAGGTGGAACGGTCGGCTTCAACGCTGCCTCCGGTGTGTTCGAGGATCTGCTGGGTGTGGGCATCATCGACCCTGCCAAGGTCACCCGTTCGGCCGTGCAAAACGCGGCGTCGATCGCGAGCTTGCTGCTCACGACCGAGGCGCTGATCGTCGAAAAGAAGGAAGACGTGCCTCCGATGCCGGCCGGCGCTCCCGGCGGCGCAGGTATGGACTTCTAGATCGACATCGATCGAGAGAAGGGGCCTTTGGGCCCCTTCTCTCGTCAGAGGGCTTGCGAAGCAAGCGCCCCGAGCTGTCAGCGGTCAGCAATCCAGGGTCAGTAGTCCGGCGCTTGGCAGCTGAACTCCCTGGCTGAGGGGCTTGAGAACTGGTCCCTATGACTCTGCTGCTGGCGTGGCTTGCGTGCGATGCCGTTCGTGCTCGAGCAACCCCCATACGGAGTGGTCGAGCCATTCGCCTCGAACCTTGATCTCCTCACGGAGTACGCCTTCACGGGTGAATCCAAGTTTCTCGGCAACGCGTTCACTGGCTCGATTCCCAACGGCGATCCGTAGAATCACACGGTGAAGGTGGAGTTCGTCGAACGCTACTTCGACTGCGCGTCGAGCCGCCTCGGTGGCAATTCCCTGCCCGACGGCGTCAGAACGAACCCAGTACCCGATCTCTCCCGTCTTGAAGGATCTCGAAATGAACCAGACGGAGATGTTGCCCAGGTGGCGGCGGGGATCGTCGGTGGCTCGAATCGCGAAGTCGAATGCTTTGCCGTCCCTCCACGAGCGCATGCTCTCACGGATGTATGCGGCGGCGTCGTTGCGGCTGTAGGAAGCGTGAGCCCACGGGAGCCACTCGGCCAACTCGGGAAGAGAGGCTCGGACGGCATCCACGAGCGGGAGTGCATCTCGGCGTTCGAAAGGGCGAAGCAGGAGGCGATTCGTCGTGCGCACTGCTGTGTCGAGCGGTTCCACCGCGCACAGCCTATCGCTCGCCGTACCATGCGGGGGTGTCCATTCTGAACATCAGCCCAGTCGCACCCGAGTCGCCGGTGCAGCCGGCCGCGGTCCTCGTGCCGATCTATGAGGAAGCCGGCGTGTCCAAGGTGGTCCTGATCAAGCGGCCGATGACGATGCCCACCCATGCAGGGCACGTTGCTTTTCCGGGAGGACGGCCGGACCCGAGCGATGCGGGGCCGGTCGACACGGCGCTGCGAGAGGCCGAGGAGGAGGTGGGGATCGCTCCTGACACGGTGCAGCTGCTCGGTTTCCTTCCCCTCGTCGACACGGTGCAGTACCGGACACCGGTGGTTCCGGTAGTCGGTTTGCTCGACGGAGTCCCGAATCTGCGTCCCTCGGAACGGGAAGTGGATCGGGTGTTCCGGACGTCGCTCGACGATCTGCGTGTCGAATCGGCGTGGCGGTGTGAGACATGGCGTGGCCATGCCGTCTGGTTCTATGACCTCGAGGGCGACGTTCTCTGGGGGGCTACTGCGTGGATGGTGAGGGAGCTCCTGGGTCTGCCAACCCGTTCTTGTCAAGATGAGCGACGCTGACTGGCGCCAAGATTGACAAGAACTAACCCCGCCCGTTCTTGTCAAGATGAACGACGTCGAGCGGCGCCAGGATTGACAAGAACGACGGGGGGTTCATCGGTGGTCGAGACTCTGGTAGGTAGATCGCATGAGTCTCGAACAGGACCTCGCCCATCTTGCTTCCGGTCAGCACGGCCTCCTGACACGCTCCCAGCTGCGGGAACTCGGGCTCTCGTCGAGGGCGATCGACCATCGTCTTGAGCACGGTCGACTCAGCGCCGTCCACCCCGAGGTATATCTGGTGGGTGGCTCGGCTCGGAACAAGTCTCAGGAGCTTCTCGCCGCGGTCCTTTCGATGGGAAGGGGCGCAGCGCTTTCCCACCTGAGCGCCGCGGGATTGTGGGGAATGCTCTCGGTGCCGTCGCTGATTCACGTGGTTACCCCGCGACCCCGTTGGAAGGACAAGCCGTTCATCGTTCACAGGTCGACGGATCTCGGGCCCAGGTACGTCGTCGAAGTCGATGGGATACCGGTCACGACTCCTGCGAGAACCGTTGTGGATCTTGGGGCGGTGGTTGGAAGGCGAACGGTTGGACTTGCGCTCGATACCGCCATCCGAAAGAACCTGACATCGCTTCCTGAGGTGGGAGGAATGATCGATCGCGTGGCGCGAAAGGGCCGTCGTGGTGTTGGGCACGCCCGAACAGTCTTGGAGGAGCGGCTGCTGTGGCAGAACGAGACGGAGAGCGTTTTGGAGGACCTCTTCAGGCAGGTTGTCTCCGATGCGGGCCTCCCGTCTCCAACTCCCCAGGTGAGGATCAGGAACCCCATCGGTCAAGTGGTCGCGAGAGTGGATTTCGCCTACCCGACGCACCGTTTGGCCATTGAACTGGATGGGTTCCGATACCACAGCGATCCTGATGCGTTCGTGAAGGACAGGGCGCGTCAGAATGCCGTGTTGTCAGCGGGCTATCGCGTGCTCCGATACACGGCGAAGGACTTGCGCGAAGCTCCGTTTCGGGTGGTCGCCGAGGTGAGTCGCCTTTTGCATGAACCGGTGCGGGCTTCCTCCTAGCAGCCCTCTGCTCGTTCTTGTCAAGATGAGCGACGCTGACTGGCGCCAAGATTGACAGGAACTAACCCCGCCCGTTCTTGTCAAGATGAACGACGTCGAGCGGCGCCAGGATTGACAGGAACTAACCCCGCCCGTTCTTGTCAAGATGAACGACGTCGAGCGGCGCCAGGATTGACAAGAACGGCAGAAGAGACCTCTCTGATCAGATCCCACGCCCGTCTGACGTGTCGTTCCTCCGTCCGCGTCTGTCCGATCGACATCCTCAACGTGAACCGCCCGTCGAGTCGTGTGTGGGTGAGAAACAGCTTCCCCGAGTCGTTGAGTCGATGCATGGTCGCCTCGTTGACCTCCTCGCCGCCTGAATGACGGAAGCACACCAGGTTCACAGGCACGGGGGCTGCCAGTTCGAAGTCAGGGTCCTCCTCAACCCACGAGGCGAACTCCCTCGCCAGCCTCAGATGCTCCCGCACGACGGCCTGGAGCCCCTCCACCCCATAGTGACGGATGACGAACCACAGCTTCAGTGCGCGGAATCGCCTGCCAAGCGGCACGTGCCAGTCGCGGTAGTCGAATACCGTCCCCGACTCTGTCGCCTTGTTCCGCAGATACTCGGGCAGGATGCTCAGCGCGTCGATCAGCGCAGCCCGGTCGGCGACGAAGAACGCAGAGCAGTCGAAGTTCGTGAGCATCCACTTGTGCGGATTGAATACATAGCTATCTGCCAGCTCCAGTCCGTCGTGGATCCACCGCATCTCCGGCAGCAGCGCAGCCGTTCCGGCCAGCGCCCCGTCGACGTGGAGCCACACGCCGTGCCGTCGGCAGATCTCTCCGATCGCGGGAAGGGGATCGATTGCGGTGGACGAGGTTGTACCAACGGTGGCGCTGACGAAGGCAGGGATGAGTCCCGCGTCGAGGTCGGCGGAAACGGCGGCTTCGAGGGCCTCCGGACGCATGGCGAACGTTTCGTCGACTTCGATCAAGCGCAGCCGATCCGCTCCGATCCCGGCAATCTTCACGGCCTTCTCGACGGAAGAGTGTGCCTGTGTCGAGGTGTAGACGACGAGCCTGTCATCCACCCCTTCCTTGTTCGACACTCCACCCGTCGCGCGCTCTCGAGCTGCGAGCAGGGCGGCAAGGGTGGCCGACGATGCAGAGTCCTGAATCACGCCTCCACCGGTGCCACGAGACGAGAAACGCTCGGGCAGGCCGAGCATCTCGACGAGCCAATCCATCATGTGTGTCTCGACTTCGGTCGCCGCGGGGCTGGTGGCCCAAAGCATGCCCTGCACTCCGAGGCCCGACGAGACGAGATCGCCGAGGATGGCGGGACCCGATGCGTTGGCAGGGAAGTAGCCAAAGAAGTTGGGCGACTGCCAGTGCGTGATCCCTGGCAGGATCACGTCGTCCAGGTCCGTCAGCACGGCGTCGAATCGTTCGCCATCAACCGGGGGATGGGCTGGGAGCTTCGCTCTGATGTCTCCGGGTTCTACCTGTGACATCACCGGGAGCTCCTCGACCCGCTCCATGTAGTCCGCGATCCAGTCGATGACTTCGCGGCCACGGACACGGAACTCGTCGGGGGACATGTGGTACGTGCTCATGGCGCAAGGGTATCTCGCCGGCCCGGCTTCGGCTGTTTGTGGCGCAACCACTCACTAGTCTGCCGCCATGGACACCCATACCTGTGACTTCTGCGGCACGTCGGTCACGGCCGACGACGAGGAACGATTGATCACTCGGGTCACCGAGCACTTCGCCGAGGCGCACGCCGAGTACGAAATCGGTGAAGTTGCGGTCCGCAACTACTTCGCTGCGACACATCGTCTCACGGGGTCTACGGAGCGTCTGAACGAGATCGGACCGATCGAGACCTTCTCTGCTGACCCAGAACGTCTGGACGACATCCTCGCCTTCTTTGATTACGACGCCTTTGCAGGCACCCCCGAATGGGCGGCGTGCTACTGCATGTATCACCACCTCGACCACGACACGTGGGGTGACCGAAGCTGGCAGGACAACCGCTCCGACCTTGCTCAGCGGATCTCGTCGGGTGCAACCACCGGCGTGGTGGCGTACGCGGGGGACAGGGTGATCGGCTGGTGCAACGCCACGCTCCGAAGAGAACTGCCCGCTCGCGCGGACGGTACCGATGCCGACCAGACCGTGCTGGTGACGAGCTGCTTTCAGATTGCACCGCCGTACCGGGGCCACGGCGTTGCCAGGCGTCTGCTCGCCTCGGCCATCGATCTCGCACGGGAGAGGGGGTGCACTGCGGTTGAAGGGTTTCCGAACCCCGATCCTGACGCCACCAACCCCGAGGCATTCCCAGGTCCCGCAGCCTTGTACCGTTCGGCGGGTTTCGAAGTCGAAAACCGGCACGCCTGGCTCGAGTTGTGAGGGTGGCGCGGCCAGAAGGTATTCGGTAGCCTTCGCGACGTGAGTAGCTGTTCGCGCGCGTGGTGGTCCTGGTCCTGACCGACCGTCGCGCGCACGTGAATGACACCGCCGGCGGCCACCAGCCCCGGCGTTTTCTTGTGGAGGAATAGTGAAACAAAAGACCGTCTTTTCCGGCATCCAGCCGAGTGGTGGGATCACCATCGGCAACTACCTTGGGGCGCTTCGCAACTGGAACAAGCTGCAGGACGGGTACGACGCGATCTACTGCGTGGTGGACTATCACGCGCTCACCGTCGAGTACGATCCCGCGGCGTTCCGCAGACAGAGGATCGACACGGCAAAGGTTCTGATGGCAGTCGGCATCGATCCGGCCCGATCGTTGCTGTACTTCCAAAGCGACGTGCCGCCGCATGTGGAGCTTGCCTGGATGCTCGCCACGATCACGTCGCTTGGGCAGCTCAACCGCATGACACAGTTCAAGGAGAAGGCCGACAAGGGCGGTGAGAACCTGGGCCTGTACTCATACCCGGTGCTGATGGCTGCGGACATCCTCGTGCACAAGGCTCACTACGTGCCGGTCGGAGAAGATCAAACACAGCACCTGGAGGTGACCCGCGACCTTGCGCAGCGGTTCAACAACCGGTTTGGGGAGGAGTTCCCCATTCCCGAGCAGATCACCCCGGAACGCGGCGCGAGGGTCATGTCTCTGAAGAGCCCCACAGACAAGATGTCGAAGTCGGACGAGGATCGCAGCGCGAGTGTGTATCTCACCGACTCGCCCGATGCGATCCGCAAGAAGTTCAAGACGGCCGTCACCGACTCAGGTCATGAGGTCGCATATGACCGGGAGAAGAAGCCGGGCATCTCGAATCTGCTCGACATACTCGCGCTCTTCACGGATCGAACGATCGACGACCTCGTGGGGGAGTACCACGACATGCAGTACGGCTACTTCAAGCTCGAGGTCGCCGAGGCAGTCGTGGAAGGTCTCGCACCGGTTCGAGAGGCATTCGATGCCATCTCGGACGACGACGTGCGAGACATCACGGCCGAGGGCGCCGAGGTGGCCAATGAGCGTGCCGCACGGTCCATGCAGACCGTCCGGGACAAGATGGGTTTCTGAACCACCTGTTTCCTCCCTCAGCGAGCGGAGCGAGTGAGTTCCCTCCCCCAGGAGCGAAGCGACATGTTTCCTCCCCCAGCGAAGCCGTGAGGGCTGAGCGTTGGGGGAGGTTGCCCGAAGGGCGGGAGGGGGTCCTGGGCGCTGTCCAAGGGGAGGTAGCCCCGAGAAGACCGGGACGCTGTCCTCGATGCTTTTCTAGATGTTCAGATTCGGGGCGTAGAAGAGGACCACTGTCGTGAGCAGATTGAATCCTGCGTGAGTGAAGAACGATCTGCTGAGACTGCCGGAGCGGACGGCGAGGTAGCCGAGGAAAGAACCGACGAGGAACAGCTCGGGGATGACCACGAGCGCGCCGATGCCGGTTGTCCCCGACGCGTGGATGATTGCGAACCAGAACGCCTGAATGAGGACGGCACGGGTTTGTGGATTCCCTCTTTGGAGGAGGGTTCTGAGGAGCAGCCCTCGGAACCAGAGTTCCTCGGCGAGCGGTCCGAGGATGACGATTCCGGCGAATGCGACGATGCGGGAGGTGGTGTCCGAGACGTCCGAGAGCATTTGAACGATGTCCTGAGGGCTTTGGTCCATTCCCAGCATGTGCCCGAGTGGCGTGAAGATCAGACCAAGCCCGATCAGAAGGGCTCCGCCGACCAGTACGAACCATGCATCACGTGATTTGATGGTCAGGCCGAAGTCGGTCGAGAACCTACCGGTACCGTGACGATGAGACACCCACGCCAAGGCGAGCAACTCGCCCAGGATCTGACCAGGCAGTGCCACCCATACGGTCAGTCTTGCGAGATAGCTCATGACCTCGTCGACGGAGAACTGTCCCGAGCTGAAGATCTGGATGCTGCCGTTTGCGATTCCGACGGAGATGGCGACTGCCGATGCAAGCAGGGAGACACCGAACCCGGCGAGAAGCACGATGACGAAATCCCAATACGTGAAACGCTTCTGGGTGGTGGGTTGCTCGATCACAGCACGCAAGGCTAGCCGCGTAGACTCGCACCCATGCCATGGATCCTGTGGGTGCCTCTTGTCTCCGGCGTGCTGTGGCTCGCGGTCGTCCGATCCGAAGGGAGGATGGTGCCGGCGGTTCGCGTCGTGGCCGGGACGGTCTCGGGCGTCGTCCTCATCTTCTTTGTGGTTGCCGCCTTGGGGGAACCAGCGGGTTCGCCGGGTGTTCCCCTCTTCGGACTCGTTGCGGTGGGAACCGCGTGTGGTCTTGCCGGCATCGTCTCGTGGTCCAGCCGGACGGCACTGGTGATGCGATGGGTGGGCCTGTCTGGGGTGGTTGCGGCGATGCTGTTGGGGGCCGGATTGGTGGGGGTAGCGGTGGGCCTGTTCTACGTGCCGGCGCTTCAACGTGTACAAACTGGCCGGGGAACGGCCAACGCGGTTCGGGCTGACGACTGACGACAGCGAGCAGGTCACGCCCCACTGGTACTCTGCCCCAACCGAGAAGGGAACCGCGTGGAGATCGGCGTTGGCAAGAGGGGAAGGCAAGCGTTCGGGTTCGACGACATCGCGATCGTGCCTGGTACCAGGACACGAGACCCTGAGGATGTCGACATCTCCTGGCGGTTCGGCGCCTTCCGTTTCGACCTTCCGATGCTTGGTTCGGCGATGGACTCGGCCATCAGTCCTGCGACCGCAATCGAAATCGGCCGCCTTGGCGGTCTTGGAGTTCTGAACCTCGAAGGTCTGTGGACACGCTACGGGGATCCGGCCCCACTGTTCGACGAGATCGCATCGCTTGCTCCCGAGGCTGCGACACAACGGATGCAGGAGATCTACTCCGAACCGATCAGGCCCGACCTGATCACGGGACGAATCGAGGAGATGAAAGCCGCAGGGATCGTGACTGCGGCGAGTCTCACCCCACAGCGGGTCACTGCGCACGCCGGCAGAGCCGTCGACGCGGGATTGGACGTCCTGGTGGTTCAGGGAACGGTCGTCTCGTCGGAACACATCTCAACCCGGTACGAACCGCTGGACCTCGCAGCGTTCGTCGCCGACTGCCCGCTGCCGGTGATCGTCGGCGGATGCGCAACCTACGAGACGGCGCTCCAACTCATGAGGACAGGTGCAGCTGGGATATTGGTCGGCGTTGGACCTGGCGCTGCATGCACGACACGGGGTGTTCTTGGCATTGGAGTGCCACAAGTGACCGCGATCGCCGACGCCGCCGGAGCTCGAACCAGGTACCTCGATGAGTCGGGGCGCTATGTGCATGTCATCGCCGACGGGGGAATGCGTCGCGGAGGGGATGTGTCCAAGGCCATCGCGTGTGGCGCAGACGCCGTCATGATCGGATCGCCTCTCGCCGGCGCTGTCGAGGCCCCTGGCCGGGGCGCTCACTGGGGTATGGCGACGTTTCACCCAACGCTGCCGAGAGGAACGAGAGTCGAAGTCGGCACGTTGGGGACGCTCGAGGAGATCCTCACGGGTCCGGCCCACGAGAACGACGGTCGCAGGAATCTGTTCGGTGCGCTTCGAGTCTCGATGGCGACGGCCGGCTACGCAGACCTCACCGAGTTTCAGACCGCCGAAGTGATGATCGCCCCTTCGCTCCAAACCGAAGGCAAAGCACTGCAGAGGTCCCAGCGTGTCGGCATGGGGTGACGCAGGACAGGCATCCACGGGTGATTTCGATCGGGTGCTCGTCATCGACTTGGGGGCGCAGTACGCGCAGTTGATCGCAAGACGCGTCCGCGAGGCGCACGTCCTCTCTGAGATCGTCCCTCGCGACATCACTCCCGAGGAGATCGTCGACAGACACCCTGTAGGGGTGATCCTCTCCGGCGGTCCGGCCTCTGTGTATGCCGAGAACGCGTATGAGGTGCACCCGGGCATCTTCGAAGCGGGGGTGCCTGTGCTGGGCATCTGCTACGGCCATCAGCTCATCGCCTCCACACTTGGGGGAGTCGTGGCGCGGACCGAGACCGCCGAGTACGGCAAGGCCCCACTCGATGTTCTCGACTCCTCGGTTCTGCTCGGAGGACTCCCCGAACATCAAGATGTATGGATGAGCCACGGCGACGCCGTCGCGGCCGCCCCCGACGGCTTCCGCGTCGTGGCATCGACACCCGGTTCGCCCGTCGCCGCATTCGAGTCGACCGAGCGGGGTCTCTTCGGTGTCCAGTTCCACCCGGAGGTCGTGCACACCCCGTTTGGGGGGGACATCCTCAGACGGTTCCTCTTCGATGTGTGCCACGCTCGGCCGGCGTGGACGAGTCACTCCATCATCGAACAGTCCGTCGGTGCGATACGCAGCCAGGTGGGGGCTGCGAAGGTCATGTGCGGGCTCTCGGGAGGGGTCGATTCGTCTGTCGCCGCTGCGCTGGTCCATCACGCCGTCGGTGATCAGCTGACGTGTGTGTTCATCGACCATGGCTTGCTCCGGGCCGGCGAAGCGGAGCAGGTGGATGAGACTTTTCGAAGAGCCTTCCGGATCAACCTGATTCACGTCGATGCCTCCGATCGGTTCATCGACCATCTTGCAGGTGTTGTCGATCCCGAGCAGAAGCGCATGATCATCGGGGAAACGTTCATTCGAGTGTTCGAGGAGGTCGCAGCAGAGCTGACCGACACACCGTTTCTCGTGCAAGGCACTCTGTATCCCGACATCATCGAGTCGGGCACGAAGGACGCGGCCAGAATCAAGAGCCATCACAACGTTGGTGGCCTCCCCGACGACATGAAGCTCGAACTCGTGGAACCCCTGCGGGATCTGTTCAAGGACGAGGTGCGAACCATTGGCGAGGAGTTGGGGCTGCCGGAGGAGATCGTGTGGAGGCAGCCTTTCCCTGGTCCTGGTCTCGCGGTCCGTATCATCGGCGAGGTCACCCGGGAACGACTCGAGATCCTGCGTGCTGCGGACGCCGTTGTGACCGAAGAGATCCGTCGAGCGGACCTCTACCGGGAACTGTGGCAGTCGTTCGGTGTGCTGCCTGCCATCCGGAGTGTTGGTGTCCAGGGTGACGGCCGAACGTACGCGTACCCGATGATCCTGCGAGCCGTCACTTCCGACGATGCCATGACTGCCGACTGGGCTCGACTGCCCTACGACGTCCTCGAGCGCATCTCGTCCCGTGTCATCAACGAGGTACCCGGCATCAACCGGGTCGCCTACGACATCTCGTCGAAACCACCGGCAACCATCGAGTGGGAGTGAATCGCCGAGAGCTCTTCGAGCTTCGTTGACAGGTGCCATCCCCATTCGGGATACCTCCCCATGGGCCACGCCCTCACGTCCCCCCTCAGGGAACTGCCGCTCTACGGTCACGCGGCGACGGTGGTCGCGTTCCGGCTGACCCTTACCCCCTCAAGTCGCCCTCCCGCGGAGCCGATATCCCGAGAGAACGGGAAGAAGGTGCTGGAGTGGATCTGAGTGGCGATGCAGAGCTGCTTGCCATTTTTCGAGAAGAACTGACAACGCGTGCCGAGAACCTGATCGTGGGAGCGCACGAACTCGCCTCCGAGGGAGTCACTCCCGAACGGGCCGCAGATCTCCTGCGTGACGGGCACACGATCAAGGGATCGTCGAGGATGATGGGCTTCGAAGCTCTCGGTGATGCCGGTGAGGGTCTTGAGCTCGCGTGGCGTTCCATCGCCGACGGTTCTTTCGAAGGCGACGAGGCCGACTTTGCTTCGCGTCTCGGCAATCTTGCCGCCCTCCTGATTCCGGCACTCGAGCAGGACCCCATCAAGGGTTCTCCGAAACTGCAGGCGTCGGTTGCAGCGCTCAGGTCCGATGGGAAACCGACGCCTGAACCTGCGCTCGTTCCGACAGTTGAAACCGACCCACATCCCGACCTCGGGGGGTTGCTCTCAGCAGTCGAACAGGGCCTCATCGGTTCTGCGACACGTGTCGACACCAACAAGCTCTATCGCATGATCAACCGTGCGACCGAAGCGCGACTCGATGCGAATGCTCTCTCCGATGCCGTTCGAGCACTGCGTCTGACCGCGGGCAACCCTCGAGAAGTCGCCTCACTGGCTGCACGGTGGGAAGCCGCGGTGGAAGCGATGGACGAAGCGGTCCGGGACTTGCAGGACCGAGCCCTCGAGCTGGTGTCCGAAGAGTTCGG
>Ga0315542_1001176_pt1 | contig 16482 bp, 16 predicted proteins | sample SalMarSW160120MG_FD_202541 | JGI IMG/M metagenome (GOLD analysis project Ga0315542, IMG submission 202541) | Salt marsh sediment microbial communities from the Plum Island Ecosystem LTER, Massachusetts, United States - Salt Marsh Sediment SW1601-20 ...
TTCTCGAAAAGTCATTTTAATGGGAAATAAAAACGCGTATCTTTCAGGAAACCTTTCTGCGGTGTCTTCTAAAATAGTACTTACAGAAATTTTAGGATAATAGAGGTGACCTCTTTTAAATTTTACCAATTTTTTCACCTAAATTAAGTAGTGACAAATCTAATACGTCTCTAAATTATTTATAATTTTCTTTAGATTATTACGAAATATGCCCTAAACATCTCAATTAATTTTTAATATTGCTTTGCGGACTTCTCTAAATTTTTATCGTTCTTAAATGTTCCATCATTCCCGTTCCAATTTCTCCCGTTTTCAAATCCTCCATGATTACCATTTGTTCAAATAATTCGGTGAAACCCCCTGGGAAATCACGAACAAATCGAATATAGGAGGTTTTAAACATTCTGCTTGATTTGATCTTGTATGAATGCCCCTTATTATCCTCAAACTCATAAGTGGCTGATATCGGGCTTTTAAATTGATCCCTATCGTTTAGAGTTTCGATTTCTAAGGAGGATAATAAGGTATTACCCTTTTCCCTTGCAATATGTCCCGATAAATCGATATTCTCCTTGGAATAATCTTTCCTAAATGCGCACGACCAATCTTTAAACTGAAAATGACCTGCATACCACTTATCAAACTCATGCCAATCCCGAAACCCCCAACTTTTATCACGTTGCCCGTACCCGCTTACTTGGATGATCTCTCCATCACTATTAGCTAACTTCCCCGTGATAATGCCTGAGGATTCAAAATGCTGGTGCCAAGATTTAGAAGAGTTCAACCCAAAATTATGAGTTGGAAATCTCGTTTCAAATGCTAGTTCAAGTTGCATTTTCCGCGACTGGTAGGATATACTCCATTTTTTAAATGGCTTGATGAGATGGTACGAGAGTCTTTTATCCTGCAACATGATATTTATATCTTGATTGTATTCTCTCAAAGGGGGTTCTTTGTAATAAATCTCATTTCGATCTTTTAAGAAAAGTAAAAATACGAATTCTCTTCTCTTTTCATTTGGAAGAATCCCAATCGTAGAAAACCCCGAAATTTTATTATCTAAGTCGCTCCAATTAAAATAATATGATTCTCGCCATTTTATTTGATTGGTGGGCTGATGTAATAATTCATCTTTCTCATTTAATCCAGAGGGTAAGTAATTATTGTTCATGCATCATTCCTCTGGAAACAAATATAAGGATGGACCTTCTCTCTTCTTTTTCCCTTTACTTCTCATTAAACGAGGAATACCGGGGTCAAAATCGGATTCCATGAATTCTGGAATATAGGTATTCATTGTTTTTTCAGTCAGATCCCAATTGAAATTGTGTGTAATGCCAACTTGATTAGTATAACGTGAATAGCCATAGCAGTATGCGTAAGCTCCAGCAATAAGTCGTTGCTTGCGGTCCCATTTTGAAAATTTTAAAAAGAGCTCCTTGTTTGCTTTTGTGGCGTAATCATTAAAACCTTCTAATACTTCAAAATCTAATGGTTTCACATTGTTGTTATCACGGGTGAAGATTGCAGCTCCAGTAATATGATCTGTAAAATCTTCGGGAACCGTTTCCATTGTAGCGAAATCATCGAATTCGACATTAATATCTTTTAAACGATATGCAAATGCAATATTATTGAAAGGAGCAGTCGCTTTAGTTTCAGACCATGGAAAATGGGGTTCTTTTCCATCGAATAGATGAGATATTTCACGAAATATTAAAATTTCATTATCATTAATGGGATATGGGCCGTGATCGCATAACTTTGCTCGCGCTTCACACTCATCAAGGAAAGAAACAATTTCAAGATTTGCCATGGTTCGTTTCATGAATCCAGCACTTTCCTTATTTATGTCCACTAAATGATCAATAGTCCAATCAACATCTTTTTGATTAATCGCAATATTTTTCTTATCTGAATCAAAAACCGATAAATTGCCTTGAAAATAAGATTCTGCCAATCTTTTCCAAAAATCTAAGACAAATAATGTCTCTTCACGTTTTTTTAAAGACTCACTTCCAGGATCTCCCTTATTTCTGTGAATTTCTCCCATTCTTCCTACCATGTAATATAATGGAATGTAAAAGATACTTAAAGCTTGAATTTCAGACAAAATTTTTCTGCTTTCAAAGCCTAATTGTTCAGGAGTCATCTTTTCTGATACTTTTTTCAAGATATCATACAAAATATCATACGCATTATAGAAAGAAACGCATATGTAAGCAGTCACTGGAAATAACTGGGTTTCTAACAGACCTCTCTTCGACACTTGATAATCTACTAATTCTGATGCATGAGCTATCAGTTTATTTGCTTCTTGCACGTTCATTTTAATCAATCGTAAAATTTTACTAAAAATTATTCTATAATACTACTATTGTTAATTAAATATTTGAAGCTATAATTCGATAAAAATTTTAAATCTTAGACAAAAATACAACATACGAGTATTGAGTAATTGAATTATTAACAGGTGGATGTATTATGAAATTGATAGGGGAAGGATTATCTTGTTCTTCAAAAAAGGATGCAATAGGAGAACTAGTCCACGTAAAAACTATTGAAGATGTGATCGAATTATTTGATTCAGCTCAAGGAAAAATATGCCTAGTTGATGATGCTGGTATTACTACTCTTGGACCAATATTATCAGAGCTTTCAGGTACGATTTGCACCACAGGAGGCGCGGGATCCCATCTAGCTATAATATCAAGAGAATTTGGAATTCCATGTATTATGGCAACAAGACTACATGTCACCGATGCCTCAATTCTCATAGGAAAACAAGTTCAAATAAAATATGATGGAGAAAATAAGGGACTTATTTATGTTTTAGATGATTAAAACCTTTAGATGGGAGAAAATTGAATCACGATAATTATTTTTCATTTTTAGAAGAAAAAAAACTCAATACGAACCTTTTGGGGAGTAAAGGTAAGAATCTATTTAAGCTTCATGATAACGGGATTAATATTCCTCATTGTTTCGTATTAAATTCACATGCTTACACCGAAGCAATCACAAAATTGGAAATTCCTAAAAAACTAAGATTATTCTTTTCTAGATCTAATCCCCCTACACGGGTAATAAATTTTTCAAATAATATCACGACAGAAATCCTTAATTATGAATTCCCAAAAAGACTCATACTTGAATTACAACAAGCCGTTACAAGATTTAATGATGATATGGGTGGAGAGATCTCTTTTGCAATACGCTCTTCAGCAAATATCGAAGATCAATTAAAATTTTCCTTTGCGGGACAAGCAGAGAGTTTCCTATTTAATAGTTCTTTAATCGAAATAATTCACTCCATAAAAAGCTGTTGGGCATCTCTTTTTTCACCTCTAAGCTTGTTATACATATTGAAATGTAATCAGCGTGGAATTGAATTACCTACCATAGAGATGGCAGTGATAATACAGGAGATGATTGATTCTGATATAGCAGGCGTACTATTCACGATAAATGTATTAAATAATAACGTTAATCAAATGTTAATAAATAGTAGTTGGGGTTTATGCGAAACAGTTACTAATAACTCCGTAATACCCGATTTAATTATTCTGGATAAAAATGAATTCATTGTAATAGACAGCAAAGTTGGAGATAAAGAAATTAGACGTGTAAAGAACCCTAATGGGCCATCAACAATTATTGTTAAGAACGAGCCTGAGATAAAAAAATTCCTTTGTTTAAAACATGAACACTTGTTAAAGATTCATGATTTAGGTTTAAATATCGAAAAGATATTCGGGTATCCTCAAGATATTGAATGGGCATTTAAAAACGACGTTTTATATACTTTACAATCACGCCCAATAACAAACTTCTCCTTGGACGAATAAAAAGAGAGAATAGAAATAGTTAAAATTAGTTTATTTTAAGAATGCCCGCTTGCCTAAGAATATAAAAAGTTCACCTAACTCAAATGTAGTAAGAGGGAATATCAATTTTGCCATATCTTCTCGGAGTTGCGCTTTATCTGCTCCAGAGACAATTAATTTCTTTATATCCTCGACATAATCATCCATATTGAGAAATAATATTTCAATCTTAGCAGTACCCGTTAATTCCTCAATATCTTTGTCTAAATGTAATTCCACTTGATTTAATAATTCTAATTTAAGTTTGGGATTTAATTCATATTTAGAAATGAGCCTATTCATCTCTTCTAAGATGATATTTAAGCTCAAGTTCCAATCAGCATTCTCTTTATATCTTGGAATGAGAATTTCACTTATGATGATCTCAAGAAGTGTTATTGGGGCTTTCTCGTCAAATTCAACTTCTAAATCATTGCTTAATTTGAGTGTTTGAACCAACTAATATTTCAACTCTAAATAATTATTTTTTATTCTTATAGAGATAATAGACTATTTTTTTTTTATATTTTTGGAGAATTTAGAGAAAAATTTGATTTATCATCTTTATTCACATTCCATTCAAAAGAACATTCCAAAGATCTCCATGTAAAAAATTATTGATTAAGATAAAGTAATCTAATCTTAGTACATTATTTTAACGAATTTTGTCAAATAGTTTTATAAAAGAAAGGAGTTAATCGGATACCAAGATAAATTTAAAATTTTAAAAGAGGAGATTGTATTTATCTAATAACAGGGTTAAGGGTTTGCCCCGATTGGTCGAAGCGACTCGTCGCTGAGGTATTGGCCGATTCATCGGCTTTAGGTATAAGAATATATATTGATTTATCATGGTTTCCGATCATTATAGTAACTTTGAATGGCTATCTATTTAAAATTATCTTTTTCACGGGACGAAAGGGAAAATCTAATTAGTGAGAGGAGGGGTCTATTTTCTAAAAATTTAACTATTTTTTACAGTTTTCATGAATTTTAGCCATAGAAATCAATAAATCTAACAAAATTTTAGCATTTTTTTATATTTACTAAAGTTTAACCGAAAAAAAAACCTAATTATCATTTTTTAGCCATTTTACTCTTTAGAAATTTTATGTCTTTCTTTACATTTTTAGCATCCAAATCTGATATATTTAATCTTTATGCCAGTATATTATTTTAAATGTAAAAAATAAGCGTTTATTTCGATTGGTCCTTGATATACCATTAGAGAATTATCTTTTTAATCTTTTTTAATAGCTTGGTATCAAAAATAATTCTTTTTTCATTTGCCAAATCCAACATTACTTCGAAGATTAAAAACTTACCAAATCTTTTGTGAAACTTTCTCATGATTTTTTTCATTATGGTTTTGGTAATAACTTCATTTCGTTCTTGACAATAGGATTTGATGCTTGATTTTAACATGCTTTTAAAATTTTTATCATAGAATCGGGCAATTTTATAACCTAAAAAAGTCGTGCATAAAATGTTAAAATTTGGTAAACTAACGTGGTGAGCATCTCTTATATAAAAACTGTAGAATTGAGTCTTGAACTTATTTCGTAAGTTCTTCTTTATTGGTTTACTATAATGTAATGCGAAAAAAGCAGATATGGAAGGATTTTTCTTCAAGTCAATATTAGCATAATAAACTCGTCCACCATACATTCCATGAAGAAAAAGCTCTGCAGGACTGATTCTCACGCGTTTCTGATCTTTGGGATATTTAAATGAAGGAGTGCATTTTCCTTCTCCATGGAGAATCCAAAGGACATGTGCTCCTTTTTCATTATAATCTTTAGTCCTTTGCCTTATTTCATTTACAGAGATATTGGAATTTTGAACCTCAACAACAACTTCATATCCTCCTTTTAACTTGAAAAATATATCCGCAAATCGATTGCCAAAATATTTTTCAAGAGATCTGTCAATGATTGAGCCGTTTGTTGATGCTAGAAAATCGTTTAATAAATGTTTCATTGCTTTATGAGATTGGGATTCAGAATGAGTATTCTTCAATGAAGTAATGTCCAGCATTAAGAAAAAATCTCTCTTCTTTAATTATCACTTTAATATTCTTAATCTTTAATATAATTGACCAGTATCCTTGATTTTTGAATTATATCTTTCATTGATTTAATAATCCTTTTTTATCAATGAATCTAAAATTATATCTATTCTTTTTGAAAATGGACTCTATTACTAATTTGGAGTAATTAATAGAATAGTAGAAAAATTTTATTTGATTCTTTCATTATAAAAATTATTGTTAAGAAGTTTTCGATAAAATTTATTAAGATACATAGGTAATTTTAAATTGTATTATATTTTGAGAGATGAGTTAATATAAGGACTCAAAAAGAGAGAAATAGGAATTATATAATCAGTTTGATCATCTGTATGATAATACTAGTGATTTTTAATTATGTTGCATTTAACTTTAGAGCCATTTTTGGCTTTGGAATTTACAATTTAGAGGATGAGTATAGCAACTCTTATAGCGATGGTACCGCGGGTATTAGTTTACATATACATATAGATCATATCCAAGACAATCGACATTATATTTCTACTCACATTGAACCGATCTCAACTGGAAATGTTGTTAATTATGGTCTTTTATCGATTCAAATTTATTTTTTAGGTGATAACCACTACATATACACAACATCAGTTCAATTTGACCCTCCATCAGGCATTTATTCTATAGATAGATTATCTAATGATCTCTATAAAAATGAAAATTTTTCTTGTAATGGTATGGCTGTTGTATCTTATGAAACAGGAGGGATTCTAAAAAATGATACTATTAATTTTCAATTGGACTTTATTATCCCTTATGGTTTAGAAGATTATATGAATCTTGACCTAGCGCTTTATGTATTATTCTTCTCTCCATTCTTCCTCTACGTTCTCGTTCCTATTGTATTAAATTGGATATTTAGACCTGTATTCGGATTACATTACGACGAGGAAGAAGAGAAAAGGGATGAAAAATATTTGCAGTATCTTCATGAACATATTAAGCAAAAAAGAAGAGAAGAAGTGCATTAATTAAATTCATATATACCACTTAATTGAACAAGTAGAACTCCCTTATTCTTCTCCTTGTTAAAATTTTTTTCTAATTTTAACAAATCACCTAATTCATTATACAATTTCACCGTGATTAGTTTTATTACAACTTGATTGGCGAATTTACTTTGCTTTTCACAAGATGTTCTGGTCATAATATAATAAATTGGCAATCCGCATGTAATTAAAAATAATAAATTGTTCACAGAATGTGATATCATGGTAGATAAGCATAGTCAAAGCTTTTTTGGTAAATCATCCGGATTGACCATTCAAAGTTCTTCTAAAAATGAACCCTTTATTTTCTTGAAATGTATTAAAAAAAAGGGTGATGGGTTCTGGGAAAAACCATCTAAAGGTGAAGGTAAGACAATTAAATGCAGCTTAGATGAAATGGTCATGATAAATGAAATCTTGCATAAACGAATAGAAAATTGGTCAAGTTATCATAATTTTAATGATACTAAGACCCAGATTACTTTTAAATGGGAAAATGAGAGAAAAGAGAGGCTATATATTAATATTGGAAGTTATTCTAAAATGCTAAATTTCCCTCAATTTGAGATCCTCAGATTATTATTAAATCATATGCTCATTGAGAAAATTGAGTTTGCTACATCTTCAAGTTTTTCAGAGGGTCAAAATGGAAAACAAAAAACGAATAATAAAAATGGTTTTGTTAAAACTGATAAACATAAATCAGAACCCCCCGTGTCAGTTTTCCAGGAGAAAATAGACACAAGAGAAAAACCTTCTTGTCAAGTAGAAGGATCGATAAAAAATGAAACGCAAAAAGCACTATTGATTATGTTTCAGAATGATCGAGAATGTTGGATTCCAAAATCTGCAATTCGATCAAACTACGTATCTGATCAGGAAAAACAACAATCTTTCGTGATTGATTCTTGGTTATTGGAAAAAAATAATTTAATAATTCCTTAATTGTAATTTACAGTCTTGATACGATTCCAGGAATATATTCCTCATCACAAATTCGTTTTAAATCATTATTATAATCAATCATCTTTTTAGCTATCTCGGGGTGTGATAGCAATTGAACTTCGGATTTATCATCCCTATCCCAAAGCAAAATTGGCACATCCTCGTATGGTACCTCTTTTTTTACTTCTGTCATCCAAGTTTCGGGTAATTCATTTTTTAGATCAACATCAAGCATTTTCGCCAAAAAGATCGTCCAAGCCCTTGGTACAACGGTCATTGAATATCCGCCACCTCCAAAAGCAAGCCAGCGATTTTGACAATAATCTCGTGCACTTGTTCGCATAGTTTGTGCGATGTCTCTATATACTGCAATTGAAAGACCCATTTGAGTAAGCGGATCGTTATAATGCATATCCACGCCTAATTGTGTCAATAAAATATCTGGTGAATATACTTGTAATATTTTAGGGATACAGTAGCGGAATAATTTTATGAACATCCTATTTGAAGTTCCTGGTAAAAGGGGGAAATTCAATGAAAAACCTTTGCCTCGGCCCTCTCCAATTTCGTTCGTGTTGCCCGTTCCTGGAAATAAAAATTTTCCACTCTCATGAAAGGATATTGTTAAAACATTTGGATCATTATAAAATAACTCTTGAACTCCATCTCCATGATGCGCGTCGATATCTAAATATGCAATTTTTATATCTGGTTTAAGTTTTTTCAAATAATGAATGGCTACAGCAATATCATTAAATATACAAAAGCCTGCGGCCCTATTCTTATGAGCATGATGGAGTCCTCCTGCAAGATTAAACGCTATGTGAGTCTCTTCTTCGTTCCAAACTAAATCAGCTGCTGTAATACTAGCACCACAAACTAATGCTGATGCTTCATACATATTTTTAAAGATTGGATTATCCCCAGGTCCTAAACCATAGACATGAGGTGATATGGATCTATCTTCTGGATTCTCACTGAGTCTTTTCACTGCTGTTACATAATCAGATGAATGAGCACGTTCTATTTCTTCTCTTGTTGCCATTCGCGGTTCTAATAATATCAAATCTTGATGGTCTAAAAGATTCAAATCTCTCATCAAATTATACGTAAGCTTTAATCTTAGTGGGCGTAAAGGATGTCTTGGTCCAAAATCATAAGATTGATACTTATCAGTATATACAAGACCGACTGCATGTACCATGATAAAGATATAAATTAGCGAGTTATTAATGTTTTTTATAATAATAAATACAACTTATCAAAATATACATCAAACCAAAGAGTTATAATATTTAAATATCATATTAAAAAATAAGGATGGTTGAGAATAGGTCAATTTAAAATTAAGCTTTCTTTTTGATCATGAGCCAGAGATTTAAAAAATTTGTTATAAGGGTTGGGGGAGATAACGAATTTAAACCCATTAAAAATAAATTATTGAGTTATCTCCAAAAAGAAAGTGAAAACAAATACAAAAATTACCCCCGGCTTTTAGAAATGATGGAGAAATATTGGCCAACTTATAAGAACGGATCTCAAATTTCTTACTTGCTAAAGGATCATTATGAAGAAATTTTCACTTTTTACCTCAATACCATCTTTCCGTTCCGAAAAAGGGGTTTAAATCTTGAAGATCCAGAGGCCCCAACTCCTGTTGATTTCAAGCTTGTTTATAAGTATCATTACAATGAGGGTGAAATTGAAGCAGTAAAAGATGTAATGAAAAAGATGAACATTGAAGGCAAAATAGAGGGTATTTTAAAAAGACTTTTAATTTTCGCCGTTAGTTCCTTCAGCCCAATGATTGAACAAATATTTAAACGACCTTTTGCTTTTCAATTCTCAAGTATTGATGCGAATCCCCTTGATAATGGAGAATGGGAAGTTGTAGCTGTAATTTCAGCTCGGGAACAATAATTAATACTTGTTTTCATCATTTTTTGGTCAAATAGGATCCCAAATCCATGACTTCGCCATCGCCTTGCTTAACTTTTATCGAACTTTTAATTCCCTTGACCTTTCGCTCCAAATAAATGATAGCATCTAAAGGGATTTGCCTGGGGACTCCTCCTTGTTGTCTTATAACTGATATAAGATAATCCAAGCTTTGAAATACATCTGGACTAATCAATTCATTAAAAATCCCTTGATAGACTGCGGGCTCTTCCTTTTTAAGTTTCTCAAGATGAGAATATGCTGAGGGGTGCAAAACTGCTCTTAGAATGAAGTCTACTTTCTCATAAAAGCTTCCTACCCTTTCTTGATTTGCTTGTTGCGATTTTTGGGCATCTAGCATGTCTCTCATTTTTTTTAATCTGATCTTGTCCAATTCATATTGTTCATGGTCTTCATTATTCTCGTTCATTTCATCTTTCACGTTTTATTAATGCTTATTATATTTCTATAAATCTATGATCTTCAGTGCAATTTCTAAAGCTCTGATTCCATCATCTAAATTAACTTTTAACTCCTTATCATATAAAAAATTAATGATTTCCCGTTTCAGAGGTTCATCTTCTCTCAAGGGTGTGTAATTTACATCTTTAGTTATTGGTCTTTCTCCTTGTAAATCAATGCCTGTTCGAATATTCACTTGTTGCGTGATAAAATCAATGGATATGCCTCCATATTCTCCGTTTACGTACATACTTCGTGCTTTAGACGGCGTGAGCCAATTTGATTCTATTTGACCAATTGCATTTCCAAAATTCAGTATTATGAACACGGCATCAGCATGGGCACTGTCTTTAAAACATTTTTTGACTCCAAATGCATTTATAATGCTTCCCTTACCCATCAATTTCTCTTGAAGATAAATGTCATGGATTGATAAATCAAGTATCACTCCCATATCCCAATCACGCTTTGGATATAGCCCCACTCGTTTGGATACAATGGATATAATCTCTCCTATTTGAGGTACATACTCAAGTAATTTATCAAATACGGGATTGAACAATTCGATAAAACCAGGCATGATTCGAAGATTATCATATTGTTTGAAGATTGTTAGATCCTCAAGTTTTAGCGCCATGGGCTTTTCCATCAAAATGTCCATGCTGGCATCAACCAATTTTTTTGCAATAGATGGAATAAATTTTGGTGGAGTTACAATACTGACGGCATCAATATCTTCGTTTTTAATCAAGTCGTTAATATCCGTGTAAGTATTGACTGTATCATATTGAGCTGAAATGGCTTCAAGTTTTTTCTCATCCTTGTCGCAAACCGCCATTAAATTTGAAAGTTCATGAAAATTTCTCACGTGTGCTCGACCAAACCATCCAGCACCTACTACAGCTGTATTCTTTTTTTTCATTCAACTCAAATGATTCTTATTGTTATGCTATAGTGTTAAATAATTATAACCAAAATAAGAATTTTGTGAAGTTAGGAATTTATTTTTAATTTTAAAAATCGTAAATAATAGAAAATTAGTCCCCCCACCCGGAATCTCATTCCTTCCACAAGGGAAAGCAAGTTTGAGCCGGGGACCTCACGGTATCGGCTGACATGGCATCATCGGCGTGTGCCTTAGCATGCGAATCAAAATCTACAGCCGCGCGCTCTAACCAACTGAGCCATGGGGGGTTTGTATATAAATTTAAATAAAGCGATTAATATATTTTTTACGCTTTTTTTATGATATCTCATTAAAATTGAAAATTATACTTTTTACGATTTCAAATTAATTAAGGAAGTTCCAGATACAAATTTAATTCGATGTTGAGTCAAGTATCATATTCATAAATATCCAATTTATTTTGAAATTAAATGGTTAGCTTAAAAAAATATTCACCCTTATATCTTTTTTATTTTTCTTGAGCTTATTTATGGTTCCATTTAAATGTATTAAAACTTCTCTTAAAAGAAAATCCAAGTTGTAAAAACTTAAATATACTCAAATTTATTTTAGTTATTAACACGACAAAAATGTGTAGTTTTATGGTAGTTGAATCACTTTTATATCTCCAAAATTCTAGTTTGAATGCAAGTACAATTATTCTCGAGCCCGAGATAACTCATTCTCCAACATTATTCGATGCAGACCTAATAGATCCTTCTCTCACAATCGAATGCTTCTATCGATTATTTCGAGTTGTAAAAATAAGCAAAGGAAGGATGACACTATCAGAATCTTTGCCTCAGAGGCGTTATGATCCAATTATTACAGTAGAGGATAATCAAATTCAATTTGAGGCATTCTCGAATGATATGGCTAACTATGCTTGTGTAATACTCGATGAAGAAGCATTTACTAATGTTCATCAATGGGAATTAGGACAAACCAATGTTGATTTTACTCCTGAATTCATTAATGATATTAGAAAGGCTGGTTCATATAATATTAGAAGTATTGCTGTTGATCCTGATGGATTTTATATCGATACACATGAAGAAACTTTTTATGAAAAAAAAGTGGAATTACCCGAGAATTGGGAAATTGGGCTAGATAATTTAAGAATAATCAAAGATCCTCAGAACATGCATCAAGGGATGTCCCAACCAAGTCTTTTTCTCAAAAATACTCCATTTGGTCCCTTCTGTAATCAAAAATTCGCGAAACTTCAGGAAGGCTGGACAACTAAAGAAGGTTGGGGATTTGTAAAATTAAATTTGAAAAAAAACTTAGGTCATGTGATTGTTGGTTCCACATCAACACCTATTGCTCGATTTGATGGACGACAAAATCCTAAATATACCGCTGTTCGTTCAAACAGAATGCTCAGAACGTTAAAATCGTATTTACTACAATCAAAAAAGGTAGGATCTAGTAATTGGGAAGTAAAGGGCAGCAATAGCGGAAAAATAAGTTTTGTAGAAATGAGTTATGGAAGATATAGATGCTCATGTGAAGATTTCAAATATCGATCTGGAGGACGACCCAATTTCCAATGTAAGCACATACGATGTGTTTTAAAACCTAATTTAGATGTACGGAATATAAGTGAATGTGAATGGAATGTTTATGAATTATCACCAGAAGGGAAACCGGGTCGGAAATTCTCGGTAGAATTTAATAATCAAAAGATTATCTGCTCATGCTCTGAATATGAAAAATATAATATTTGTAATCATATCATTGAGGTTTTAAAGGTTGAAAAAGACTTTCAATTCGAGGAACTCAAGCAAGATCTATGTTAAAAAAACAAAAAATGATAATCTTTCATCTTCTCTTATTATATATTTATATTTCCTAAAACAAAAATTTTTCAATCTTGTAACTTTTTTTGTATTATGCGATTCAGAATAAAAATCGTATTTATCACAATGTTTTTTAACAAAAACTTAGACTAAATAACTAACAAAAATTACATATTTTTATATTATAATTAATCAATTCCAATAAAGTGAAACTAATTGAGAGAAGAAACCGACTATAGTGAAGCTCTAGAAGCGTTTAAGGATGATAAATATGTCATCATCGAACCTTGGGGAAGAAGTATTGACCATTTACGATTAACCATCATCGGGAAGGAAGGAAATCCATACGCCAAGGGAAAATTTGTCTTTGAAATCAAATTCCCCGAAAATTATCCATTTACTCCGCCTTATGCTTATGCTGTCACGCTCATGTGGCATCCAAATATCGACAGTTCAATTCCTCCTGGAAAATTGAACATCTGTTTAGATTTAATCAATCCAGATCTCGTGGGAAAGGTAGATGCCTCGACAGGGGCAAGTGGATGGACACCCAGTAAGACATTAACTAATATCATTGAGGCTCTTAAGGGAATGATGCACGTAGAACCTCCGTTCTTCAATCCAGGCGATCCTTTAAATCACGAAGCGGGAGAGCAATATTTTAGAGCCCTCAAGAAATTTGAGGCCAAGGCAGAAGCTTGGACCAAGAAGTACGCAATGGATTAATTTTTTTTCCTAATTTTATTTAATATTTCCAATTTTATATGCTAATTAATGTTATACATGTTAGTTTTTTGTAGCATTTTAGATTAGAATTTTATAGAATTGTATTCTATGCCCCATTTCCTAAATTAGTATTAAATTTATTCTTCGGAAACGTTTTTGCGTCCAAATAAACTTCTTAAGATTCATTGATTTTTTAATGACCACCGACCAACTTCTAATCAGTAGTTTTTAAAAGAAACAAATCTAATAACTGTACAAGACAAAAAATTTTTTTATTATTTATGGTAGGCTAACTAAAAAGGATTTAATCTGTTAAGGTGAGATATACGTGGTTTTAACTAAAGATGGAAGCGTGTATATTAAAATTGTGTATTGGGGTATGGTAGGCTCAGGAAAGACGACAATTTTAGAAACGCTTTATAAAATCACCAAGGAATCCAAGAAGGATATTGAACCCGTTGAAGATCTTAAAAAAATAGAAAAGGCAAGTGGTGCAACGCTACATTTCGATAGGGGATTGTTTCAATCGACAAAGCAAAAGAAGATTTTTTATCGTGTATTTACTGTAGCAGGACAATCCAGTTTTTCTCCTTTAAGATCCAAGATTTTTCAAGGAACGGATGCTGTAATCGTGGTTGTTGACTCGCAAACGAAATATTTAGAAGATAATGTAGAATCACTTTTAGAATTGAAAAATGTGGCTCAAGACAGGTTAATTAAAGAAATACCAGTTATTGTAATGTTGAATAAGCAAGATCTCGAAGATACCATAAATATAAAAGATTACGAACTTATTTTGGAGAAAGAAAAATTATGGCATGATTCTAAGCATGAACTCCATAATTGGAATCCCATGATCTATGGTACGTGCGCATTATATGGGAAAGAAAAAAATGTTTATCGGAGTTTTTATGAATGTGCTCGAAGAGCCTTTGATAATACCAATTTTCCTTACCCCTTCATTTTCAAACCTCCTAAACCACCCGATGATCTTGCTCTCGCGTTGCAAACGCAAAAAAAATCAGTGGTAGACGATATATTACTTTGGGAAGGCCTTTATTGTATTTATTGCGGTAATCCCATTTCAGAGGGGCAAGATGTTTGCTCGAATTGTGGAAATAAAGTGCAATAAAAAGAGGTTTATTTTTTTAAAGGATATCAAACGTAAATCTAAATAATTAATTTTTTTTATTTAATCTATAGATTTTATTATTCTTCAGTTAATTTTTTTTTCCTAATTTTATTTAATATTTCCAATTTTATCTATTAATATATAATATTCAAGTTAGCTTTTTGAAGTATTGTAGATTAGAATTTTATAGATTCGCATCTACAAATGAATCATCGATAATACAAAGTGATAACTCATGAAAATTAATTTTGAGCCTTTAGAGAAGATAATACGCAATTACATGCGAAAAGGCAAGATCCCCGGCTTGGCAATCAGCATTTTCCAAGAAGACAAGATTGTATATTCAAAAGGATTTGGTGCTCGTGATTTGGAAAAGTTCCTTCCAATGACTCCCCACACGCTCATTGGCATTGGAAGTATCACTAAGTCTCTTACTGCGTGTGCTATAATGAAACTAGTGGAAAAAGGAAAAATATCGCTTGAAGATTCTGGATCCAAGTATCTCAAGTTTGCCCCGTTTAACACGCATCCCGATATTAAAATAAAGCACATGCTATCACATTCAACAGGAGTGCCCGCGGCGGATACGGGATTGTTTTCAATGTTTTATACGTTTGGTGATTATCGTAAGATATATCCCACTACCACTAGAGAAGATTTTGAAGCACATCTTGGAGAACCCGAGGATTTTATCATATTTAAGCCCGGAGAGAAATTCTTCTACAATAATGATATGTTCACGTGTTTAGGGTTCATAATTGAGCAAATTTCTGGAATTTCCTATTCTGATTTCATTCGTAATGAATTCTTCAAACCATTAGGAATGGAACGTGCGGTGTTTTCAAAAGAAGAATTTGAGGATGATGATGATAGAATGACTGGATATCTTCCTCATAAAGAAAACGATGTAATGGTGCCAAAAAAAAATGACGTTCCTCTTTATAAATTTCTTGATGCTCCAGGAGGGTTATATGTTTCGATGGAAGAGATGATGAAGTATGCTCAAATGTTTCTTCAAAAGGGTAATTTTCATGGTAATCAATTACTTGCTCCCCAATCTATTGATGTAATGTGGACTCCGATGATTAATAGTCCTTATGGATTCGGAAAAGACCCTAAGTACTGTTTAGGATGGGTAACAGATAATAATTATTTTCCTCACACGTTCTTATTTCATGGTGGAGGAGTTGGCACGAGTTGCGCTTATTTTGGCTTAATCCCTGACCTCAAGATAGGAATAATTGTGGGACAAAATTCATGTACTGGGAACAGTTCTGTTATAATGCGAGCAGCATTATCAATCTTACTAAATATAGATCCCATGTCGCACGTTGAAGAATTAGCGATGGAAAGAATTATAGAAGAAATAAGCGGTAATTATAAGTCGCCCCACGATCTCTACAATTTGAAGATTTATCTAAAGGATACAATTCTCTTTGCCGATATCGAGATAGATGATGGAGCGATGAGTTTCCCCTTGATAATAAAAGATCAAGATAACTTGGAGTTTAGAATATGTAGCACTTTGCCTGAAATTCGACAGGGAATCAAATTTCTGAGGAATTCTGAATCAAACAGGATAGAATTCGT
>Ga0315542_1001179_pt1 | contig 16454 bp, 14 predicted proteins | sample SalMarSW160120MG_FD_202541 | JGI IMG/M metagenome (GOLD analysis project Ga0315542, IMG submission 202541) | Salt marsh sediment microbial communities from the Plum Island Ecosystem LTER, Massachusetts, United States - Salt Marsh Sediment SW1601-20 ...
CTGGAGCAGATTTTGGATGCTGCTCATTTGAAGGAAGCTGAGCATTCAGACTCGGGCTATTATTATTCGCGTGAGTGACCCCCTCTGCGGTGTGCACTGCGCGCCCTCTCCGCAGAGGGCGCGTTTTTATTTGGAGAACAGGGTTTTCCCTGGTGACAAACTGTATTATGGAGGTTTTTATGAAGAAGATGAGTATCGATGAGCAGGTCGCTTACCTGATGCAGGGTACGGAATATGGGGACGAGACCTTGAAACAAGCGATGGCAGACGAACTTCGCCAACGGTTGCTTGAGGCCGGGCGTACCGGGCGGCCGCTGCGAATCTACTGTGGTTTTGATCCCCGTACCAGTGATTTGCACCTGGGGCACACCGTCCCAATGCGCAAGCTGCGCCAATTCCAGGAATTGGGACACCAGGTAATCTTTCTGGTAGGTAATTACACTTCCCTGATCGGCGACCCCTCCGATAAAGATAAACTGCGTCCGCAGCTCAGCCCAGAAGAAGTGGCCGAAAACGCGCGCACTTATGCTGAGCAAGCTTATAAAGTCTTGGATCGAGAACAAACCGAGATTCGTTACAACGCCGAATGGCTCTCGGAGCTATCTTTTGCTGAATTAATCCGTCTGGCTTCAAATTTTACGCTCCAACAGTTCCTGACGCGCGAAAATTTTAAGCTGCGCTGGGAGAACAACGACGCGATTTATCTGCATGAAACATTCTATTCCATCATGCAGGGATATGATGCTTACGCCTTGCGTACCGACGTACAGATTGGTGGTACAGACCAGTTGTTCAATATCGTGACTGCTGCTCGCAAGTTGATGACCTTCATGGGTGAAAAGCCGAACATCGCCATCATCTTGGGAATTTTGCCAGGGACAGATGGTGAAGTTAAGATGAGTAAGTCACTAGGCAACCATATCCCGCTGCTATCTTCGCCGGAGGATATGTACGGCAAGGTAATGAGTATTCCGGATAAAGCCATGGGGGATTTCTTCAGATTGGTGACCCGCTGGACCCCCTCAGAGATCGCCGAATTGGAACAGGGGCTTGAGCAAGGCAAGTTGCACCCGCGCGATGTAAAGATGAAGCTGGCTCGAGAGATTGTCTCCATTTACCATAGCGAGGCAGAAGCCATCCAGGCTGAAGAAGCTTTCATACGCGTTTTTCAACAGGGTGATCAACCTGAAGAAATGGAAGAATACGCATTAGAAGAAGGTCAAACAGTTCTGGATGTGTTAGTGGCGGGAAAATTGGTGAAAAGCAAGAGCGAAGGCCGTCGCATGATCGATCAAAATGCTGTCCGCCTGGATGGGGAGACTCTGACTGATCCCATGCAGGATTTTCCTCATACGGGCGTATTGCAGGTGGGCAAAAGACATTTCCTGCGCGTGGTGGCTTGATATCAATCTGGGCACAGAAACTTAACCTGCGAAGTGAATTGCTGATTTAATGCCGGCCGACCACTTCGCAGGTTCATTATTTAACTATGGTTGCATGGCAGATTGCAGCAAGGATTGGCCGATCTTCATTACCAGGGTGGGGTTGTCCTCCTCGATAATGACCGCCAGTGCCAGCGGCCTGCCTCCCCAATCTGGAGGGGTGCCTCCCACAAACCAACTTACGGTATTCTCAGGGCCATTAGGGGCTGTACTGACCGTTTGCCAGACTGTACCGCCTTCTTCCACCAGGCTGGTCGCGGTGACGTTTGCTGCCGGCGAAAACAAAGCCTGGTTTGTTTCGCCGAGAGGCGAAAGGATTACCCAGCCCGCCTGGGGGGTATTGAGCGCGGTTACCAAATTCGGCGCCGGTATGATGCCCTGATTGCTGAGCGCCGCGGCTGCCATGGCCATTTGCAGCGGGCTCAGGCGCAGACCTTGTTCAGGTGCCTGGTTGGCCCCTCTGTTGCTGGGGGGCTGTAAACCCAACGCAGCGGTTTGAGCGTCCGTGAATCTACCTGGATTTGAGGCACTGTTGGCTGGCAGGCGCAATGTGGGCGTTTGGAAAAACCCCAAGGTATTGAATAATTGATATAACTGTTCGCTGCCAAGCATCTTGCCAAGCGTTGTGGCTGCCCCTGGACAACCGCTGTCGATTGCACTTCCCCAGCTATCCGTCCCGGGAGAGAGTGAACAGCGCAGAGTCAGGCCATTGCTGGTGAAGTCAAGATTAGATGGCAGGGTGGGCAGGTTGCCCTGATTGTTAGCAGCCGCGAGCAAGAAAGGCCCCAGTGCAGCGCCCGGGGGATAAAGGCCCTGGGTAGCTCGATTAATCAGGGGGGAGCCTGGGTCTTTGATCAGATTTTCCCAATTCTCAGCCAGTTGGTTGGCATCGAAAGTGGGGTGAGAAGCCATTGCCAAAATCTCACCGCTTTTGGCATCTAAAAGAACCAGGGCGCCGCTGTGATTGCCCAGTTGCTCATCGGCAACGCGCTGGAGTTCCAGGTCCAGGCTGGTGCGAATGTCCAGTCCGGGAGGTGGTTGCCCGTAAAGCAGATGATGCCACCAGATCATCGATGCCGGATTACCCTGCTGCCCTCGCAGAGTCTCATCCATGCTGGCTTCCAGGCCGGATTGTCCATATTTTGGATCGGTGTAGCCGATGACAGAGCTTAGATCAGGGTAAAGTACCTGGCGAGTATAATCACCGGATGAGCCGTCCGTGGCGTTCAGAGGTGTGTTTCGACGGTCGAGGATCGAACCGCGTTTTACATAGCGATCAGTGATCCCGCGGCGGGGGTTGTCAGTGCGTACCAGTAAAGCGGGGCCGCGATAGATAGCCCACCAACCTGCTACCACTCCGGTAGCAGCTAATCCTGCCAGCAGGAAAGCGCTTAGCTGGAGATAAGGCTTCGGATTCGGGAGTGCCGCTGGTGTGGTCTCGGGTTGGTTGCTGATAATCAGCAGGAGCATAAGGGAAAGAAACGAGGTGACCAGCGATGAGCCGCCGTAGGAGACAAATGGCAAGGTCACTCCAGTAAGAGGCAATAACCGCAAATTCCCACCGACAATTAAGATACTTTGAGCGACCAGATGGATGGTTAAACCGGCTGCCAGATAGCGCCTGAAAGCATCCGGAGCGTTTAGTGCGGCGCGGATACCGCGATCTGCCAGCAGCGCCAATATCAGCACCAGTCCCAACGCACCGATGAGGCCGTTCTCTTCCATCAAGGCAGCGAAGATGAAATCGGAGTGGGAGACAGGCACCAGCAAGGGACTGCCCAAACCAGGACCGCGACCGAATAAACCTCCATTTGCAATCGCTAACAAAGACTGCACGATCTGGTAAGAACCGCCGCTGGGATCCAACCAGGGATTAAGCCAGGCGTTCATGCGCAGGCGTACCACATCAAACAGCAGCGTCCCCGCAATCCCGGCCAGGATCAGAGTCAAAAGGCCGGTAACCAGGATGGTTTTACGCCCGGAGGTGACATAAACAATCGCAGTGTACAGAAAGATAAATATCGAAGCTGTGCCCAGATCGCGCTGGACTACCAGGAGCAGCAGGGCGATACCGGTCATAAATAGCGTTGGCGCCAGGAATGGCAGCAGAGAAGCAGTGCCATTACGGTTAAGTTGATCTGGTGCGATGAACAACCGGTCTGCCAGGTATGCTGCCAGGTATACAACCAGTAGAAGTTTCAACGGTTCGGAGGGCTGCATATAAACGCCGCAGCAGCCCAACCACATACGCGGGCCATAACCGAGCGGGTTGGTCCCCAAAATAAGGGTCAGAGCGGTCAGCAGCAGCCCACCGCTCAACCATAAGTATTTGTAGCGCCGGAATAAATACAGATCAGCAGGAAGGCGAAAACCCAAGACCAGGATACCTGCCGCGATTAACAACCAGATACTCTGGCGGATACCTAATGTTGGGGATAGTCGCCAGATCATCAGCAATCCCCAGCCGCTGAGCAAGGCGCCGATGGGCAGCAGATAAGGGTCCCGCTGAGGCAGCCAGCGGGCGCTCTGGCGATGTGCCACGGCGAATACAACCATCCACAGCAGCAAAGCTATCCAGTGCTGCCAGAGATACTGCACATGCCAGGAGCGGGCCCTGACTGCCGGCGAAATGCTCAGCGCAGTTGCATAAAAAATCAGGAACAGGGCTGCCAGGAGCAGCAGGCGGCCTTGTTTACGATCAACCGGCGAAGCAATATCGCTAGAAAATGAGATTCTTTTACCGTGATGGGTGTGGCTTGTGGCTGTTGATATCAATTCAAATACTTGTCCACCAGAAGGCCCAATCGCTCGCGCGTCTCTGCAGGAACGACTTTGGGAGAAGTGATCAAAGCATCAGCAAGAGCACTCCCGCAACCGCAGTCTCGTTCTGCTTTCAAATTTTCAGCCAGGTTGATCACAACCTTTTGGGCGGTTTCTGTATTATGTTTAAGCGTTTCGATCACCATTTCTACCGTAACCGGCTCTTCGCTGATATGCCAGACATCATAATCGGTGACGTGGGCCATTACAGCATAGCAAATCTCGGCTTCACGAGCCAGAAATACCTCTGGTGAAGTGGTCATACCGATCAGCGACATTCCCCAAGAACGGAATATATTGGATTCGGCCCGGGTAGAGAACCTTGGCCCTTCAATTGTGATGAAAGCGCTGCCCTGATGGACGGTGCTGCCTGTACTGTTGACAGCCTTGAATAACTGGTCGGATAGATCTTTGCAGAAGGGCTCGGCGACGCTGACATGAGCAACCAGGCCAGCCTCGAAAAAACTTCGTTTGCGCTGCCGCGTGAAGTCAAAAATCTGGTCTGGGATAACAATATCGCCGGGAGCGTAATCATCGCGCAGCGAGCCGCAGGCGCTGATACTGACAATGCGTTCCACGCCCAAAGATTTCAAGGCATAAATATTGGCACGATAATTAACCTCACTTGGGGAGATATGATGTCCGATGCCGTGGCGTGCCAGGAACGCCACTTGCTGACCTGCCAGGCTCCCGATCACAATCGGGGCGCTGGGGCTGCCAAACGGGGTAGTCACTTCATGTTCCTGAGGATCTTTCAGGCCAGGTATTTCGTATAGTCCGGAGCCGCCGATAATTGCCAGGGTTGGGTGAGCATGCATGTAGTTCTCTCCATTTTATCCACTGATTTTTTCTTCGGAAAATACGCTATCGTCAATAGAAACATTTAAGATGACCTGTCCACAGCGCAGTTGGTCGCCGGACGTGATCACAACCGAATCGATCACCTGTTCCTGGTTCAGGAAAGTACCATTGGTGGAGTGCAGATCTTCCACCCACCACTGTTTATGATGGTAAACCAGCCTCGTATGGCGGGCGGAAATCGTCTGATCCATCAAATGACAGTCACTGACCGGATCGCGGCCCACAATGATTTCTGAACCGGAATATTGGATTACCTGGGGCTCATCATCTGTCTCGATTGTTAATGTCAACCGGGGAGTTTTGGAGGTTGATTGCGGTGTACTCTGCTGCTGCAGATCTTTCCATATTGTATATAGTGCCCAGCCCAAAAATATATATAAAACCACGCTCGTTACGATGCGCAAGATAAGAAAAACGGGTCCACTCATGGATTAATGGGGTTCGTGAGGAGGTTCAGATTCAGACGCATCTGTTGAAAAGGGGTTGTAATCCTGTGTTTCTCCTAAACCGGATTCATCCTGCCCGAAAACTATCGGCAAATTCGAAAGGCTGATCACATCACCAGGGATAAGCGTATTTTGGCGGATGCGTTTACCATTTACGAAAGTGCCTCCGGTTGAGTTCAGATCGAAGATGACAAAATGTCCTCTAACGGCACGAAGCTGGGCGTGCACCCGCGATATTCTCGGATCATCGATCACGAGCTGATTATCTGAACGGCGTCCGATATTGATGACCGGCAGCTCAAGCGGGAATATGCGTGTACCGTCAACGATTAAAAAAGCATTGGGTGGTATAGCATCAACCGTCTGGTCCTCTTCCAGAACCAGGTCTGTGGTTTGGGGCAGGTTTTCCCGGCTATTACGAGCCAAAACACGGATCTCGCCGGGTGGCACTTCATCATGTGCTTCAATGCGTATAACGGGTGGACTTTCAAAATATAAACCTGCCTCTGCGCCAGCTTCACGGATAGTCTGGCTAAGCGTTTCGATTAAGGAGCGGTTCTCAAGCAGCACTCGGGCCTGAGAGGGATGTACCAATAAAGTAAACAGGTTAGGCGCGCTGGGCTCGCGCCCTGGTTGGGCTGAGCTGCGGGCACGCATATTCTCCTGCATGGCTTCGATCAGCCGGGAGGCCAGATCGGTTTGCTGGTGGTAGCCAGGAAACAGACGGGCCGCGCTGCCTTCTATCAGCGTTTGCAAACGTGATTCGAGATGGGCGAGCTTAATTTTCATGGCGATCAATTATAACGCAGCCGAGATTCTAAAATTAATGTTCTCCTATTATAATTCAATGAGAGAGGTTATGCTTTTTGGAGCGGCTCAAATCAAAGTAACACTACTTCTCCACTGAAACGGGTGCATTGCTGCAATTCGAAGTGGGCCTTGTATTTTCTATCATATGGGGGGCGTGGCAGCATTCATCATTCATAGAATCGCAATCTTAGAATGGACCAGGGAGTCATAAGTCGAGAGAGGGAATCTGCTAGTGGTCGTTCAATCTGCAGGCTATCATGAAATAGAGCATATGGCAGATTGGGAGCTGCATGTCTGGGCGCCCAATTTGAGCGCGCTCTTTGAACAAGCGGCGCGTGGCATGTATGCGCTCTCCGGCACCCACCTGCAGAACGGACCGCGCCGGATGAAATTCCTGAATTTGTCCGCGGCAGATCGCGAAAGCCTGCTGGTTATTTTTCTGGAGGAACTGCTGTTCCTTGGGGAGCAGGAACATATCGGTTTCGACAATTATGACGATCTGAGACTGTCCGAGAATCGGATTGAATTACAGATAGAGGGCGCTACGATCCTTTCACAGTCAAAGGAGATCAAGGCGGTAACCTATCATAACCTGGAAATACGTGAGACGAAGCAGGGGTATGAAGTCAATATCGTATTTGACGTATAGCCGGGCTGCGTAAACTCGCTTTTTTGAATGATGGTTTCCTTTAGCGCCGCCGCGTAGATTGAATGAGGTATGACAATGATATCCCTACAGGAAATGCTCCGTATCAACGAATTTGAATGGGAAATTCCGGTCGCTTTTCGAGCTGACATGCGCGTCCCGGTGAGAATCTTTGCTACCCGTCAGCTCCTGGAAGCTGTAATGGAAGACAAGTCCCTGGAGCAAGCGATTAATGCCGCGACTTTGCCCGGTTTGGTGGGACATGTCCTGGTTATGCCGGATATGCACCAGGGCTATGGTTTTCCAATCGGTGGCGTAGCCGCGACTCGCTATCCGGATGGCGTGATCTCACCGGGCGCGATTGGTTATGATATCAACTGTGGTGTTCGCTTGTTGGGATCGCAAATTTCTTTCCAGCAAGCGGAAGGATTTTTGGATGAGCTGGCATCTGCCCTGGATCATTATTGCCCCAGTGGGGTAGGGGGGAAAGGCTCACTGCGACTGAATGAAGCCGAGTTAGACCGTATTTGCCGCGAGGGTTCTCGCTGGGCGCTCAAAGCAGGCTTTGCCACCCAGGCCGATCTGCGCCGCACCGAAGAAGGTGGCTGCCTGGACGGTGCCGACCCATCCAGGGTCAGTAAACGCGCCAAGGATCGCGGTCGCCCGCAGTTAGGCACCCTGGGGGCAGGCAACCACTTCATAGAGGTTGATCTCGTCGAACAGGTCTTTGATCCTCAAGCCGCCGGTGTCATGGGTTTGGAGCCAGGCAACCTGGTTTTACAGATTCACTGCGGCTCACGGGGCTTTGGACACCAGATTTGCAGCGACTATGTAAAAGATTTCCAAGGCGCTGTACGCCGCTACAATATTCAGCTACCCGACCGCGAACTGGTCTGCGCTCCTTTGAATTCTCCTGAGGGAGAAAATTATCTGGCCGCTATGCGCTGCGCGGCGAACTACGCCTTTGCCAACCGGCAGGTTCTGGCGCACCACGCCCGGCAGGCTTTCGAGCAGGTCTTCGCGGGCAAGGTATCCAATTGGCACCTGCATCAGGTCTATGACATTGCCCATAATATGGGGAAAATTGAAACCCACATGATTGCCGGGCAGATGGTAAAAGTCTGTGTCCATCGCAAAGGTGCGACACGCGCCTTTGGGCCGGGAGCGGCTGGTCTGCCTCCCGAATATCAGGCCATCGGCCAGCCTGTTCTGGTACCTGGCAGCATGGGAACTGCTTCCTGGGTATTGGTTGGGACAAAAGAGAGCATGGTGCGCTCGTTCGGTTCATCCTGCCATGGCGCGGGAAGGGTGATGAGCCGCTCGAAAGCCAAGAAAATGGTTTGGGGGGAAGATTTGCGCAAAGAGTTGGAAGCGGGCGGTATCCAGGTGCGAGCCGGGTCGATGGCTGGATTAGCGGAAGAGGCACCGCAGGCTTATAAGGATGTCGATGCCGTGGTTGAGACAGTCAGCGGAGCCGGTATTGCCCGCAAGGTAGCCCGGTTGCGTCCTTTGGCTGTTGTCAAGGGATAGGCAGGCGGTGAAATTGAATACGCCAGCTTTTACTCGCGTTATGGCAAACCAGCGGAGTAAAGTTTTGATTACTTTCTCTAATGTGTGAGAATTTGCGAGAGGAAGAGTTTGGTACGGTCCTCTTGGGGGTTTGTAAAAATATCTCCTGGGGTGCCGCTTTCTACGATCTGTCCTTGATCGAAGAAATACATTCGGTGAGCGACACCTCGGGCGAAACCCATCTCATGGGTGACGACTAACATGGTCATGCCTGACTTTGCCAGCTCGACCATCACATCCAATACTTCCTTGATCATTTCGGGGTCGAGCGCGGAGGTTGGTTCATCAAACAGCATGATTTTGGGCTGCATCGCCAGGGCGCGCGCAATTGCAACGCGCTGCTGCTGCCCACCGGAGAGCTGATTTGGATATTTATTGGCTTGTTCGGGTATGCCAACTCGTTCCAGCAACTGCATACCGATTTCCTCGGCTTTTTCTTTGGACCATTTCCGCACCCGGATAGGTGCCAGGGTAACATTCTGCATCACGGTCATATGGGGAAACAAATTGAATTGCTGAAAGACCATGCCGGCTTCCATGCGAATCTTTTCGATATTGCGGACGTCATGCGAAAGCTCGATGCCGTCGATCACGATCTGGCCGCGTTGATGCTCCTCCAGGCGGTTCAAAGTGCGGATGAAGGTTGATTTTCCCGAACCGGAAGGTCCAAAAATAACGATCACCTCGCCTTTCTGGACTTCCATACTGATCCCGCGCAGGGCGTGAAAGTCTCCGTACCATTTGTGGACATCTTTGCAGATGATAATGGGATCATGGTTCGTTGAAAAATCGCTCATTGTTGCCTCCACTGCCGGGATTTACAAATTGAAGAATTATAATCGCTTCAAGTTTCGTTTTTGCGTAGAGCACGGCGAGCATACCCTAATACCTGATTACTGAAATTTATCCGCCACGTCTTTACCCTGATCAAATTAACGTTCGCCAACTCCCAGGGCAGCCTCCAGGCGTAAACTGGCGTAGGAAAGCATATAGCAGAAAATCCAAAACACGGCTGCGATGAAAACCAGGACCTCAGCTTGCTTAGATACATAAGCGGGATTGGATTGCACGATTGAGCGGCCGATTGCCAGGAATTCGAGCACTGCCACGCCGGACGCCAGAGTCGTGTCTTTAAACAGGCTGATAAATTGCCCCACAATCGGTGGGATGACAGCTCGTAAAGCCTGTGGCAAGATGATCAGGATGGTGATTTGAAAATTATTCAGCCCGAGTGCTTTAGCAGCTTCCTCCTGTCCCGGAGGAATAGCTGCCAGACCGCCGCGCACATTTTCTGCCATATAAGCGGCACTGAAAAGTGTCATCCCGACCAGCGCCCGCAGTAGCAAGTCAACGCGCACATCTTGCGGTAGGAACAAGGGCAGGGTAACCGAGGAAAGAAACAGGATGCCGATCAGCGGAACACCACGCACTACTTCGATAAAGATTATGCTGAACCATTTCACCACAGGCAGGCTGGAGCGCCGCCCAAGAGCCAGGATGACCCCAATTGGGAAGGAAAGAGCGATGCCACCAACCGCCAGAATCAAGGTGACCATCAGCCCCCCCCACAAACCGGTAGGCACGTGGGACAAAATAGGGGAATTGGAAAAGCCGTTCAAAAGCATAAGTGTGATCACAATGGACAGCGCCCAGGCGATGACAACCAGACGAGGCGTGATGAGCTTCAAGCCTCCAATGAGATAACCCAATAAAATAAATCCCAGGTTGGAGGCCAGAAAAATTCGCATAGGTAGGGTTAATGTCTCGCCTTTCGGCGACCAGAAAACACCGATAAACAAGAAAGCGGCATACAGCAGCACGAATGCACGCATGGTTCCGCCCCACTGCCGCCAGCTCACACCCGCCAGGAATGAAACAATCGCCAGGCTGGCTCCCACGCGCCATAAGCTTTCTCGCGGGTATTGACCGACCAGGAAAAGCAAGGGGTTGCGAGCGACCGGGGTCCAATCTGCGGAGAAGAAAACCCACCTTAGCGCGCTGATGCTCCCCCAAATAACAATTACCAGCGAGATCATGGTCAGGATGCTATTAAACCAGTTGCTGAATAAATTTTCCCGTAGCCAGGCCAGCGGCCCCGGCGGCCTGGGAGGCTCTACGATTTCGACGCTGATTGTTGCCATATTTACCTCTCAACGAGTTGGATACGACGATTGTAGATATTCAATACCAGTGAGGTGATCAGACTGATCGCCAGATAGACCGTCATCACGAGCAGGATCACCTGAATCGCCCGCCCGGCCTGGTTTGTGGTAGTTCGACCAATGAAAAATAATTCCGGATATCCGATGAAGAATGCCAGGCTGGAGTTCTTGACCAGGTTCAGATACTGGCTGATCAGCGGAGGGATGATGACACGCATGGCCTGGGGCATAATGACCAGGCTGAGCACCTGCCAGTATCGCAGGCCAAGCGCTCGAGCCGCTTCTTGCTGCCCGCGGCTGACAGCCTGAATACCTGCCCTTACGACTTCTGCAATGAAGGCCGCTGTATAGGTCACCAGGCCGATCAGGAGCGCCGTAAACTCAGGCGTCAGGTGTAAACCACCCTGGAAGTTGAACCCTTGTAAAACAGGGGTATCGAAGCGGACCGGAGCCCCCCCTGCCAGAAACCAACCCAGCAGCGGCACCAGCAAAAGGATCGCCAGGCTTACCCAGCCATAATATGTGCTCCGCCCCGTTTTTATCTGGTAGCGGCTCAACATAGACCAGGCGACGCTCGCCAGTATGATTGCGGCCAGGATGGAGATCACGAAAACAGCGCCTGTCGAGGTAAGTCGGGGCCAGGTGATGAATAAGCCCCTCTGGTTAAGGTAGACGGGACCTGGCCATGTGATGCTATCTTGCACCCGGGGAAGCGTGATAAAGACTCCTGTGTACCATAAAAAAAGTAGAACAAGCAGGGGGATATTGCGATGAATCTCGATGTACGCCAGCGCAAGCCGGTTGACCAACCAGTTCGAAGACAAACGGGCGATGCCGACAATAATTCCCAGCATGGTGGCGAAAACGATTCCAACCACAGAGACCTTCAAGGTGCTCAGTACACCAACCAAAAAGGCATAGGCGAAAGACCGCGATGGGTCATAAGGAATAGGAGTTTCGCCAATTGGAAAACCGGCCGATTCTTTAAGGAAGCGGAATCCCAATGATAGGCCACGCTGGTTGGCTGCGCTGACCACGTTGCCCGCCAGCCAGACCAGCAAACCGATTACCAGAACGGCTGAAAGGATCTGTGCAGCGACCTTTAAAACGCGCTCGTCACGCCAAAGGGGAATCTCTCTGCTAAGCGATCTCGAAGAATTGGAAGTTTGATTAGCCATGATGGGTTGAAATCACTTTCGGGGGCAGGCAGGTTATCGCCTGCCCCCGTAAAAAACGGTGAAAAGGTTCAGCGCAGTGGTATGCCGTAAATCAAGCCGCCATTGGTCCACAAGTTATTGAGACCACGGTCCAGCGTGAAGGCATCTCCATTGGGACCCATATAGCGATCGTAAATTTCACCATAATTACCAACTGCCTTGATCGCCGTAGCGATCGCGTCGGCTGAAATGCTCAAATCTGCCTGGCCCCAATCTCCCTCGGCGCCTAACAGGCGTCTTACTTCGACGTTGTCGCTTGATTTCATGCTGTCAACATTCGCCTGTGTGACTCCCAACTCCTCAGCGTCGATCAAGCCCCAAACCACAACTTTGACGATATCGAACCACTGGTCATCGCCCGAGGGGACAGACGGGGTAAGCGGTTCCTTGGAGATAGTAATATCCAGGATCTTATGCGCAGATGGATCACTGAACCCGCTACGCACAGCCGCAAGCTGGGATTTGTCGCTGGTAGCTGCATCGCAACGTCCTTGTTCATAATTGTTGTAGACCGAAGCGGTGTCTTCGAAAGTCAGCGGAGTGAAATTGAGATTGCGTTGCCGAAAAGCGTCTGCCAGGTTGAGCTCCGTGGTAGTGCCGCTGGTGACGCATATTGTCGCACCGTCTAACTGCTCGATCGTGTCGATTCCGCTGTCGACCGGTACCAGGAACCCTTGCCCATCATAAAAGACGACCCAGGTGAAGTTCCCCCATTGTGCGTCTCGCGAGCTGGTCCAGGTGGCATTGCGGGAGAGGATATCGACTTCGCCCGTTTGTAAAGCTGGGCCGCGTTCCGCCGCGGTCAAGGGTCGCACTTCGACGGCTTCCGGATCACCAAACATAGCTGCTGCAACGGCCCGGCAAATATCGATATCGAAGCCGATATTCTTACCGTTGGCATCAAGATATCCGAAACCTGCCAGATCAGTTCTTCCGCCACAAATAATCTTGCCGCGATCTCTTATGGCCTTGACGGCCTGACCATATCCACTGGGCGCGGCCTGTGGTTGCGCGGTAGGTGGAACAGCCGGCTGCTGACTCATTGCTGTTGGCTGCTCTGTGGCCACTGCTGCAGTTGGGGCAGATGTGCAGGAGGTGATCACCAGTGCAAGCACCATAAATACAGTAAAGATGGAAATCATTTTACGTGACATGCTCTTCTCCTCAAGCGAATGGTATGATTAAAACTAGGGACCGATAGCTGGTATGTGTGGATTTACCCGATTCTGACCGGCCTCACCTCCTTTCTTTCCTATGGTCTTTCAGCAGGTATCCGAAAGTTGGCAGAGTTTATCTCTGCCTGATTATGGATGAGTTGTAATCAAATTGCCTTGGATAGGGAATGAGATCGCGTTGCTACCTGGGCTGGATTACGAGGTTCTTTTGCGGCTGAGAACAAAAAATCAGGAAACCCAGCCATCAATATAATTGGAGAATATCTGTAAGTACGATCTTATTATAGAGAAAAAATGGCAAGCAATCAAGTCATTTTCAACGAATATTGATACGTTTTTTATACTTCGGGGGGATTAAGTGCTGATTGGGGCGATTTTTGCGCCTGTCAAGCCGGCCAACGCCTGCGGTGCCAGACGAATATTCAAGCCGCGCTGACCACCCGAAATATAAATTTCGTCGTGGGTCAGGACAGAAGCATCTAAAATTACCTGGAAGCCGCGCTGGATCAAAGCCAACGGAGATATCCCGCCTGCCTTCAAACCGGTCAATGCTTCTGCTTCTCGTTCGGTGGGTAGGTGAACCTTCTTTTCGCCAACTATGCGGGCAACAGCTTTCAGATCTACTTCGTGGGATCCGGGTACAACGGCTAATATAGGTTTACCCTTTCCGGGGCGGGTGATGACGATTGTTTTGTATACCAGTTCAGGATCCACGTTCAAGTGTGTTGCCGCTTCTAGGGCCCCCAGTTTTTCGACCGGCAGTTCGAATGCGGTATAGGCAATGCGGTGCGCATCTAAAAGGCGAGTGACATTGTTAGGTTTCATGTTTCCACCGGGATCGTCATGGTGAAAACTGCGCCCCCCTGGGGGTGGTTTTTGGCGGAGATACTGCCGCCATGGGCCTCTGCCAGTTGCCGTGCGATTGCCAACCCCAGACCCGTCCCACCCTCGGCGCGACTGCGCGAGCGGTCTGCGCGGTAGAAGCGTTCGAACACATGCGGTAGAGATTCCTCGGGGATTCCAGGCCCGCTGTCGTGCAGGTCTAGCTGTATAATTTGGGTATTATTCCTGCGGACATACGATTGAATGTCCAGATGAATCCTACCGTTTTGGGGTGTGTACCGCAAGGCATTCGACAGCAGGTTGCCCAGAATTTGTTCGATCCTGAATGGATCCAGGGAAAGCGTTGGAATACTATCCGCACAATTCAAATCGATCACGATCTGGCGGGCATCAGCCTGGGGACCAAAGCGTTCGATTATGCTCTTCACCAAGGCAGGAAAATTTACCGGCGCCCGCTCCAAAGTTAATTGGCCAGATTCCGCCAAAGCCAAAGTGCGCAGGTCTTCAACCAGGTGCGTGAGCAGCCGGTTTTGTTCCAGGATTGGCTCCAGGTTCTCGGGGGTAAGTGGGTAAATGCCGTCCTGTAGGGCTTCCAGGTTGGCGCGTTGCACAGCTAATGGGTTGCGCAGTTCGTGCGCGATATCGGCGGTCATTGCACGCCGGCTCTGCTCGGCCTGCTGCAGGGAGATGGCCATCTGGTTGAAAGTGTGCCCCAGGGTAGCCAGTTCGTCATTGCCTTGAACGGGGACACGCTGGTTGAGGTCTCCTTGGGCCAGTTGCCTGGCGGCTGCGGTCATCCCTCGGATCGGTTTAAGAAACCGGTATGCCAGCAGCAAAGCCAGCAGCAAAGAAATTCCACCTGCAATCAGCCCGGCTGTCAGAGCCACCTGGTTCAAGCGGGTGACCAATTGACTTTCCTCGCTGGAGGTGAATGTCGCGGCCCCTTCTGGCAGCAGGTAACCGACAGTTTTTCCGCCTACCTGCAGTGAAATAGCGCTGTTCAATTGAGCGTTAGTGAGTTTCCCACCTGTATTGGATCCACTGCTGTTGGCGACCACGTTCCCCTGGGCATCTGCCAGCAGCAGGCTCTGGTTATTCGCGTTCCCGAATCCTGCGCCACCGCTGCCTGGGGGGCCGCCGCGCCCCATACCGCCCCCGCGGCTGGTCAACAGGCTCTCAACTCCCTGCCAGCTCCCATTCGCACGATAATACGCCTCCAGGTTGTTGACCATGCCGGTAGAGCCGCTGGCGCCCCCACGAAACATGAAGGCGCGCACCTCATTGGCTGTGGTCAGGCGGGCGATCAGCACTACTGTGGCGACCGAGACCAGCACGATTAAAGTAAAGGATAAGATCAGACGCAAGCGCATAAGATTTCAGGAAGTTCATGGATTTGCTTCAATTTCAAAGCGCGCTACTCTTTACTGAAGCGATATCCAACTCCGAAAACCGTCTCAATATAGCGCGGTTTCTTCGGGTCAGGTTCGATTTTGGCGCGCAGGTTTTTGATATGCGCGTCGATGGTCCGCTCGTAGCCCTCGTAAGCGGTCCCCTGGCTGGCCTCGAGCAGTTGCAGCCGTGAGAATGCACGGCCAGGTTGGGATACCAGTGCCGCCAACAGGTTGAACTCGGTTGGCGTCACTTCGATTGTCGTGCCTGCTCTCAGCAATATGTGCGCATCCAGATCGATCTCCAGGTCAGCGGCACGCAAGATCTGCGGTGCGTTGGGAACCACTTCGGAGCGCCGCAGTAAAGCGCGTACTCTGGCGACTACGATGCGCGGCGAAAAGGGCTTGGTTATATAATCATCAGCGCCCAGTTCCAGGCCGATCAATTGATCGGTCTCTTCAATACGAGCCGTCAGCATAATAATGGGCGTAGTGGCCTTGCGGCGTATTTCGCGGGCTACGTCCAACCCGTCCAACCCCGGCAGGTTCAGATCCAGGATAACCAGGTCGGGGCGTTTATGTTCCCATGTGGAAAGACCTGTATCACCACGAAAAGCGCTGAATACAGTGAAGCCAGCCTGCTCGAGATAGGAGCGCAGGACTTTGACCAGTTCAGGTTCATCTTCTACAATTAAAATGCTAGCCATAGGAATGCCAGTTCCAGTGAGATTATTATATGTGACTACTCCGTCGCCTAAAGACGACGGCTTCTCAAGACACGCACGGCGCAACCGCCCACGTTAGGTCTTGAACGCTCAGTCCGAGCGCCTTGAATGCCCTTAATAACACAATCCGGGCGGCATTCACATCCCGATCTATTTTCAAACCACAATTTGGACAGTGATGTATTCGAACTGATAAACCCTTCTTGACTATCGTTCCACAATTGCTACATTCTTGCGATGTGTAGGCTGGGTTCACAACGACCAACTGACAACCAGTATTTTCGACTTTGTATGCCAGCAGTCGCTGGAACCACCCTAACCCCGCATCGTAAGCTGAAAAAGCAAGCTGG
>Ga0315542_1001180_pt1 | contig 16450 bp, 12 predicted proteins | sample SalMarSW160120MG_FD_202541 | JGI IMG/M metagenome (GOLD analysis project Ga0315542, IMG submission 202541) | Salt marsh sediment microbial communities from the Plum Island Ecosystem LTER, Massachusetts, United States - Salt Marsh Sediment SW1601-20 ...
CATTGCAGATATTGCCCGAAATCAGGGGATATTGACCATAGCTATTGTTACTATGCCATTTTCTGATGAAGGAATCATTCGTTGGGAGAATGCGCAAGTCGGATTGGAAAAACTAAAAAAAGTAACCGATACGGTTATTGTTATGAGAAATGATCGGCTTTTGGAGCTTGTATCTGATTTACCGCTTGATCAGGCTTTTGAAAAAGGTGATGAAATTTTGGTTGAGGCTTTATCGGGACTTTCCAATTTGGTACTAAAAAAAGGGTTGATCAATTTGGATTTTGCCGATGTTTCTGTAATTCTCAGAGACGGTCCCGATGCGGTGATCGGAATGGGGGCAAGTGATTCCGAGAACAGGGTCGAGGAATCTGTCAATCGGGCCATCACCCATCCAATGCTGGAAATAGGTAATTATCGTGCAAACAGTGTACTCATATATATCGCAGGCGGTCCTGATATGACCTTGAAAGAGGCACGGCAGGCAATTCAATTTCTATCACAGAAACTTGATCCAAGCGCCAGAATTATATGGGGCCTTCATGTTGAAAAAAATCTCAAACGAGCAATGAAAGTTCTTATTATACTAACTGGATTGCAAAAACTGGAAGAAGAAATAAATGAGGCTGAAACATATCAAATTGAGGAACTGGATCTTTCATCAGCGAACCTGGACAAAGGGAAAAATTTTAAAATTGATGAACCTATTTATGAAGATGGGAAAAGTATATTTGATATAAAAGAATCAATTTTTCAACAGGGAGAAAGTATTGAATCCAAGCCCAGACCCACAAAAGCAGTAACTAAAACAACCAAACTTTTCTACAAAATACTCGAAGAAGAAGCCATGAATGATTTAAAGCGATTTGAACGTTCCATCCATTTTTTAAGAGAAAATTTGGAGAATCGGAAAGCTTTGATGGATGCCAAGCAATCATGTAAATTACTTCAGGCTTCAGCACAGATGTTTGGATTTGATGAAATAAGCCAGCTACTGTCTTCCATTGGAAATATCCTTGGTAATGTGCAGTCAAGAGATTTGAAGTTAACTCCCAAGGTACTCGATTCGCTTTCCCTGGCAATGGAAATGGTTGTCGATCTTATAGAAAATCAAAGCGATGGCTATGGCGAAACAGGTTATATTGTCGACCGGCTCAGGGAATTGAAAGAAGAGCGGTTCGAATCAACAAAATAAACATATTTCTTTTGGTAAAATATCGATATTTTACCAAATACATTGAATTCCTTGAAGACCAATAATAGTCTATTTAACCAATTCATTGGTGATAGATGACTCTTGCCATTTGATACTCAGTTATTTGTGATTTAATATTTCAGTAAATACAGGAAGTTCTTGTATTTATTAAAATACTCTTGACTTTTTATTAAAATGATGTTAAATTTTACCTGAAATTTAGGGCGATTAGCTCAGGTGGTTAGAGTGCTTGCTTGACATGCAAGAGGCCACTGGTTCAAGTCCAGTATCGCCCACAATTTACTCATTTTTTGATAAATAAAAATAATTTCATGAGGACACCAATATTTATTGAATCAGATTAATATTACATTCAATGATGGAAAAAAGAGGAGTTTTAATCAGGGCGTTACAGTATTAGATATAATTAAATCAACATTTCCCAATTCATATTTAGAAGCAGTCGCAGTTGTTTCAAATGGGCAATATTTTGATTTAAGTACAAAGATTTTAAATGATACTGAAATTCAGGTTCTATCATACAACGATCCTGATGGGTTGCAGATTTTCTGGCACAGCAGCTCACACATATTGGCTTATGCCGTAAAGTCTCTCTATCCTGACGCCAAATTGGGAATCGGTCCAGCCATATCCAACGGATTTTACTACGATTTTCAATTCAAAAATCCCCTCAGTTCCGAAGATCTTATCCAGATTGAAAAGAAGATGCAGGAAATTGTGAAAGCAGATCGACTTTTCACCAGGGAAGAACTGCATAAAGATGAAGCCATTTCTATTTTCAAAGAACGGAAAGAGGATTTTAAAATAGAGCTCATTCAGGATATTGAAGGTGAAATGGTTACTGTCTATAAAAATAACGGATTTTTGGATTTATGCCGGGGTCCACATGTGCCATCAACAGGATATATCCGTTACTTTAAATTATTAAGTATTGCTGGTTCCTATTGGCGTGGCGACGAAAGAAATGCTGTTTTACAACGAATTTATGGTATTGCTTTTCCCTCGAAAAAAACATTAAGCAAACATCTTCTTGATCTCGAAGAGGCCAAAAAAAGAGATCATCGGAAACTTGGCAAGGAACTGGATTTGTTCAGCTTTCAACCGGAAGGTCCAGGCTTTCCTTTCTGGCACCCGAATGGTAGTATTCTTTACAATGAGATTATGAATTACATGCGGGTTACACTACAAAAGCATGGATATGAAGAGATAAGAACCCCCTTGATTTTAAATGAAGCATTGTGGCATCAGAGCGGACATTGGGATAATTATAAAGAAAATATGTATTTCACGAATATTGACGAACAGCCCTACGCTGTTAAACCGATGAATTGTCCGGGAGGGCTTCTCGTTTATAAAAATACACCTCATTCTTATAAAGAATTCCCAATAAGAACATCCGAGATGGGTGTGGTTCATCGTCATGAGAAATCGGGTGTGCTTCATGGATTATTTCGTGTCAGACAATTTACTCAGGATGATGCACATATTTTCTGTACTCCGGAACAAATGGAAGATGAAATTATCGGATGTATCAATCTGGTTGAAGAAGTCTATCACAATTTCGGTTTTGTTGCATTCCAGGTCGAGCTTTCAACCCGGCCCGCAAAATCGATCGGCAGTGATGATATGTGGCAAAGGGCAGAAAAAACATTAAATAATGCGCTTTCTAAAAAGAAGATTGACTTTCAGGTCAATCATGGAGAAGGTGCCTTTTACGGTCCAAAAATTGATTATCATGTAAAAGATTCATTGGGCAGAATGTGGCAGTGCGGAACCATTCAACTGGATTTTTCCATGCCCGAAAGGTTCGAACTGGAATACATCGGTCCGGACAATGACAAACATCGGCCCGTCATGATTCACAGAGCAATTTTAGGATCTGTCGAACGCTTCATTGGTATTCTTATTGAGCATTATGGGGGGGCTTTTCCTTTGTGGTTGGCCCCGGTCCAGTGTATATTCCTTCCGATCAGCGAGAAACATCATAAATATGCAGAAAATCTTTTTAAACAGACCATTGAACAGGGCATTCGATGTAAACTGGACAACCGAAATGAAAAAATAGGATATAAAATCAGGGAAGCAGAAGTGAAAAAAATACCCTATATGTTCATTATTGGCGACAAAGAATTAGAAAGCCAAAGTGTGTCTGTACGAAAGAGAAAGGAAGGAGATTTGGGTACACAATCATTGGATCAATTTCTCGAATTTATCAAAAACCAAATTCAAAGGAGGGCTTGACATTAAAAAAGATGAGATCCGGGTAAACGAAGAAATTCGTTGTCCGAAAGTCAGAGTGATCGATCCCGAAGGAAATCAACTGGGGGTCATCAATACAAAAGAAGCAATTCTAAAAGCAAATAATTATGATCTCGATCTGGTTGAAGTAGCACCCAATGCATCACCTCCTGTATGCAGAATTATGGATTACGGTAAATACAAATATCAATTAAGTAAAAAGGAAAAAGAAAGCAAAAAAAAGCAACATGTCATTCATGTCAAAGAAATACGTCTGCGTCCAATGATTGATACGCATGACATCGAGTTTAAAATGCGGCAGGCTCGTAAATTTATTGAATCGGGAAATCATCTTCGAATTCGAATTTTATATCGAGGCCGACAGATCGTACATCCTGAACTTGGTCAGGCAATTCTGGAGCGTGTGGAAATAGCGCTGGAAGATATTGCCAAACTCGAAAGCAAGCCAATTCAGGAAGGTAGAAGCCTCGTTGCAACATTTATTCATAAATAATCAGGAGATAGTAAAATATGCCAAAAATTAGAACAAGACGAGGTACTTCAAAGCGCTTTAAGCTTACTGGTAATAAAAAGGTAAAGCGAAATAAAGCATTTGCAAGTCATATTTTGACAAAAAAAACGTCCAAAAGGAAACGAAAACTTCGGAAATCCGATTTGGTTTCTGCTTCAGAAGAACGACGTATCAAAAGAATGTTAGCAGTATAACACTTCATTAAACAAAAGGATATCAACCTATGCCAAGAAGCAAGTACAGTGTTCCGTCCCGTCATCGCAGAAAAAAAATACTGCATGCTGCAAAGGGATACTGGGGCGGAAAGAACAGATTGTATAAAACAGCCAAAGAAAGTGTCGAACATGCGCTGAAATACGCATATCGGGACAGGCGCGTCAAGAAACGGGAGTTTCGAAAGCTTTGGATCACAAGAATCAATGCAGCAGTTCACTTGCATGGATTAAACTACTCCTCATTTATTCATTTATTGAATCAGAAGGGAGTACAAATTGATCGCAAGGTTTTGGCCAACCTGGCATTTTCAGATCCTGCCGCTTTTTCTAAATTAATTGAGAATCTTCAGGGAAATTAGCAGAAATGTCACTGTCCGGTTTAAAAGAAAAGATTTTAACTCTGGAAAAAGAGTTTGTTGACGAGTGCGATAAAATTCAGTCTATTCCGGATATTCAATCCATTCATGTCAAATATCTCGGACGCAAAGGACAGGTCGCTCAGTTGTTTAAATCACTCGGTTCATTTCAAGATGCGGACCGACGAGTTGCAGGAAAAGAGCTTAATCAATTTAAAAATCGGATAGAGACAGGGTTGGCAGAAAAAAAAGAGAATCTGCCTAGGGGGGAGAATAAACGACAAGTTCTCGATACGACCTTACCGGGTAATACAGTTCCAATTGGAAGATTACATCCAATCACTACCGTCCTGCGTGAAATAAAATCCTGTTTTTCAAATATGGGATTTGCAGTCGCGCAGGGGCCCGAAGTTGAAACCGAGTATTATAATTTTGAAGCATTGAATATCCCCAAGGGACATCCGGCTCGTGATATGCAGGACACTCTTTTTATAGATGAAAATATTGTTTTGCGGACACATACGTCACCTGTTCAAATTCGTGTGATGGAATCTCAATCCCCACCGATAAGAATTATTGCACCTGGCAGATGTTATCGGCGGGATACTCCGGATTCCACCCATTCACCATTTTTTCATCAGGTGGAAGGGCTCTGTGTGGATGAAGGAATCAGTTTTTCCGATTTAAAAGGTGTCATCCTGGTTTTTGCTAAAAGAATGTTTGGTTCTGACATGAAAATTCGATTTCGTCCAAGTTTTTTCCCTTTTACTGAACCCAGCGCCGAATATGATTTTTCATGTTTGATCTGCCGAGGCAAGGGATGCCGTGTCTGCAAAGGAACAGGATGGATCGAAATATCAGGGGCAGGTATGGTTAATCCGGCAGTATTTCGTTATGTGAATTATGATCCGGATAAATATACGGGATATGCATTTGGTATGGGTGTCGAGCGGCTTGCCATGCTGCTGTATGAAGTGAACGATATCCGCCTTTTTTATGAAAACGACATCCGGTTCTTGGATCAGTTTTAGGTTAACTTTATGAAAATAAGTGTTCAATGGTTAAAAGAATATATTTCATTTAAAATGTCTCCGGTCGAACTGGCAGATCGGTTGACTATGGTCGGACTTGAGGTTGAAGAAATATCTTCAGTGAAGCCCGGGTACGACGGAATTTTAGTCGGTGATATTCTTGAGGCCAGAAAACATCCATCTGCAGACAAACTAAAAGTATGCAAAGTCGATGTTGGAGATAAAGTATTACAAATTGTCTGCGGCGCACCGAATGTTCAGGAAGGTCAAAGAGTGGTTGTAGCCACAACGGGTGTTACTCTTTCCGAAAACATGCACATCGAAGAAAAAATCATTCGCGGGATACAATCTGAAGGAATGATCTGTTCCGAACGTGAATTGGGATTGAGCAACAATCATGACGGCGTACTTGTTCTTGAGAAAAAGAAATATTCTGTCGGAAATACTTTTGGGGATTCCCAAAAATCCGATATGATATTTGAGGTTAATGTTACACCCAACCGTCCGGATTGTCTTTGTCATCTTGGTATTGCAAGAGAAGTGGGCGTCATTGTTACAAATCCCTTGAAAAAGCCTGACGACCTGATCAAAGAGACGGATTCTTCTGTGAATGACTATGTTCAAATCGAAATTAAAAATCCGATAGCCTGTCCGAGATACAGTGTTCGTATTATTCGTGATGTAAAAATTGGACAATCGCCAAAATGGCTCAAGGAAAGGATAGAATCTGTAGGACTTCGATCGATCAACAATGTGGTTGACATTACGAATTATGTCATGTACGAAACAGGGCATCCATTACACGCATTCGATTATGATCTGGTTCAGGGCGGGAAGATCGTTGTCAGAAAAGCCGATAAAAAAGAAAAATTCACAACTCTGAATAATGAAGAACATACGCTTTGCAATGACGATTTGCTCATTTGTGATGAGGATAGAGGGATTGCGCTCGCGGGAATCATGGGCGGATTGAATTCCGAAGTTTCCGAAAAAACACGACACATTCTCCTTGAGAGTGCCTGTTTTAATTCATTAATGATTCGTAAAACAGCTAAAAGACTGGGCATAAATTCAGACGCATCTCAACGATTTGAAAGAGGTATTGATCCTAACAACACGGTTTATGCGGCCAATCGGGCAGCCAAGCTGATTGCCGAAATCGCCGGTGGACATGTTGCAAAAGGCGTAGGTGATGTTTATCCCTCGAAAATCCTTCCCGAAAATTTAACATTGTCTTTGAGAAAATTGAAGGCTGTCCTGGGAATCGAAGTACCAAAAGAAAAGGTATTTTCCATTCTCCGAGGTCTCGAACTTCAAGCTGAAGATGGAGATCCTATTCGAGTAAAAGTTCCAACATTTCGTCCCGATCTCAAGAAAGAAATTGATCTTGTCGAAGAAATCATTCGTCATTATGGATATGACAAGATCGAATCCAAGGTATTTTCAAGTGTCCCTTTGAGTTTTCAAACCAATGCCAAGCAGGATTTTTCTGAAGAGTTGAAAAATGTATTTATCGGTTTCGGTTTTTATGAAACTTTGGGAAATAGTCTTGTTTCGGAGAAACATGTTTCATCTTTTACACCAGATAAAAAACCGGTCGTGGTGGAAAACCCGTTGAGTCCCGAAACTGCCTGCATGAGAACCATGTTGATGCCGTGCCTTCTCGATGCGGTTCAGTGGAACAAAAACCGTTCACAGCAAAATTTACGTCTTTTTGAAATCGGACAAGTCTTCTGGGCCAAAGATAAAGGATCACTTCCGGAGGAATCACTTTTCATTGGGGGTGTTTTATCCGGTGCAACCCGAATAAAACCTTTCTGGAATGAGAAAATCGATTTTTTTAATCTTTTTCATTTGAAAGGAATTATTTCCACACTGTTTGAGCATCTTCACATGGATGGTTATCAATTTAGACTTGAACCGCATATCGGTTTTCAATCCGCAACGTGTATGTCCGTGCATTGCCAAGATACAAAAATCGGCATATCCGGTGAAATCGATCCTTCCATACTCAAGAAATGGGACATTCGCGATCCGGTGTTTGGTTTTGAAATCTCGGTCGATGTATTACAAAGTTTGATTACACGAAAAAGAAGATACAGTCCAATCCCCAAATTTCCATCGATCGATCGGGATCTTTCTATTGTAGTAGACGAATCAATTACTGCATCCGAGGTTGAGAAGATAATCTTTAAAAATGCTGGTGAAATGCTATCCAAGCTGGAATTGTTCGATCTCTATCAGGGTAAACAGATTCCCGATGGGAAAAAGAGTATATCTTTTTCACTAACATTTCAGTCGCCTGTTCGTACTCTTCAGGAAGAAGATGTGGACCCAATCATCGCATCCATATTAAAAACTCTTGAATCATGCTTGGGTGCTTCATTGCGTTCCTGATGTCTCCAAAAATGATTGGAGGTTGAAATGGAATTAAATACATTCGAAGAGCTTGAAAAAAAAATCGATCAGATTTTATCTTTAGTGGACAGACTGAAAATGGAAAATGAAGAACTGCGGACACGGAACAAGGAATTACAACAAAGATTGGAGGAAAAAGAAAGTATCGTCCATTCCCTTAAGGAGGAATCCGAACAGTATCAGGAGATTCAAACAGAAATGACATCTTTCAGGGAAAAGGAAGATCATATTCGTTCAAAAGTAGAAAGTTTGCTTCAGAAACTCAAGGAATTTGAGGATATAGAATAATGACATCTTTCAAATTTCTTGAAAATTTTTGTTTTTTAACCTAATAACCCTGCAGGACTTTTCCGATGTCTTCGGATAAAAACGTCCTCAAAGTAAGAATTTATGGTGCCGAATATTCTATTCGCGGCCAGGCAGATGCGAATTATATCAAGGCCGTTGCAGAATATGTGGATAAAAAAATGCGCGAGGTGGATAGTAATTTTCGTGTTGATTCGTCACTTAAAGTAGCCATTTTAGCTTCATTAAATATTGCAGACGAATTGTTTCGTGAACGCGCTGACAAAGAGGAAATTCGCACACAACTTGAGGACAAAATAAAAGAAATTAATTCTTTAATCGACAGGCAGCTTAAAAATGTAAAATAGGTTTATTGTCTGTCTTTAAAAAAAGAAGCATCGGAAAATTTTCCCCGCAGGACAAACGTTTCTTTCAGCCAAGACAGTATTCGGGTTGAATGATCTTTTTTATTCATGAGCGGGGTTTTTTTATAGATTGGAGGTAGTATGGAAACATATGTGTTCGTTATAATTGCTGCTGTAGTTAGTTTGGCGATGTTTTTTATCGGTTGGATTTTAAATGAACGTATCGGTCAGGGAAAGGTGGCAAGTGCAGAGAAATTGGCGGAAAAGATTGTTTCTGAAGCTGAAAAAGAAGGTTCAGCTGTAAAGAATCAAAAAATTCTTGAAGCGAAAGATGAATGGTTCAAGCTTAAGCAAAATTTTGAAAAAGAAACAAGGGTGCAGCGTCAGGATACCGAAAAGCAAAAACGTAAATTGGAACAAAAAGAAATTGAGTTGGATAAAAGATTGTCCCATTTGAATGAAAAAGAAGGTGAGCTGAAGAAAATTGAACAAAGCCTTAAAGATAAAGCAAGCCATATGCAGAAAAAAAATGAAGAACTTGACAATATTGTTGCGATCCAAAACGAGCGTCTCGAAAAAATATCCGGAATGTCGCATGAAGAAGCCATTAAAGAATTGAAAGAGAATTTTCTTTCAAAAGCAAAACAGGATGCTGCTCAAATGGTCAAGGATATCAAGGATCAGGCTCGTCTTTCGGCAAATCGGGAAGCAAAGGAAATTATTATTTCATCAATTCAGCGTACCGCTGCTGATCATTCGGCTGAAACAACAGTTTCAGTACTGCAATTGCCCAGCGATGAAATGAAAGGTAGGATTATCGGAAGAGAGGGCCGTAACATCCGTTCTTTTGAAAATGCAACCGGCATTGATGTGATTGTCGACGATACGCCTGAAGCAGTGATTCTTTCGGGATTTGATCCGTATCGAAGGGAAATAGCCAAGAGGGCTCTGGAAAAATTAATTACAGACGGCCGTATTCATCCGGGGCGCATTGAAGAAGTTGTTGAAAAAACAAGAAAAGAGATGGAAGAAGCCATTCAGCACCTTGGAGAACAGGCCATGCTTGATACCGGCGTACATGGATTACACCCGGAACTTGTCAAATTACTTGGTAAGTTGAATTATCGAACCAGTTACGGGCAAAATGTCCTTCAGCACAGCATTGAGATGGCTTACCTTGCCGGATTAATGGCGAGTGAACTTGGTTTGGATGCCGTCGTCAGTAAAAGAGCTGCACTTTTGCATGATATCGGAAAAGCAGTAGATAAAAGTGTCGAAGGTACCCATTTCCAGATTGGAGCAGATCTTGCGAAAAAATATGGTGAAGGTCCTATTGTACAAAATGCGATTGCCTCGCATCATGGTGATATTGAAATGAACACACCCATTTCCGCACTTGTTCAGGCTGCAGATGCCATTTCAGGCTCAAGGCCGGGAGCAAGACGGGAAACACTCGAAGGGTATGTTAAGCGTTTGGAGAATCTTGAAAAAATCGCTGAATCTTTCAGCGGTGTTTCAAAAACATATGCCATCCAGGCTGGAAGGGAAGTACGTGTTCTCGTACAGCCCGAAAATATCAACGATGCAATGGCGGATCAACTCGCAACAGATATTGCGGAGAAAATTCAAAGCGAGATGGAATATCCAGGCCAAATTCGGGTTATTGTTATACGTGAGTATCGCGCAATCGATTATGCGAAATAAAATATAAACGCATCCATTAATAAAGGATTGATACAGTGGCTGTCATTATAGACGGGAAAAAAGTCGCAGAAGAAATCCGTGAAGAAATCAAGAAAGAGGTCCGGGATTTAAAAAGTCCACCAAATCTAACCGTTATCTTGGTGGGGGAGGACCCGGCATCACAGATCTATGTGAAAAATAAAGGCAAAGATTGTGAAAAGGTTGGCATGATTTCCGAGACAATAACTTATCCGTCAGATGTTAAGCAATCTGAATTAATGCGATTGATTCAAAAATTAAATGAAAATCCGGATGTTCACGGAATTCTTGTTCAACTCCCACTACCGAATCACATCAATGAAAATATAATTATTCAAACTATTTCTCCTGAAAAAGATGTTGATGGTTTTCATCCTATCAATATCGGAAAATTGTTTTCCGGAGCTAATGATGGATTTGTTCCCTGTACGCCTGCAGGTATTGTGGAGCTTCTGATCCGTTATAACTATCTCCCAGAGGGGAAAAAGGTTGTCATTGTAGGCAGAAGCAGTATTGTTGGAAAACCGCTGGGACTTCTCCTGTTGCGGAAACAGGAGAAAAGAGGCAATGCAACCGTTACGATCTGCCATTCAAGAACACCAAACTTAGGTGAGATTACAAAAACTGGGGATATTTTGATCGCAGCTGTCGGTAAACCAGGATTGATTCACAAGGATATGATTAAAAAAGGTGCGGTCGTCATCGATGTTGGTGTTAATCGCATTGAGGATGTGTCCTGCACAAAGGGGTATCGTTTTGTTGGAGATGTCTGTTTTAATGAAGTCTCTTTGGTTGCCGATGCGATTTCACCCGTTCCTGGCGGTGTAGGCCCAATGACCAGGGCATTGCTTTTAAAAAATACAGTCCAGGCATATCGGCAAATAAAAGGAATTTAAAGTGAAATTATCTGAATCATATATACCAACACAAAAAGAAATTCCAACTGACGCGATCATTCCGAGCCATCAATTGATGTTGCGGGCGGGATTGATTCGACCGCTTGCCTCCGGAGTGTACTCATTTTTGCCGATTGGATGGAAAGTAATGCAAAAAATCATGAGTATCATCCGGGAAGAAATGGATCGAATCGGTGGACAGGAATTGCATCTCCCTGTGCTTAATCCGATTGAAATATGGGACGAAACCGGCAGGAATTCTGCTTTTGGAGATGAGATGTTTCGTCTGAAAGATCGCAAGAACAGAATACTTGCACTGGCTCCAACACACGAGGAAATTATTTGTGATTTGGCAAGAAAATTTATTCGATCTTACAAAGATATGCCTCAGATATGGTATCAAATTCAAACCAAATTCCGTGATGAACCAAGACCTCGATCGGGTGTAATTCGAGCAAGACAGTTTTTTATGAAGGATTCATATAGCCTTGATGCCAGTGAAGAGGGATTAGACAAATCCTACCAGTTGCATGCAGAAGCTTATAAACGAATATTTAATAGGTGCGGTCTTCATTTTCATATTGTCGGTGCATCAAGCGGTTTAATGGGGGGGAGTGGTTCTCAGGAATTTATGATGGAATCCGAATATGGAGAAGACACACTTGTTCTTTGTGAAAACTGTAATTATGCCGCAAATATGGAGATTGCTCAGTCGGTACCTGAATTAATCACTAGCGAAAAACATGAAATAGAGTACATGCACACACCTGGACAAAAAACAATTGAGGAAGTATCAAAATTCTTAAAAAAAACACCGGCAGAACTGATGAAATCTCTTCTTTTTTTCTATGAGGATAAACCGGTAATGGTTTTGATTCGCGGTGATCATGAAGTCAACGAATCAAAACTGCAATCCTATTTGGGTGGCAGTGTACGTTCCGCAAATCCCGATGAAGTCTCAGAAATATGCGGTGCAGAAATTGGATTTATAGGACCCTATTCTACCAAGAAAAAAGTTCGTATCATTGCTGATTTGGCTATCCAAAACCAGCATGATCTGATAACCGGTGCAAATCGGATAGATTATCATGTGACAGGCCTGGAATTTGGCAGAGATATTCAGCCTGAAGATTATATTGACATTCGAAATGTGCTTTCATATGAAAAATGTACTGTATGTAATGGGAAATTGAAAATTGTTAATGCCATTGAACTTGGACATATTTTTAAACTTGGGACTAAATATTCCAAAAATATGAAAGCTGGATTTCTAGATACCGATGGTAAAGAACAACCTATTATTATGGGAAGTTACGGAATCGGTGTGGAAAGAATCATTGCAGCTTTTATCGATCAGAATAAAGATGAAAAAGGTATTGTATGGGACGTTTCAATTGCACCTTATTTGGTACATATTATACCCTTAAAGGTTGATATTCCTGATATTGCCAATGTAGCTCAAAAAATATATAATGAACTCATTAAAAATAAAATCGACACTATTATTGATGACCGGAAAGTTTCACCGGGATTTAAATTTAAAGATGCCGAACTTCTGGGTATGCCATATCAAATTATAATTGGAGAAAATTGGATAAAAAATAAAAAAATTGAATTTAAAGAAAGAAAAACCGGACAAATACTTATAATGAAACCCGACAACCTGATTGAAAAAATAAACGAGCTAAAAGTCAATAAATAAACTTTCCTTAGGGGGGAAGCTATGACTCCGCAATCAATTTCAAAAATCATCACAGTCAGCCTGGATATTCAAAACTTAAAAAATGACTCATATTTTTTTAATTTCCCGGGAGAAATAGAAGATCCCGAAATTATTAAACAAAGTGTTTTAAAGATGTATGACACGAAAGTCGGTATTATTGAAGGATTTATTGACAGTGATAAATTAATAATTCAATGGTATCCTGAAAATATTAATGAATCAGCAGAATCATTACATAGGGAGGCGACTGTTTTCGCAAAAGAAAAAAAATATGATTTAGCTATAGAAAAATGGAAGCAAGCAATATCTATAAATGAAGAAGATGTTGATTATTTATACAAATTAGGATTAATCTATTTTGAAACAAAAAATTATCAAGAATCAATCAATTACACAGAAAAAGCAATTCAGATTTGTCCGATTCACTATAAAGCATATTTAATATTAGGAATAGACTGGATCAAATTAAGAAAGTTTGATAGAGCAGAAAAAAATGTTCTATCAAGTATAAGGTTAAATAAAAATAATCTATTGGCTTATCTAAATTTGGGGGCAATTTACAGCGTACAAAAACAATTCAATGAAGCAATTGAGATGTTTAATAAAACAATCGAATTAAATCCATCAGAGAGCAGAGCTTATCTAGGATTGGCAAAGATACAAAGCATGCTAAGCGACGTAGACGCAGCGAATAACTATTATCGGAAAGTTATCGAAAAGTCTCCTGGGACCGAAATGGCTGAATATGCAAAACGTTCAATTAAAGCATCCAATTTTGAAGATACAACAATTGATAGAACAAAAAACCGGGAAGAATATCTTGCAAAAGGAGTACTATTTTATTTATCCGGTGATTTTGTTAAATCAGAAAATATTTATAAAAAATACCTTAAAAGCAAACCATCTGACGCTTATGCGTGGTATTTATTGGGAGAGGCAAAACTAAAAAATGGAAATATTGCCGAAGCTTCTGATTGTTTTAAAAGGGCAGTTAGGTTGAATGCAAAAAAATCACTTTATCTAAAATCACTTGGGATAACATTACATTTAATGGGTAAATCAAATGAAGCAATTGAAGTATTAAAAAAGACCATTGAAATGGGTAAAAAAGATCCGCTTTGTTATACTTTATATGGAATTAATTTAATGAGAGAAAGAAAATTTGATGAAGCAATACAAAATTATAAATTTGCATTTAAAAAAGACCCAAATAATCCTTTGGCAATATATAATATGGCATTGGCATTAATACAAACAAATGAAGGTCATCAAGCTGTAGAACTTCTGAAAAAAGTAATTAATTATGAACCATACGCACCAATAAAATCACAAGCAAGAAAGTTAATAAAGACTCTAGAGCAAACAGAATAAAATATATATGCATATAATATATATTATGTATAATTATATTTAAATCTTTTGTACCCCCGGCAGGACTCGAACCTGCGACCCACTGCTTAGAAGGCAGTTGCTCTATCCATCTGAGCTACGGGGGCAATTTTATGGATTATAAATTATAAAAAATTTAAGATTTTGTCAAATGTTTTAATTGCTATTTGATAAATTAATATTAATGATTGAGGGTGTTGTTGGTGGGGTTTTATCTATATAAATTATTGTATCTCCTTCAATAATGTTTATTCCTGTTCTTCCATTAAGGTCAATTAATATTCCTTCATCATATTTTAAATATCCTTTCCCATCAGCTGTTGTTTTATTGATTACCAATTTACCTAAAAATGTGTTCCCAGGTATTTCGCCTGATACTTCAATCAATGTTTTTGTTAAATCATTTTCTATAAAAATTAGTGGTGTGGGTACTTTTGAAACGTCTTCAGATGTCGTTATTAAAATGGGTATTTCTGTTTTATTCCATTTCGATATTTCTCCTATATTAATTGTAGCAAATAAATTCTCATTTTTTGGATAAAAACTAACCAGAGTTTGGAACGTTCCTTCTGCGAATTGCATACTTACATTTTCATTATCATCAACGGAATACACTTTATACCCGTATGGAGTATGATCCATCAAACCTGTATCAATAAAATAAGTTTCTGAAGGCGTTCCTACTTGTTTATTGTTTCTAAAAATTTTATAATATGCAGCATAGTCTCCGTCATTTGCAATTTTTGGTGCATTCCAATTTATTTCAATGGAATTTGAAGTTTGATTTGGGCTTGTCAAATTTAAAGGAGGATTTGGGGGAGTGCTATCTCCTTCGTTTTCATTTTCGAATGCACCGATATCGGGTGCCTGACCTATATACGGTAACCCAACATTGATACCACGGTCGATCAGTTGACTTGTACTTTGAAGATGATAATCATGATTTGTCGCATCGACAAAGGAAGGATTTAGAGAAACAGAATGTACCCCCTGCCCTGTGGCCTGGCGAAAAGATTCTACGGTATTGTAATTCACATTGTTGTATCTGATCAGCGGCGTCGAAGAGGAAATATAATTGTTCCCGTCCATTTGCATACCAGTTTGGGCATAAGGATATGCATAAAATTGGTAATTTGTGTTATTGATAAATATATTATTCTTAACTGTGGTGTTCTTAACATCTTTTTCCACTCCTGCCCATATCCAAATACCAAAACCATTATTATCAGCAATAGTATTGTTTATCAGGATATTGTCATCACCAGAATCTTTATACCCATTCCAGTAATCTTCTTCGCCAGTAATAAAAATTGCATATATGTTATTCCCATAAATAACATTGCGTGAGATTGTATTGTGATTCCCTTGAATCCATATCCCATAATTACTGTTATTATAAACATAATTACTGTCCACTATGGATTCTTCATATAGAAGAATAGCTGCATAATACTCACCCGGTATGCCGTCGTGAAACCGGTTCCCGATAATCTGGTTATATTTTGAGCCGGTCTTGATATCAATACCGTCACCGCAAAACGAAATATCATTGTATCGTATGATATTATAATTACACGGAGAGCCGTCTGGCGGTGTTGTGTATGCATTGTTGCCAATGTAAACACCTTCCCCATGCACATTGTATATTGTGTTATATTCTACAATATTATGGGTTGCACTGCCGGTACCGCCTGGTGAATCCGAAATATATATCCCTACTGAAGTTCCCGAAGAGGGTCCGATATCATGAATTTTACATTCCGATATTTTTGAATAGTGATACCGAACTCCATTGATTCCTGCCCACATTCCCCCAGTAATCTCCAAACCTCTAAAGTGATAGTATGACATATCGTGAAAATCGATGACTGTCCATGCTCCGGCACCATCAAGAATGACATGATCCTGATTATGATTTCTGATTGTAATCATATGTCCTTCTGTCCCGGATCGGACAAAATTACTGACAATACCGGTATATGTGCCTGCCATGATTTCCAAAGTGTCACCTGGGAATAATTGGCTGACTCCATAATCCACCGTTTTCCATGGATTGTTTAAACTACC
>Ga0315542_1001181_pt1 | contig 16445 bp, 11 predicted proteins | sample SalMarSW160120MG_FD_202541 | JGI IMG/M metagenome (GOLD analysis project Ga0315542, IMG submission 202541) | Salt marsh sediment microbial communities from the Plum Island Ecosystem LTER, Massachusetts, United States - Salt Marsh Sediment SW1601-20 ...
TACGAAGCCGCCCTCAACCGCGCCGGCCTCTGGGATTACGAAGACCTCATCGCCCGGCCGGCCCTTCTCCTGGAGCGGCGCCCGGAAATCCGCCGGGCTTACCGGACCCGCTTCCGGCACCTCCTGGTGGACGAATACCAGGATTTGAACGAGGCCCAGTACCGGCTGTTCCGCCAGTTGGCCGGCCCCGGGGCCGAAATCATGGTCATCGGCGACCCGGATCAGGCCATCTACGGCTTTCGCGGCGCCCACCCCGAATACTTCCGCCGTTTCCGGGAGGATTGGCCCGGAGCCCGGGTCTGCCGCTTCCCGGAGACCTATCGCCTGCCGGGCCCCCTCCTCAAAGCCGCGGCCGCCCTCCGGGACCTTCCGCCAGATGCGGACGCCGACGTACCGGACGACCCGGCGCCCCTTATCACCCACCAGCCCGGCGACCAGCCGGTGGTGCTCTTAAGCGCCGCCACCCCCGCGGCCGAGGCCCGGGCCATCGCCCGGCAGATCGAAACCCTGGTGGGGGGGTTATCGCACTACGGCCTGGAGGATGCCCAGGTGCGGGGCCAGGCCACGGAGGACCAGGCCGGCTTCCGGGACGTGGCCGTGCTCTACCGTCTCCACGCCCTGGGGCCGGAGCTGGAGCGCCTCCTCACCGAGGCCGGCATCCCCTGCCAGCAGGCCAGAGAAGGGGTGGGCCCCGATTGGGACGGCCTGGACCTGGCCGCCGAACGGGTGAAGCTCCTCACCCTCCACGCCGCCAAGGGCCTGGAATTCCCTTACGTCTTTATCGCCGGCTGCGAAACCGGGCTCATCCCCTGGGACCCGGAAGGGGACGGCGCCGCTGATCTCGACGAAGAGAGGCGCCTCTTGTATGTGGGCCTCACCCGGGCCTCCCGGCAGGTCTTCCTGAGCCGCGCCCGGGAGCGCACCCTCTGGGGGCGGCCCCGGCGCACCCAATTTCCCGCTTGGGTCCGGTCCATGGACCCGGAGGTCCTGGCGCGCCCGGCCGGACCGGCGTCCCGGCCCCGGTCGGGCCGCCAGCCCCGGCTCTTTCCGGCCATTGCCGCCCCCCGGGGCAAAAGGTCGAAATGAGCCTTCCGGCATGGCCGTTATCGGGATACCATTCATGCGGGAAAATCTTCCTGGACCCAGGCGTGTGCGACAACGATTTTGCATGAGGGGTGGCATAGATTGACCTAAGAAATTGAGACCCAAGGCTTTAGCCGTGACCGGTGCAGATGAAGGGGCAACGGCAACCCCCCCTCTCCCCTTCGAGGGGAGAGGGTAAAATCAAGGAAACTCCATAACTTATTCAGAAATGGAGATTTCACAGGCTCGGTTCCCAAAATTTTAGCCAAAACCCTGCCGGACACTACTGCCCTGGACCCCCTTGTGGCAGGGGGCCAGGTGGCCGGTCCCCCGGGGTGAAGATAGAACTTGGTTGCGTAAATGAGCGCTATTTTTTCGGGGTTTTAAATTCCCCCCTTTGTAAAAGGGGGGCAGGGGGGATTTTAATCAACTTGCTGAAATCCCCATAAATCCCCCTTTTTCAAAGGGGGACTTTAATACTCTGTTGGCTTCGTACCAGCTTGGCTTAATGCCATATTATTTATGAAGCGCCACACTAGACATTACCCACAAGCCAGGAGGTTTTGATTCTATAAAATCTTGGTGGCACAGGCTTTCTTGCCTGTGCGAAACTTTCACCCCAGCCTGGCCAGGCCGTGCCGCCAGGCAGTATACTTGTGGGTAATGATGAGCTGGCAAAGGGAGATTTTGGGGGATTTCCCCCTGGTCTTATTCCGTCTTCCGTTTAAAATGCAACAAACTATCTTCATAACCGACTGATATTTCTTATTGATTTAACTGAAAACTGAAAACCGAAAACGGTCCTACACGGTAAAGGAGCGCCGGCAAGCGGATGCGGGTTAGCGGGTTTTGGCGACGCGGGCTCTTGCCCCTCATCCTGATGATGACCCTGTGGGGGGTTTCCCGGGCTCAGGCGGCCGAGGCCCCGGCCACCGAGCCTGCCGCGCCCGCCCCGGTGTCAGCCCCGGCCCTGCCGCCGGCGGAGGCGGCGGTTGAGACCGTCCCCACCCCCGCGGTGGCTGTCCCCCGGGAACTCAGCCTCCGTTCTTTCCACATCGTCGGAGCCAAAACCGTCAGCGTCAAAGACCTCGAAAAGGAATTATCCATCAAGTTGCCGTCCTTCTGGCCGCCCTGGGCCAAGCCCCCCACCATCCGCCTCCCGGACCTGGATTACGACGCCGACCGACTGAAAGACTATTATCGCCGCCAGGGTTTTTACCACACTCAGGTCACGCCCGAAATCAAGTACGGCCCCCAAGGCGGGGTGGATGTCACCCTCAAGATCGACGAAGGCCCCTGGGTCAAGGTCACCCACATCAACGTCCAGATCGCCGGCGCGGTGGACCTGGCCGAACTGCGGGACAAATGGCCCCTCAAGATTGGGGACCGTTTTGCCGAAAAGCCATACGACGGTCTCAAAAACCTCTATCTCAATTATCTCCCCACCCATGGCTATCCCCGGGTCAAGGTCAGGGGGCGGGTCTACCTGAACAAACAGACCAACACCGCCAGGATTCACCTGAACGTCGATCCCGGTCCCCTGTCTTACTTCGGCCCGGTGAGCATCAAAGACCCGGACAAACTGGAAACCCCCGCCGCCGCCATCATGGAGAAGGTCACCTTCAAGCCCGGCCAGGTTTTCAACCTGGAAGAGATGTTCAACACCCAGCGGAAACTCTACGCCACCGATCTCTTCCGCAGCGTGGTCCTGACGCCCCAGCAGGTCCTCCCCCAGGCATCCACCATCCCCATTATCATTCAATTGGTGGAAAAGAAAAAACGCTCGGTGAGGTTTGGGTTGGGCTATGGCGATGAAGATAAAATTCGGGCCCGCCTGGGCCTGCGCTACCGCAACTTATGGGGCGGCGGCCGCTTCCTGGACATGGACGCCAAGTATTCCACCCTGGGCTACCTGTACTCCCAGGAATTCACCAATCCAGTGGTGTTCGGCTCCTCCTTTGACTTTGTGGACCAGAGCGGCGTCTGGCGCCGGTACCTGCCGGGCTTCAACGACCAGGCCTATTTCAACCAGGCCCGGCTGGAACGCGACATTCCCTGGCACCTGCGGCTTTTCTTCGGCCACGGCCTGGAATTCGACCGCCCCTTTAATATCCCCACGGCCACCGTCATCCGCCTCCAGGGGACCCAACCGGAAAAACTCTATCGGGCCTCCTTTGCCCTCATAGGTCTGCGCCAGAACACCACCGACAGTAACATCGAGCCCCACCGGGGCGGCACCTTTAAATTTTCCAATGAGTTCGCCCCTAACTTCTTCGGCTCCGAACTCCAGTTCATCCAGTCGGTGGTGGACGTCCGGCGCTACCATACCGTCGGTGACTCCAACTTTGTCCTCGCCGGGCGGGTCAAGTTCGGCGTCATCCAACCCATCCAGTCCACCACCACCATCCCCATATCCCGGCTCTTCTTCTCCGGCGGGGCCAACAGTGTGCGGGGCTACAAACTGGACTATCTGGGTCCCCGCAACGCCACCAACGACCCCACCGGCGGCGAATCGGTCCTGGAACTGAGCCTCGAGGGGCGCTTTCCCCTGCCCATCTTCAAAAAAATCGGCGCGGTGGTCTTTATCGATGCCGGCAACGTCTTTCCTCAAATACACAATACTGATCTGGGTCAGTTAAAATATTCACCAGGGTTCGGACTGCGCTATCTGTCTCCCATCGGCCCCATCGGGGTGGATATCGCCTTCCCCACCAACCGCATCAACTATGCATCTGACAGCCCCTACCAGATCCACTTCACCGTGGGTTACGGCTTTTAGGGAAAAGGAGGCCTGATGCGCTCGGTAAGGATTATCCTGCTTTCCCTAATGCTCCTCCTGAGCTCGGCAGGGACCGGCGCCGCCGCCGGCCTGTCGGCTATCACCGATTGGGGGGGCCCCTGGCTGCTTTCTCTGCTGCAAAGCCGCATCAACGGTCAGGTCACCGCCGGGGAAATCTCCGGCAATCCCTTCACCGGCATCACCTATAAGGACTTAACGGTGCGCGATGCCGCCGGCCGGCCGGTCCTGGCCGCCGCCCGCCTGGAAATCCGCCTCTCCCTGTGGTCCATCCCCACGTTCCACCTGGAACTGGGCAATCTGGCCCTCATTAAACCTCAAGTCTACCTCTCCCGAGCCCCATCCGGCCGCTGGAATGTGCTGGGCCTGGCCAAACCCGCCGCCCCGCCCGCCAAAACCCCCGGCCTCCTCGACCAAATCGCCGCCTATTTTCTCCGCCGGGTAGATCTGCCGAATCTTAAAGTGCACCACGGCGAACTGGTGATCACCCGGGACGATCTGACCAGGCGCTACCCCGACCTGGATTTCTCCGCCAATCTCACCCTCCTGGACCTGGGGAAACCGCAGCAAAAAGTTATGGTCAATCTGGCCGACCTGGGGATCACCGCCCCCCAGGGCCGGGTCCGGTTGGAGACCCGGCTAACCTACAGTTCCGGCCTGGCCAAACTCCACCGCCTGGACCTGCAACTGGCCGGCCGGACCGTGGTCTCGCTTCAGGGGGAGGTCTGCCGGCCCCTCAGCCAACTCACCTGTACCCTGACCGGCCGCATCGGCCCCCTGGCCGGCGCCAAACTCAACGGCTTCTGGCCCCGGTGGCCGAGCCCCTGGGACCTGTCCGGCGTCCTCAGCCTCAGCAGCACGCCCGCGGGCGGCACCTTGCGCTTGCAGGGGAAGATCGGCCAGGCCGTCTACACCCTCCAGGGCGACCTTAAGGCCCGGCGCCGGCCCGCCGTCTTCAATCTGGACTTGGACCTCAAGGGCCTGACCACGGCCCAGCTCCAGGAGCTCAAAGACCTCAAGGCCCAATCCATTAAGGGCCTCAGCCCGGTCAATGCCCATCTCCACTTAGAGGGCGCCGGCCTCCCTTGGAACCCCGAGTCCCTTAAAACCCACCTGCAACTGGAGCCATTCCGCTATCGGGACCTCAAGGTGGACAAGGTGCGGCTCGACCTCTCCGGCAATGCCCGGCATCAGGAGCTTCAGGCCTCCGTGGCCGGCAATTTCGGCTCCGTGGACCTGGGCGCCAAGGGCCGTCTCCTGCCCGTGGGAGATCCCAAGATGGGACTCTCCGGCGACTTGACCCTGCAGACGGGGAACTTTCAACCCGCCCTGCTGGGCGTGGCCAAACTCCCGGGCACCAGCCTCAACACCTGTTTCATCGGCAAATTCCGCCTGCCTCCCGGCCTCTCTCCGGCCCGGCTCTTCCTGGCCGGCGACCTCACCGCCAGCGGCCGGCTCCACGGACAACCCTTACAAGACCTCAGCGCCGGCTTCGCCCTGGACGGCGACAAACTGGCCATTTCCCAGGCCGACCTGCGCCTGGCGGGCCTGGCGGCCTCGTTGCAAGGCACCCTCACCCGGTCCGGGGTGGATGTCTCCTTTAACGCCTCCCTGGCCGGCTCCCGGGCCCTGCCCCTGCCGCCGGGCGCCGCCTTTGCCTCCCTCACGGCCCAGGGCGCCGTCCGGGGACCCTGGAAGGCCCCCCGGGCCAACCTGACGGGGCAGGTCCGCAAAGTCTCCTTCAAGGGCCTCACCCTGGAAGCGGCCAACCTCAGCGGCGACTTGGCCGGCTGGCCCCCCCAATCCGGGAGCCTCCGGTTCCTGGGCCACCGTCTTCACACCCCCGCCGGGACCTTTAAACAGGTCCGGATCACTGCCGGCGGCGCCGGGGGCGCCTGGCAGTTCCAGGTGGCCGCCGCCTCCCCCCAAGAGCCCAAATTCGAACTCACCGGAACCGCACACCTGGCGGCCAGGCCCCTGGTCGTGAGCGTCACCCGGCTCGCCTGGCACAGCCCCACCCTGGCCATCCGGAATCAGGCCCCTTTTCAGGTCAGCCTTGCTCCCGGCTGGGAAATCTCCCCGGCCACGCTTAAGATCAACGGCGGCGCCGTGACCATCGCCGGCCGGGCCCGGGATCAAGAAGTCTCCGGCCATCTGGAAATCCGGGACCTCAACGCCGCCCTCCTGGCGCCCCTGGGCCTGCCCGCCTCGGGGAAGCTCAACGGCCGCCTGACCCTGGCCGGCCGGCCCCGGGCCCCCAGCCTCAATGGCCAAATCGCCCTGAGCGCCGGCAAGCTCAAGACCATTCCCATCCAGACCCTGACCACCTCCCTCAATTACCAGGATGGGCAGGCCCAGGTCTCCGGCTTCCTGGAAATCGGCCCCCTGCACTCCCGGCTGGTCTGGAACGGCTCGGTCCCGGTGAAAATTTCCCTGATCCCCTTCACCTGGTCCCTGGCCCGGGACGGCCTGGACCTACGCCTCCACAGCGAACGGGTCAACCTCTCCCTGCTGACCGCGGTCAGTAAAGCGGTGCAAACCGCCCAGGGCTCCCTGGACCTGGTGGTGGAGGCCCGGGGCAATCCCTACCAGCCCCAGGTTTCGGGGCATCTGCGCTGGCGCGCCGGCTCGGTGCAACTGCACGACGCGGGAACCCCCTACCGTTTGCTCCCCGGCGAGATTCGCCTCCAGGGGGACAAGATCGTCATTCCCGGCCTGGTTATCCAGAGCGACGGCACCCTCCGCCTGTCCGGCGAAATCGTCCTGGCCGGGCCCCCCCATGCCCAGGCCCGGGTCCAGGCGGATAATTTCCAGCTCTTGTACCGGGGGGGCAACGAGTTGTGGACCAACGGCTTCATCAACCTGCAAGGCCCCCTCTCCGCCCTGGTGGTCGAAGGCCACCTCCAGGTCCCCAAGGCCCAATTCCGGCCTGACTTCTTCCGCTCCAGCCTGGACCCGGACATCATCCTGGTGCCCCAGAAACCCAAGTCCAAAGCGGTCGCCGGCATGGCCCCGGCCATCTATCGGAACCTGCGCGCCGACGTCGCCATCGACTGCCCCGGCAATGCCTGGCTCATCGACCGCATGGGCAAAGTGGAACTGGCCGCCAACCTCAAGGCCACCAAAGCGGCGGGTCAGAAACTGGCTCTGGGTGGGAAAATCCGGTCCCTCCAGGGCTCCCTGCAAATCGAAGACCGGGCCTTTAAAGTGGTGCGGGCTTTTCTGACCCTGCCCGGCGTCCCCGGTAAACCCGTCCTGGTGGATGTCAAGGCCATCCATAAAATGGAGACCATTACCCTGGAACTCCTGGTCAGCGGCACCGTGACCAATCCCCAGATCCACATGGAAAGCCTGCCCCCGCTGCCCCCCGCCGACGTCCTCGCCTACCTGGTGTTCGGCGCCCCCGCCGCCACCCTGACCCGGGACCAGTACCTGGCCCTGGGGGCGCAGCAGTTGGGGGGTTTGGGAGGCGTCAGCACCCAAAAACTCAGCGAAATTTTGGGGTCCACCATTCCCTTCTTAAGTGGACTCAAGCTCAAAAGCGGCATGGTCAGCGGCCACCCCACGGTGGGGGTCGAGAAGGCAGTTACCAACAACGTCAGCGTTTACGTGGGACGCAATCTCGATCCGGAACGCGGCACCTATCAGCAGCAAGTGGGGCTGGAATACAAGTTCAACAAAAACATCAGTGTTGAGTCCCAGTTGGGCACCAGAAACTCCGGCGCCGACGTCTTCTTTAACTATGATTTTTAATCCGAGGTAAAAGGAAGCTAAAGGATGGTTTCTTTCTCGTTCCCAAGCTCCTGCTTGGGAACGCCATTTTCCGCCCAAGCTCTGCTTGGGCACATTTTCTCTGGTGGCACAGGCGCCTCGCCTGTGTTCAGGAAGCTAAAGGATGGTTTCCGGGAGGACCATCCAATCAACCGCCCATTGGTCGGCCTCCATCCGCCTCAGGCGCACCAGGCCGCCCATCTGCAAATTAATCACGCTTTTCTCTTTATCCCCACTGATGAGGATGGCGGCCAACCTGGCCAGATGGGGGAGATGTCCTACCAGCATGATATCCTCATCCATCTGGGCGATCCGGTCGGCCCAGATTTCAGGTTCATCCAGCGGCGCCAGACCCGAAGTCTCTGAGACCCCGGCCGGCGGCTTTAAATGCCATGCCAGGACATTGGCGGTGCTTCGGGCCCTGGCCTTGCCGCTATGCAATATCTGCTTAACCTCCACCTTAAGCCTTTTCACATAGTGGGCCACACTTTCAATGTCGATGCGGCCCCGTTCGGTGAGATCCCGTTCCGGGTCTTCTGCTACTTTCTTGGCCTCGGCATGCTGGACCAGATACAGGAACATAGAAAACCTCCTCCAGACCCATTAAATACCAGCCCGTAGCGGGAAAGCGAAGCGCATCCCGCCTTTAACCTTATTTTATCTCCAGGGCCGCGTATCATTTTTCTCCTTCACCCCTGCTTGACCTCTCCCGGCAAGCTCTCCACCACCTCTTCCAGCCCCGGGAACTCCCCCGGCCGCGCCGCCAGCCGCGCCCGCAGGCCCGCCACGGCCGTAGGGATATACCGGGCGAAATAATCCTTGCCCTTCACCTTGGTCAGGTAGGCATAGGCCCCTAAAATCTGCAGATTGCGGCACAGCGCCAGGTGGTAATACTGCTCTCGGAAAGCCGCCGGGTCCACGTCCAGTTTGGTTTTGAGGTGGTCCAGGTAATAGTCCAGGCATTCGGCCTGCCAGGCGGGGCTCAGGTTGACATACGGGTCGATGAGCAGCGCGGCCACATCATAGCCCAACGGCCCCAATCTGCCCCCCTGAAAATCGATGACCCGGAGGCGTCCCCCCGTGATGAACAGATTCCGCGATTGAAAATCCCGGTGGAGAAAATAATTGCCGCCCGGGGGCAAGGCCCCGTTGAGGAGACCCTCGAAATCCGGGGCCAGGTCTGCCATGGTGACCTGCAAACCCAGGTAATTATTCAAGAAGGCCCCGACGAAATAGCCGCACTCCCGCTCCCACAGAAAGGGCCGGTGCACCATCGGCGTGTCGAAACACCAGGAGGACTCGAAACCCTCCCTCCCCTTGACCTGCATGTCCACCAGGATGGTAAGGGCCTGGCGGTACCAGTGGCGGATCTGGCTCTCCTGGGGCTGCCGCGTGATGAACGCCTCCAGGCTGATGTCCCCCAGGTCCTCCAGGAGCATCCAGAACTCTTCCCGGCAATAGGTGTAAATCTCCGGCACCGGCACGCCCTGGGCCCGGAGGTGCCGGCCCACCAGGTAGTAGGAGTCGTTTTCGTTCACCTCCCCCCCCGGCGGGAAGGGATGGAACAGGAGCACCACGGTGGGAGACCCCAACAGGCGGTAGAAGCGCCGGTCGGAGCCGTCCCCCGCCAGGGTTTGGGGGGCGGCCAGGCTGACGCCCCGGGTTTTAGCCGCGGCCTCCAGCCGGGCCGTCCAAAGAGTTGCGCCCATGGGTGGCTAGGTCCCCTCGTAATCCACGGAGACGATCGATTCCCGCACGGTCAGCATGTATTTGACCACCTCCTGATGGACCGGGTGCTCCTGGTAAGCCTGCAAGTCCGCCAGGCTGTCGAACCTGGCCACCAGGGCCAGGTCATAGGACCTCTCGCCGTGCAAGACATCCGCTCCCACTTCAAAATGGCGCAAAACGGGGATTTTGCCGCTCAGGCCCGCCAAAGCCGCCCTGGCCTTCTCAATGTTTTCCGGAGTGCGATCCTTCAGTTTAATCACCACGACATGGGTAATCATTGCGGTCCTCCTCCTTTGATAAGTTCAAGGTTCAAAGTTCAAGGTTCAAAGTTCAAGGTTTAAGGTTTAAGGTTTAAAGGGGCCCTTCGCCTTCACACCAGCACCTGCCCTTGTGCGCTCTCCACCACCTTTACCCCCGCGGCCACGATGCAATCCGCCAACTCCACCCCCGGCCCGACGACGGCCCGGTCCCAGACCACCGTATCGGTGAGTGATGCCCCCTCCCCTACCACCACCCCCGCCCCCAGGCAGACCCCGCCGCCAAACTCCACCCCGGCCCCGATCCTGGACCCAGAGCCCATCAGCGGGTCAGCCACTTCCCCGAAAATGCGCCTTAGCCCCGGCGCGGCCCCGGCCAGCAGCCGCCGGTGGGCCTCCAGATAATTCTCCGGCGTGCCCAGGTCCTGCCAAAAATGGCCGCGCATCGTGATATACGCCAGCCGCGCCCCCCCGGCCAGGGCCTCCCGCCAGGCCCGCACCAGGTCATAGGGCTGTCCCGGGTCCGGCAAATAGTGCATCATGCCGTCGTCCACCACCTGGACCCCGGTATAGGCCAGGGGTTTTGCCTGCGCCGCCCCCCCGGACGGCGGCCCGCCGATGCTCACCACCGTATCGTCCGCCACCCAAACGTTGTTGTAAGGCGGGCAGTCATGGAGCACCAGGGTGCTCACCGCCCCCGCCCGGTGGGCCCGGTACGCCGCGGCCAGGTCCAGGTCCGTCAGGATATCGCCGTTGATGGCCAGAAACGGCCCGCCCCGCAAAACCTCCCCCAACTGCCGCAGGCCCCCGCCCGTCCCCAGAATCTCCGGCTCATGGCTGACGCTCAGATTAAAGCTCCAGGGCTGGCCCCGGAGAAAATCATGCACCCGGTCCACCAGGTGATGCGTGTTCACCGCCACCTGAAAGCAGTCCGCGGCCTCCAATTGGGCCAGCACCACCCCCAACAGGGGCCGGTTCAACACCGGCAGCAAGGGCTTGGGACAGATATCCGTCAGCGGCAGGAGCCGCGTCCCCAACCCCGCCGCCAACACGGCCGCTTTCAAAGGCGATTCTCCTGGTTATGGTTTTTGCGTGACAGTATGCAGGGTGAACCCCGCCCACCATTCATACTGCTCACTGCTTACTGTCCACTGTCTTGAAAAGTTGTTATAGGGCGGCCTGTGGCCGCCGCCATTCGGCTGACCTGAAAAGTTCTTGGTGGCACCGGTATCTTACCGGTGCGGGTGCACAGGTTGAAAACCTGTGCCACCAACGGGGGCTGGCACGGGAGGCCCGCCCCACCGGATTTTTCATGCCTTATGGGTGGACCGAAGGCCCATGAGGAACTGCTCACTGCTCACTGCTCACTCTATCTTGGCCCTCCCCCCAAAATCCCTATCACTCCCACTCCCCCAGCACCATCCGGCAATCCACGCACCAGCATTCTTGCGCGGTGGCGATCACCGGGTTCAGGTCCAGTTCCCGGATTTCCGGGTAATCCACGGACAGATGGGACAGTTTGGTCAGGGTCTCCGCCAGGGCCGGCAGGTTCACCCCGGCCTGGCCCCGGACCCCCCGCAGGATGGGATATATTTTCAGGGATTGCAGCATCTCCGCCGCCTGGTCCGGCGTGATCGGCGCCAGGGCCCGGGCCACGTCCTTGAGAACCTCCGTGTAAATCCCCCCGGCTCCGGCCACCAGCACCGGTCCGAACTGGGGGTCCCGCTTCAGGCCCAAAATGAGTTCGATCCCCTGGACCTGCTTCTGCACCAGGATGCCGTCCAGCAGGTCCGCGGGGGTGCTTTGGCGAAACCGCTCCACCAGGTCGCGGTAAGCTTGCCGCAGTTCGTCCTCGGCGGCCACGTTGAGGCGCACGCCCCCCCGGTCGGACTTGTGGAGCCAGGCCGGAGAGATGATTTTCAGCACCACCGGATAGCCCAATTCCCCGGCCGCAGCCGCGGCCGCGGCCTCGTCAGTAGCCAGAACCCCCGGAACCAGGGGGAAATCATAGGCCCGCAAAATCTCCTGGGCCGCCTCCCCCACCAGCACCTCCTCCGGCGGCAGGATGACCGGCCGGGCCGCGGCCGGCCCGGGCACCGTGAAATCCCGGGGCGGCGGGCCTTGCAGAAACTGTTGATAACGCCAGGTGGCCGCCAGACCCATGATGGCCTCATCCATGGAGTCGAAGCAGGCGACCCCGGGTTCCCCGGCCAGCTCCCGGATCTGGGCCTGCATCGCCTCTTCATCGCCATAGAACAGAATCGCCAGGGGTTTGTGCTCCGGGTTGTGTGCCTGGATCTCCCGCACCGCCCCGGGGATATCCAGGTCCGCGTGGTGGGGCGACACGAAGGCCGGGGCCAGCCCCAGGGCCGCATCCACCTTATCGTCCTGGAGCAGCCCCGTCAGGGAGCGCTGGAAAACCCCGGTGAAGGAGCCCGTGATCATGCCCAGAGGCCAGAGGTCCACCGGGTTGTTGAGCTGATGCCAGGCGACGCGCTCTTCTTCCATTTCCCGCAGGGCTTCGGGAAAGGGGGCCAGTTCCAGGCCGTAGTCCTCGCAGCAGTCCGCCGCGATGATCCCAAAGGCGCCGGTGGCGCTCACCACCCCCAGGCGCGGGCCCTGCATGGGGCGGTAATGCAGAAAGGCCCGGGACACGGCCAGCATCTCCACCACGTTGCGCACCCGGATGACCCCGGCCTGGGCCAGGGCCAGGTCCACCACCGCCTCTTCCCCCACCAGGGAGCCGGTGTGGGACATGGCGGCCTTGGCCCCCGCGGCGCTGCGCCCGGTTTTCAGGATGATGATGGGCTTGGTCCGGCCAATCCGGGCCGCGGCGGTGAGAAACCGCCGTCCCCGCTTGATGCCTTCCAGGTGGAGAACGATGATCCGGGTCTGGGGATCGTTCTCCAGATACTCCAGGACATCCACCGCGTCCACGTCGCCGGCGTTGCCGATATCAAAGGCCTTGCCCATCCGGCCGGTGAAGGACACGGCCCCCACCTGAAAGGCCCCGGACTGGGCCACCACGGTCAGGGGCGCCGGCGAGGCCTCCCGGGGGACGTCGATAAACGCGGTGGTGAAGCCGTAAAACGGGTTAATGAGGCCCATGGTGTTGGGCCCCACCACCCGGGCGCCGTGCTCGTGGGCCAGGCGCACCACCTCCTCCTGCAACTCCTTGCCCCGCTCGTCCGCGTCGGCAAACCCCTGGCTGATGACCACCAGCCGTTTGATGCCGTGCTCCACGCAGTCCCGCACCGCGGGCACCATGCGGTCCCGGCCCAGGGAAATGACCGCCAGGTCGGGAACCTCCGGCAGGTCGGCCACCCGGGGATACGTCTTGTACCCCTGGATTTCCGGCACCTTGGGGTGCACCAGAAAGATGCGCCCCGGATAGCCGTAGCTCAGGAGCATTTCCAGATTGTTATAGGCCCCGGGTCCGGTCTGCCGGGACGTGCCGATGAGAACCACCGAACGGGGCTCCAGGAACAGGTGCATAGAAACTCCTTAGTTAGAGTAAGCAGTAAGCCGTGAGCCGTGAGCAGGTAGGGTGGGCGTCCCGCCCGCCTCTTGTTAAGGAATTGAGGGAGGAGGCCAGGGGCGGCCAAGCCCCTCCCCCTCCCTCAAACACCCTCCCCCAACCCCTTACAGGGGGCTGGGGGGAGGGTGGGGGAATTGACTTCCCCCACCCTCCCCCAAATTTCATTTCTTATACCCGAACTTCCGCAAAATATCCTGGCGCCAGGCGCGGCCGGCGTCGCTTTCCACGCCCTTGGGGGACAGGCCGTCCACCACCCCCAGGATGCCCCGTCCCAGTTCGGTCTGGGCCAGGACGGCCTCCACGGGGTTGGCGGTGGCGCAGAAGATCCGGCAGACCTCCGGGCAGAGTTTGACCGCATTGAGCACGTTGATGGGAAAGGCGTCTTTCAGGAGGATGTTGAAGGTGTGGCCCGCGCCCAGCAGGAGCTGGTTTTCCGTGGCCGCGGCCTTAAGGTCCGTATCGTTGCCCTCCACCCGGATGAGGCAATCCCCGGAGGCCTCGGAAAATGCCAACCCGAACTTAATGCCGGGCACGGCCCCCACCAGGATTTCAAAGAGGTCTTCCACGGTTTTGATAAAATGGCTCTGGCCCAAAATGAGATTGGCCCCTTCGGGGATGGTGAGTTTTACCAGTTGCAATTCCATGGGCATACCTCGTTATTGGGGCCGGAATTCCTTCCCGGCGCTCTCTTTTTCTGCTATTATAATTACGATATGGATGGGGGACAAGCCTTGAAAAGATTTCGGGGGACAAAGGCAAAAAGGCGCACAGGCGAAGATCCCGCCAGGGCTTTCTCTCTTTCCGCCCTTTCCCCTTGCCACCTCTTCCCCCCTTTCCTCAAAAGTTTGGCCCTCCTGGCTGCCGTCTGGCTCCTGTGGGCGGCGCCGGCCGCCGCGGCCATCAAGATCGGCTTATATTTCCCCATGACCGGCTCGGCCGCGGCCATGGGCCAGATGGTCTGGGAAGGGGTCCAGGTGGCCCACAAGCTCCAGCCCCAGGTCTTGGGGCAGCCCGTCCGACTCGTCCTGGTGGACACCCGCAGCGACCGCATCGAAGCGGCCAACGCCGTCAGCCGCCTCATTGAGAAAGACCGGGTGGCGGCCATCATCGGCGAGGTGATCAGCAGTGACACCCTGGCCGGGGTGCCCATCGCCGAACGCGCCGGCATCCCCAACATCTCCCCCACCGCCACCAGCCCCCTGGTGACCCAAAACCGCAAGTACGCCTTCCGGGCCTGTTTTGTGGACAGCGTCCAGGGCCGGGTGGCGGCCCGTTTCGCCTATGAAAACCTCAAGGCCAGGCGGGTGGCGGTGCTCATCGACCAGGCCCAGGATTATTGCGTCGGCCTGGCCAAGTTTTTCATGGACGAATTCAAGCGCCGGGGCGGCCAGGTCGTGTCCGTCAGTTATATTCAGACCGGCGATCAGGATTTCAGCGCCCAGATTTCCGCCCTGAAGGAGACCCATCCCGATCTGATCTATGCCCCCAATTACTATGCGGAAGACGCCCTCCTGGCCAAGCAACTGAAAGATTTGGGGGTCAATACCCCCGTCCTCACCGGCGACGGGGCCCAGGTGCCGGAACTCCTCAGCATCGGCGGGGCCGCGGTCAACGGCATGTACTTCACCGCCCACTTTCACCGCCGGGGGATTAACACCGAACTGGGGCGGAAGTTCATGCAGGCTTATGAGTCCACCTATAAGAAACCCCTGGACGCCTTTGCAGCCCTGGGCGCCGACGCCTATTTTCTCCTCACCGCGGCCATCAACCAGGCCGGCGTCACCAACGGCGCCCAGGTGGCCCAGGCCCTGGCCGCCACCCGGAATTTTCCCGGGGTCACCGGTATCATCGCCATGGGCCCCAACCACAACCCCATCAAAGGGGTGACCATCATCAAGGTGGAAAACGGCAAGTTCGTGTACCAGACGACGATTAATCCCTAGGGTGATAAAACCATGAAAATCAAAGTCATAGTCCACGAAGCGGCAGAAGGCGGCTACTGGGCCGAAGTGCCTGCCATCCCCGGTTGCGCCACCCAGGGAGATACCTTCGAAGAATTGCTGAAAAATCTTTATGAAGCCGTGGAGGGGTGCCTTTCCGTCGACGTAGAACAGACGAGAGCGCCCAACGGGCGAGTTATGGAAATTGCTATTTGAAATCCCTCACCGGCAAAGAGTTCGCCAAGATGGTTGAACATCATGGGTGGACTTTGCTGCGTATCAGTGGCAGCCATCACATTTATGGCAAACCCGGCAGCGCGGTGCGGCTGTCGATAGCGATTCACAGCAACAAGCCTTTGAAAACTGGATTATTAGGGCACTTGGCAAAGATGGCTGGTCTGGAGGAAACTTTCTTGGATTAAAGATGCAGGACTGAATAATGGCTCAACCCAAGATTAATATCCCGCAGGCCAAGATCGAAGACTTCTGCAAAAAGTGGCAGGTTGCGGAGTTTTCCATTTTCGGGTCGGCCCTGCGGGAGGATTTCTCCCCCAAGAGCGACATCGATGTGTTGATCAGTTTTGAGCCGGACATTCCCTGGAGTCTTTACGATTGGGTGGATATGATCGCAGAATTGCGGGACATCCTGGGGCGTAAGGTCGATCTAGTGGAGAAAACCGGCCTGCGGAACCCTTTCCGCCGCCGGGAGATTCTTAATAACCGGCAGGTCATTTATGCCGCATAAAAATAAGGACCCTGCTTTTTTATGGGATATGCTGGATGCGGCCAAGGCGATCCAAAGTTTTGTCACCGGCAAGACCTTTCACCATTACCTGACTGAACGGATGTTGCGAGGTGCCGTCGAACGCCATCTGGAAATTATCGGCGAAGCTGCCAAGGGCGTATCCAAGACTTTTCAAAAGGCCCATTCGGAGGTGCCTTGGCAGCGAATAATTGCTCAACGCCATGTCTTGGCTCATGAATATGGAGAAATCAAGCATGAATTGATTTGGCGGGTCGCCACGCTTCGTATCCCAGAACTTATTGAAGTTCTTGAACCGCTGGTTCCGCCTGCACCGCCGGAAGAAGCGTAATCATGCAAGCAAAGTTAATGCAGGGTGGGCACTGCCCACCAGGTAGCCGCCGGCGAAAGCCCGGGCCTGCCCAGGCGAGACGCCTGGGCCACTGGTTTGATGGCCGCTTGGTAAAATAATAGCGGCAGTAAAGCGGTCCCATCTTATCCCCTCTCCCCCAATGGGGGATACAAGGGTTAGGGTGAGGGGGAAGTCATCTTTTCTGCCCTCGCATAAATGGGTTTTAAAGCTACGAGA
>Ga0315542_1001182_pt1 | contig 16406 bp, 11 predicted proteins | sample SalMarSW160120MG_FD_202541 | JGI IMG/M metagenome (GOLD analysis project Ga0315542, IMG submission 202541) | Salt marsh sediment microbial communities from the Plum Island Ecosystem LTER, Massachusetts, United States - Salt Marsh Sediment SW1601-20 ...
CAGCGCGCCCACATCAGCGCCCTTCAGTACGCCTACCTCTGGAAGATGCTGCGCTAGCGCAGTGCCGAAGGCGCACCGGCGCCGGCCGCTGGAACGCGCGGCCGGTCGCCGGGCGCGGCGGGCCGCCCCGACGGCACAATCCGCCGTCACCTGACGTAGCCGAGGGCCTCCAGATGGCGGGTCTCGTCGCTGCTCAACCGGCCGGGTCGTGAGCGAGATCGCCGCTCCTTGAGGGCGGTCCGCAGCACCTGCACGAGGGACGGCTCGAGGTCGGGGCGCAGGGAGTGCAGATCATTCAGCTCGCCCGGATCGTCGACGAGGTCATAGAGCTCCCGCTCCCGGGAGTCGGTGTCGAGGATGAGCTTGTACCGGCCGGCCATCACCGCCAGGAGGTTCTGCCTCGACTCCGGCGCGAACGTCATCGCCAGGAGCGGGGTGGGTCGATCCTGGGGCCTGCCCACGAGGCTCCGTCCGGAAAGATCGGGCGGGCTGGGGAGGCCGAAGACGTCGAGCAGTGTGGGCACGAGGTCCACCAGGCCCACCCGTTCCCGTTCGACGCGGGGGTCGCCAACGCCCGGTCCGCTGAGGATGAGGGGGACACGGAGGAGCGAGTCGTAGAGCTGGTGGATGTGTCCCACCAGGCCGTGGTCGCCCATGCCCTCGCCGTGATCGGAGGTGAAGACGACCAGCGTGTCCTCGAGGTCGCCGCGCGCTCGCAGGGCGTCGAGAAGCCGACCGATCTGGCGATCGACATAGGCGACCTCCCGGTCGTAGCGGCGCCGCTTCTCGGCCAGCGGAACCTGCTCCTTGACGTAGAAGCCGAGGGTCGCGGGGACCGGCTGCGGGTCCGGGTTCACCACCTCCAGGGTCGCCGGCAGGCGGCTGATCACGGTGCGCCCTCGCTTCCCCTGCGGCGGCGTCGTCCAGCCCGCGCCCGCCCGCATCTCGAGCTCGCCCTGGGGTCCGACGACCTTGAGGTGGTGGAAGAGCAGGCGCCATCTCCCCTGGTCGGATACCTTGGTGAGCTCGAAGCGGTTCGCGCCCGGCTTGAGCGTTACCGAGAGCTGGTAACCGTGGCCGTTGGCCTGGACCACGCCGAGGTCAGCCCCGTTCAGCATCACCCGGACGGGGGTGTAGGTGTCGGTGGGCGGCGCGTAGGGCTCGTGGGGGTCCGAGTAGTGGACGAAGAGGAAGAAACGGCCCCGGTCGACGGCGGGAGCGGTGGCGATGGCGGCGTCGGTGATCTCGTCTCCCGGCCGAAACCACTGGGTGGAGAAGCGGGCATCGACGTGGTCGAAGCCCTGGGCGAAGCCGAACCTGGGGGCGAGGACACCGAGGCTGATCACGGCCGCGGTCCTGAAACCGTGGCGTTGGAACATCTCAGCGATGGTCGTCTGCTCCGCCCGGAGGACGTCGGTGTTCTCTTGGACACCGTGGTGCAGGGGCAGCTTGCCGGTGAACATCGTCGCGTGGCTGGGGCCGGTGATGGGGATGTGGGAGGTGGCGTGCTCGAAGCGAACACCCGTCGCCGCGAGACCGTCGACGGCGGGCGTCGCCACCGCACCGCCGTAGCAGGAGAGTCGGTCCGCGCGCAGCGTGTCGACGACGATCCAGAGAAGGTTCCGGGGCGTGCCGGGCGATGCAGGGTGCGCGTCGCCGCGGCACCCCCCGGTCCAGGGGGCGACGGCGAGGGCGAGGACGAGGAGCGCCGGCGTGCCGGCCCTTCGTCCTCGACGGCGGCCCGCGGTGCGGGGGGCCACGGGCCTCCCCGGGCAGCTCCCAGCTCCTCCTATATGTGGTGCACGTCCGATCATCCCCGTCGTTCCCAGCCGGTCCCCGGCACGATCCGCTCGGGCCCACGGCAAAGAGCAACCCACCGGGGACCGCGGCGGCCATCTCCCCCCGGGGTGGGCTGCCATCCGCGGCGCGGACCCGACAAAGCCGCACCCGATGCCTGGACCAGGTTCAGGAGCCGCCGTGAGCTGGTGGCAACGTACCACATCGCCCCAGCGGCCGGGCCGGAGGCCGCTGTCGTCACTCCGGCAGCAGCCGCCAGCTCACGTGGACCTCGGCGCTGATGGTCTGGGTGCCGGCCTCGATGGGCACCGCCATGCTCTTGGCCATCGCGGATGCCGCCATGACCGGGCGAGGCGTGCGGCTCGACTCGCCGATGGAGAGCACCTCGCCCAGCCGGGCACCGGCGAGCTTCGCCAGCTGCTCGGCCTTGTGGAGGGCGTCCTCCCAGGCGGCCGTGCGCGCCTCGTCGACGAGCGCCGCCGGGTCGCGCACCTCGAAATTCACCCCCTCGATGGTGTTGGCACCGGCGTTCACCACCCTGTCGAGGAGCGTCCCGAGCTGGCTGAGCTCGTCGACCTGCACCTGCACCGTGTTGACCGCCGTGTAGCCCACGATCTGGCGTGTGGCGCCGCCCTGGGCCGTGCGGGGCGCTTCGCCGTAGCGGGCGTGCAGCCGCACGGTCTGGGTCTGGATGGCGGCGGCGGGCACCCCGGCCTGTTTGACGGCGGCGATGGCCTGCCCCATGGCGCGGCTGTTCGCCTGCAGAGCGGCCTGGGCGGTGTCGCCCTCGGTCTCGACCCCGATCCGGACCACGGCGCGGTCCGGCTGGGCGGTGGCTGCGCCGGAACCGCTCACCTCGACCGTGCGTCCCGGCGCACATCCCGCCTGCGCGTCGGCAGGTTGTGCGGTCGCGGCGCTCGCAGCCAAGGCCAGGCTCCCGAGGGTGCCGAGTATGATCGCGGCTGGGTGGAAGCGTGCTGCGCTCATGGTCTCCTCCTGATCGTTCCGGTCCGAGGCTAGCAGGGAGCCCGGCGGGCCGGCATGTGCACCGGGGCTTCCCCCAGGCGTGCGGCGGCAGGAAGGGGCCCAAGGGTGGGCGCGGGTGGTGGGCGAAACCAAATCCCGCCGGGCCCGTTCCTCTCGACTGTGCCCGCATCAAGGCGTGTCGTCACCAGAAAGGGGACACCGTGAAACGTATCCTGCTGTCGATCCTCATCGCTCTGACCGTCGGAGGCTTCGCGCTCGCCGGGGAGCCCATCGTCATCGGCGAGAGGATCACCCGCGCGTCCGCCGTCATGGGTGAGGAGCGCACCATCCTGGTGTCCACACCGCCCGATTACCAGAGCAGCCGAGATGCCTACCCCGTCCTCTACATGACCGACGGCGCGGCTCATCTGACGCACGTCCGTGGAACCGTGGACTTCCTGTCCAACAGCGGGCTCGTCCCGCAGATGATCATCGTCGGCGTGACCAACACGGACCGGACCCGCGACTTGACCCCGACCAGAGCGGCGGTGACCGACCAGAGCGGCCAGGTGCGCCAGTTCCCCACCAGCGGAGGGGCGGACCGCTTCCTGGACTTCTTCCAGCGGGAGCTCTTCGGGTTCATCGAGTCCAACTACCGCACCCTGCCCTACCGCGTCTTCAGCGGCCACTCCTTCGGAGGGCTCTTCGCCCTCGATGCCTTCTTCACGCGGCCGGACATGTTCGACGCCGTGATCGCGGTGGGGCCGAGCCTGGGCTGGGACGACGACTGGCCCCTCCGCCAGGCCCGGACCTTCTTCGAAGGGCGCAAGCGCTGCCCGAAGATCCTGTTCGTGGCCATGGGCAACGAGGAGCGCGGCGAGGAGAAGCCCACGCGTCTGGACCGCCTCGAGGCGGTGCTCGCCGGATCGGATGCGAAGGGCTTCGAGTGGCGGGTGGTGCGCATGCCCGACGAGACCCACAACTCCGAGGCGCTGCGCGCCTACGATGAGGGCCTGCGCCGGGTGTTCGAGGCCTGGCGGTTCCCCCACGACCCCGAGACCGGTCGCTTCTCGGGAACCCTGGCCGACCTGAAGGAGCACTTCGCCACGCTGTCCAAGAGGATCGGCACCGAGGTGGCGCCCCGGGAGCAGGCGGTCAACCAGATCGGCTACGAGATGTTGCAGCGGGGTGACGTCTCCGAGGCGCTCGCGGTCTTCCGCTACAACGTCCGTCTCTACCCGGATTCGGCCAACGTCCATGACAGCCTGGGAGAGGCGCTGGAGCGAGCCGGCCGCCTCTCCGAGGCCTGCGAGAGCTACTCCAAGGCGGTGGAGACAGCGCAAGCCACCATGGACGACCGCATCACGATCTTCCGGGCGAACCGCGACCGGGTGCGGGACCAGCTCGCCCGGGCGAAGCCGGAGTGACGCTTCCGGTGCCTTCCGAGCAGGTGTCTCCAGGAGCTCAGGAGTCCGGAGGACGACGGGTACCATGGTGCTCCATGGCCGACCGTGTTCCGAGCCATCCTGACCAAGGGGCCGCCGGGCGGCTCGAGGAGCGAGTCGCGGTCCGCCCCTCCACCATCCGCCTCCCGGAGCAGCGGCCACCCGGGGTGCACACCATCCTCGACTTCTTCGTGCGTCGCTTTCCCGACATCCCTGCCGCGACCTGGGCCGAGCGCTTCGGCGCCGGCAAGGTGTGGGCTGAGGGTGGAGTCATCGATGCAGGTGTCCCGTACCGTCCCCTCGTCGACGTCTACTACCGGCGAGAGGTCCGGGACGAGCCGCCGGTGCGCACCGACTACCGCGTGGTCTGGTCCGACCGCCGCCTGCTGGTGGTGGACAAACCACCGGACCTGGCAGTGACCCCAGGCGGTCGATGGGTGCGCGGTTGCCTGCTCCATCTGCTGCTGGAGGCCACGGGCAACGACCTGATCGCCCCGTTGCACCGCCTGGACCGGCTGACCTCGGGCCTGGTCCTGCTCTCCCTGGATCCGGCGAGCAGGTCCCACTACGGCCGCCTCTTCTATCCCCGCCCGCTCCTCGACAAGGTCTACACCGCGGTGTGCGAGCTGCGTCGGGACCCCCCGGTCCCCACCTTCACTCTCGCCCACCACATCTCCCGGAGCCGCGAGCAACACTGGCGCCAGGCGGTGCGGCCGGGTCTGCCGCCCAACGCCCGCCTGGAGGGGGAGGTCCTGGCGACCGAGGCCGGCCTCGCCCTGCTTCGCGTGCGTCCGCTGACCGGCCGCCGGCACCAGATCCGGGTCCAGCTCGCCGCCGTCGGCCTGCCTGTCCTGGGTGACCCGGTGTACGGAGGAACCGACTCCGGAGACGCCCCAACGGCGTCTGAACGCATGTGGCTGGACGCCCACCAGCTCACGGTCCGCGACTTCCCCGAACCGGACGGTGGAGGGACCCTTACGGCGACCTGGAACTCCTCGCGTCCGCCCGCCTCGTTCTTCCGCCGCGCCCTGGCCGCACACCACGGCACTGGGCGGTGTCACGCGCCGTGACAGGGAGTCCCTCGGAGACGGCCCACCGGCCCGGCCTCCCTGTCACCCTGAGCATCGTTCCGCTCCTTCGCAGTGGTGCCGAATGGAATGACACGCGGCCGCGCGGAGACGGTGGGACGTCCAGGTTGCCTGTCATTCTGAGCGAGGGTCGGTGCTCCGGAGCGAGGCGAAGAATCCCCTGAGAGAACCAGACCGGGACCTTTGACTCGCCACCCCCGAGGCATCGGGGGACCCTTCGACTCGCGGCCCAGGGCCGCTCGCTCAGGGTGACAAGGGGAAGGCATGTCGTTACGACCAAGGTATGATCCTCGGCGAACGAGGTGCCCAATGAAAACCTTTCTCAAGCTCGCGGTGTCCATCAGCGTGCCCCTGGCGGTGGGCGTCCTCTCCGGAGTCGCCACCGCCCGAGGCGTGACCGAGTGGTACCCCACGCTCACCAGGCCGGCCTTCACGCCGCCGTCCTGGATTTTCGGCCCGGTGTGGACGCTGCTCTACCTCATGATGGGCTTCGCCGCCTTCCTGGTCTGGCAGTGGGGCCTCGAGGCCGCTGGCGTGCGCGTCGCCCTCGTCGCCTTCCTGGTCCAGCTCGCCCTCAACGGCCTCTGGTCGCTCCTCTTCTTCGGCCTGCGGGCGCCGGGCGCGGCCTTCGTGGACATCATCCTGCTCTGGCTCGCCATCGCCGTGACGACGTGGCTGTTCTGGCGCGTGGTTCACGTCGCCGGCGCCCTCATGGTGCCCTACCTGGCCTGGGTCACCTTCGCCGCCGTCCTCAATGGCTCCATCTGGTCCCTCAACCGCTGAGGGCGGATCACCACTGTGTAGATCGCCTTCACTGCCGCCGATGGTCTTGACGACCTGGCCGCGATCTCGCGCTCGTGACCGCAGGCGCGTTTGTGCTACCTCCAGTTGTCGGTGGCGACGACGCCGACCCAGTAGAAGCGGTGTGTGCTGGGGCCCGCTGGCGGCCCCGGCCGCACCTCCTCCGAGATCTTGAGGGCGACAGGTCGATCCGGCGGGCGGCAGCCTCGCAGCTGCGCGGCGTTCCATCACTCACAGAAGCAGAGGCTCGATCATCGCTGGGGACCGCAAGATCGTCGGAGATGGCGAGCCGAGCGCGACCTGCAACGCACACGTTGTGACTTTGTGAGAGCTGTGATGGGTGGCACCGTTCTCAGTGCGCCGGGTCCGCTGCCGTGAGACAAACGCGACATGGTCTTGCGAGGAGTTACCTAACTCTTACTTGACGGCCCCGTGTTCCTCGCGCACGCTGCCAGTGTTCTGCGCTTTCATGGAGGGCTCGTGGCCAGAGGGATTTCTGACACTGCCGGTCCGCCGCCCGCAGAGGTGTTGGCGGCCGTTCTCGAGAGCCTCACCGAGGGGCTGATCGTGGCCGATGAGCGGGGGAGGTTCACCTTCTTCAACCCGGAGGCCGAACGCATACTGGGGCTGGGTGCGAAAGAGGTGGGCCCCGCCGAGTGGTCGTCGGTCTACGGCTGCTACCTGCCCGATCAGGTCACGCCCTATCCTCCTGAGGAGCTCCCTCTCGCGGAGGCGCTCGAGGGCCGCGAGGCCCTGAACAAGCTCATCTTCATCCGCAATCCACAGCAACCGCAAGGCCTCTGGATCTCCGCCAGCGCGAGGCCGCTCAGGGATCCCGGCGGCCGGGTGCGGGGGGGCCTGGTCGTCATTCGCGACGTCACGAAGCGCCAGAACGCGTTGCGCAAGGTCAAGGTCGAGACCCTGCGGACCGTGGGTCCGGACCCGACCTACAGTGATCCAGAGCCCGGCATGGAGTGCGCCGGCTGCCTCGACCTCTACACCAGGTTCCGCGACCGCTACGACACGATCGCCAGAGCCGTCGAGCAGACGGCCGACACCGTGGTCATCACGAACCGGCAGGGCGTGATCGAGTACGTGAACCCCGCCTTCGAGAGCACCACCGGCTACGCTCGGAGCGAAGCGCTCGGTCAGACGCCGAGCCTCCTCAAGTCGGGCTACCACGACGCCCGGTTCTACGCCGAGCTCTGGGAGGGGCTGCTCGCCGGGAGACCCTACCGCGGCACGATCGTCAACCGGAAGAAGTCGGGCGACTACTACTGGGCGGAGCAGACCATCACCCCGATCAGGGATGACAGTGGGCAGATCACCCACTTCGTGTCCGTGCTGAAGGACATGACGGAGCGCAGGAAGGTCGAGCACCAGGAGTTCTTCCTGAACCTGGCCCGCGAGGTGCAGAAGCGCTTCTACAAGCAGCACCAGTCCGCCCCCGGTTTCGACATCGCCGCAGCGGCCTTCCCCGCCCTCGAGACGGGCGGCGACTACTTCGACTTCCTGCCGCAGCCGGAGGGCCGTCTGGACGTAGTCATCGGTGACGTCAGCGGCCACGGGTTCGGAGCCGCCATCGTCATGGCGGAGACGCGCGCCTACCTGCGCTCGTACTCCGGGCTGCATCTCTCCGTCGGCACGCTGCTCAACCGCCTCAACGAGGTCCTCTCCAGCGACCTGGAGGAGCGGCACTCGGTGACCATGGTGCTGGCCCGGCTGGACCCGCGAGGGCGGACGTTGGAGTACGTGAACGCCGGAAACGTGTCGGGCTACCTTCTGAAGCGCTCCGGAGAGGTGGGCCACGTTCTGGAGAGCACAGCTCCTCCACTCGGCATGTTCGCCGACCATGACTATGCCTCGAGCCGGGTGATCGACCTCGAGCCGGGGGACACGATCGCCCTGCTGACCGACGGCATCACCGAGGCGGCGCGCGAGGGCGACGAGGAGTTCGGCGCCAGGCGCGTCGTCGAGTTCCTCCGCAGCCATCTCGGCGAGCCCGCGGGCGACATCGTCCGCGGCCTGCACGACGCCGCCCGCGCCTTCTCCGGAGGTCTCCCTCAGAGGGACGACATCGCAGCGGTCATCTGCAGGGTCGACGGTGCTCCCGCCGGCGGTTCGTCGCAAGAGTGACGCGGGACCACGTCTCGGGCCGGCCTCGCGGCGGCTCCGAGGAGCTGGGCGGAGCAGAAGACGGGAGCACGCTCCAGCGCACGTGCCAGGTGCGAGGCCTCACACGTTCGCTCCTCGACTCCCCGAGCACCTCCCTCACCTGGGTGGCGTGCCGCGGCCGAAGCTGACGTAGAAGCGGCCGCCGACGAGGGCCGGGTCGTCGGGGTAGCCCAGGGCGGCGAAGTCGAGGCGGTGCTCGACGTCGGGGTAGACCTTGCGCGTGTGCTCGGGCCGGTCCATGCCCTTGGCCCCGCGGTGACAGCGCACGCAGTTGGCGGCCTCGGCGCTGTGGCAGTCGGTGCAGCCGAGGGCCTCCTTGGCCGGGCTCACTGTGTGGTGGATGCCCGTGTACAGGGTGGTCTCCACCCAGCCGAACTGTCCGGAGTAGTCCAGGCCGACGGCCCTCATGCCGTCGCTGATGGCCCGGTTCCAGTCGAAGTCCACCTCGTAGTCGGCGGACAGCTTGGGAATGGCCAGCACCTTGGACTGGAGATCGTAGGGCTGGACTGCGGTGTGCGCCTTGAAGGGGAAGATCCGTGCCGCCGGGTTGCGCTTGTCCCCCGACGGCGGGTTGAGGAAGACGCCCTGCCTGGGGTCGATCTTGTCGCCCACCAGGGTGACGCGGCGTGTGCCGTCGTACCACAGGTAGGTGGGCACCTGGTTCATGCCCCACTTCAGGGTCCCGACACGGGGGTCGTAGGTGCGCATCCCGTAGCGGTCCCGGTTCTGGGGCCGGTCCTTCCCGGCCGTCGAGAAGTCCTGCCGCAGTAGGGTGGGCGTGGTGCGCGCGAAGAACGGGATGTGGCAGGTCTCGCACGAGATGGCGCGGACGTGGTCGTCCAGGTGCCGTCCCAGCATGCCCACCACGCCGTGGGGCGTGGAGCCGTGGCAGTCCTCGCAGTGGACGCGCCCCTCCAGGGCGGGCGCGGTCATGGACATGCCGGCGATGCGGTGGCGGGTGGTGGTGTGGCAGTCCTGGCAGCGCATGTCGCGCCGGCCCATGTGCTGGTCGAGCTCGGGCGACGGTGCGGCGAGAGCGGGCTCGAGGTCGCCGTGCTTGGCGTTGGGCGCGCCGCCACTCACGAAGTGGCACGATCCGCAGGCGGCGCGGGACGGCCGGCCCACCCGGCGCGCCACCCCGCCCAGGTCAACGGCAGCCACGGGCATGCCCTCCTGCTGCGCGACCTTGCGGTAGCTCCCGGTGGTGTCGTGGCACACCAGGCAGTCGATGTTGGAGGGGTCGGAGAAGTCGAAGGCGGGGTCGACCACGCCGAAGCTGATGTGGCAGGTGGTGCAGGTTGTGGGGTCGGAGTCGATGGCGATGCAGTAGTTGCTGACGATCCGCTGCAGGCTCACGTCGGACCGGTGCTGGTAGCCGACCAGGGTGGGCGACTGGCCCCTCCAGTTCCAGTGCGCGGTGGCCAGCAGGTCCTCGACGACCTTGGCGTGGCAGCCCAGGCAGGCCCGCGTGGTCTCCTGGGGGGAGGGCCGCTCGCCCAGCTTCACCAGCAGTGAGTGGTCGGGCGTCCACGGGTGGTGACAGGAGTTGCACTCGGTCGGAGCGGGCGCGGGCTCCATGTGCTCCTCGTGGCAGCCGATGCACTGGCGGTGGTAGGCGCCCTTGAGCCCGAGCCGGGCCGGGTCGTCGGCCTCGTTGGGCAGGCGGTGGCAGCGGGCGCAGGACTGCGGCGGGTTCTCCTTCATGTCCTCGTGGCAGGACGCACAGGGCCCCCCGAGGGTCACCCCGATGGAGTCATGGAGGTCGACGATACTTTCGCCGACCCGGTCGTTTGCGTCCCAGGAGTAGCGGTGGTGGCAGACGCCGCAGTCGCCGCCGGTGATTTCGTCGTGGATGCGGTGGGCGAAGGCCACCGGCTCGTAGTCATCCGTGGCAGCGTTCAGCAGGGGGTTGGAGAGGACGTAGCGCCGGCGGTAGCGCTCCGGCCGCAAGGGCGGCGCTCCCGACGGCGGCTCCACGTGGACCGGCTTGGCCGCGATCACCCGCTGCACCTGGGCCACGGTCCGCTCGGAGGAGGCCAATGCCGACTGGTGGACCAGGTTGTAGGCGGCGACGAAGCCGACCAGCACGGCCACCGCGGAAATCCTGATCACCCAGGTCAGGTGGGGGGATACCGTGCGCGCCCGCTCCTCCCGCAGCAGCGCCCGCTGCTCGGCGGTCTCGGGAACGTAGCCGGGGAGGATGGGGAAGAAGGTCACCAGCAGCCGGTAGCAGAAGAGGATGCTGGAGACGATGGCGACGGTCATGGCGATCTCGCCCACCGACGGGAAGTACCGGGTGGTGGCGTAGGGCGGGACGTAGCCCACCAGGAAGACGTTGATCCGGTTCAGGATCACCCCGAAGATGACGAGCGCCACCGCGAAGAACAGCCAGCCCATGGAGCGTCGCACCGCCTTGACGAGGAGGAGCAGGAAGGGGGCGACCACGCCGATGAGGATCTCGATCACGAGGGAGATGGTGGCGCCAGGGTTGTCCAGGAAGTCGATCTGGTTGTGGCGGACGACGAGGTCCGCGATCTTCACCACCCCGTAGGCGCCGATGAACCAGGGGATGATGCGCGCCAGGGGGGTCAGGAGCTCCATCTCCGCCTTGCGGCCGAAGCTGATGTTGGCGTAGATGGACTCCAGGATCACCATCGCGAAGCCGACCATGAACGCCGACAGCAGGAACAGCAGGGGCAGGATGGAGGTGTCCCAGATGGCGCTGGTCTTGGTGGTGGCGATGAGCATCAGGGTGCCGAGGGAGGACTGGTGCATGCAGGACAGGACCACCCCGGCGACCACGAAGATGGGCAGCGCGATCTTCACCGCCGAGTGCAGGGCGTGGATGGGGCGTTCCAGGCGGCGCAGCAGCCTCCCGCCCGGGGAGCTCTCTCCGATCCTGTCCTCCAGGCCCTCCAGGATGGATGGGCTCATCTCGATCGACAGGATGATCAGGTAGAAGGTGACGCACATGGCCACCTCGAAGAGCACGGAGTTGCCCTGCCAGTGGAAGAGCGGCTGCCATGCGTTCCAGTAGCGGCCGAGGTCGAAGAGCAGGGCGATGGCCACCCAGAGGTAGCCCAGGAAGGCGGTCAGCAGTGCCGGCCGCAGCAACGGCCGGTACTTCCTGCGGCCGAAGATCTCCACCAGGGCGGCGGTGAGGAAGCCTCCGGCCGCCAGGGCGACGCCGCAGGCCACGTCGAAGGCGATCCAGATGCCCCAGGGGTTGTGGTTGTCCAGGTTGGTCACCGTGCCCAGGCCGAGGAAGAGGCGGGTGACCCCGAAGGAGAAGCCGATCCCCATGAGGATCAGCAGGGTCAGGGTGCCGAAGGTGAAGAAGGGCTTGGTGAGGCGGTGAGGGTGGTCGTTCGAGCTCATCTCCCGCCTCCGTCCGCCGGCGGCTCCTGTGGCGAATCGGCATCCTCGTCGCGCTCGGACTCGTCTCGCCGGTGATTGAGCCACATGATCCCGAACAGCGTCCCGTACAGGGCGACGGGGAGGATGCCGTACTTGAAGATGCCGTGCTGGATGGACTCGGTGCGCAGGGCCGGCGCGCGGTCCGGCAGCTCGAGGAGGCCGATCTCTCTGACCGGCCGGCCGCTCAGGTAGAGCCAGCCGGTGCCGCCCACCTCGTGCTCCCCGTAGACGTGCTGCAGGTAGCGGTCGGACCGCTCCTCGAGGCGTTGGTGGGCGATGGCCAGGAGATCGGCGCGCTTGCCGAAGACCAGGGCCTCGGTGGGGCAGGCGGCGGCGCAGGCGGGGTCGGCGCCGCCGCGCTCGGTGGTGTCGGTGCAGAACTCGCACTTGCGCATCTTGGGCGCCAGCGCGACGTCGAACTGGTAGGTGGGGATCTCGAAGGGGCAGGCCACCATGCAGTAGCGGCAGCCGATGCAGATGGTGGGGTCATACACCACGGCGCCGTCGGCGGCCTTGGTGAGCGCCCCGACGATGCAGGCCGACACGCAGGAGGGGATGAGGCAGTGCATGCACTGCACCTTGGCGAAGGTCATGGGCAGCCCCGCCTGGTCGGGCGACGGGCTTCCCGGGAACTGGTTGACGACGGTGAAGGCGTTCGGTGAGGGGCGCCGGAACCGGCGCAGCGCCTCGCGGTCGGAGAACGGCTGTGAGGTGCGGGGGAGGTGGTTGCGCCGGTTGCACGCCTCCTCGCACTTGCGGCAGCCGATGCACAGGGTGGTGTCCACCAGCACGCTCACGAAGTCGGGCGACTCGGGGTGCCTGCCGCTCGCGCCCTCCGCCTCTGCGGTGCACACGGCCGCGGCAGCGGCGGCCCCCCCCATGAACGCCCGCCGGTTGAACGGCCTCATGATCGCCCTCCATCCACCGCTCGAGGTTGTCGGAGCCTTTACATGAATTGTGCCACAACCGGGGCGCGCCGTGGGGATCTCCCGAGACGGCCGGAACGTGCCGTCTCGGCGGTGCCGTCGGCGAGCAGCCGGCGGGGCGCACACGGGAGCAACGACGAGAAAAACATGTCATCGGCCGCATCTCTCTGCCACCTGTGACAGTATTGACGCACCGGTGCCACCCATCACGGCCGTCACGGAGTCGCCCATGCGCGCGGTGCCACCCATCACCGGCCACCGGAATCCGATTCCTCCGCGGCGCGCTGCGCCTCCCGGGGAGGTGCGCCACGCCGGAACGACCGCTGTGGGAGATGTGCAGTCACCCCCACGACGTGGAGGCGTTGCTCGGGCCCGCACCGGGCACTTTCGACGAGGCTCGGGACAACCGGTGTCCCATCTGCAAGGCCGCCTCCAGATCGCCGACATCCTCGTCAGCCGCCCGGTCTCCGAGGCGGCCAAGCAGCGCATCGACCTGTGGTCCGGGTGAATCGCCGGCGCTCTGCTGGAGGCAGAGCTCGACGCGGCGGTTCGGGGCGCGGGGTTGGTCGACTTCAGCATCACCTGGAGGAAGGCGGTGTTCGAGGGTGCGCCGCAGAGCTCGAGCGCGGCCGCATTCGGCACGGTCGGAATCAACTACCGCGCCTCCAGACCCCGGTAAACCGCGGGCGGTTCCTCCTCGCAGGATCCACGACCGCCCGCTTGCCGAGCGTGAGCGCGAGGAGCCCTCGGTCGGGCGCCGATCACCGCGGCTGCGTCGTCGTGATGGAGGCGCCCCCCGTCAGCTTCTGGATGACGCCCTCCAGATCGGCGTCGAACTCCCGTGGCTTCTCCATGAACAGGAAGTGGCCGACGCCGTCCATGGGGACCACGTCGAAGTCGGCGTGGTACGCGCGGTTTCCGTCCACGTTGGTGGGGAAGACGGTGGAGTTGATGCAGCGGACGGGGACCGCAGGGGGAACCGCGGCCAGGGCAGCTGCCAAGTCGTAGTCTACGAACTGCCGCATCAGGGCGGTGCCCACCTCCGGCGACCCGGAGCACATGCTGTCGGCGACCCGCCCCATCAGCTCCGCGTCGGCCTGCGGGGGAAACATCTGGGACACGAAGCCGCGGCAGGTCCCGGGGAAGTCCGTCTCCAGGGCGTCGAGGAAGGCCTTCGTCTGCTCGGGGTCCCACTTCTGGTCGGCGTCCTGGAGGGCGTCCACGGCGACGACGCCCATCACCCGTTCGGGGACCAGGCGCGCCACCTCGAGGGCGACCGGGCCGCCCATGGAGTGCCCGACCAGGATCGCGGGACCGAGGTCGAGGTGCTCCAGCACCGCCACCACGTCACCCCCGAAGGCCTCCAGGGGCCAGCCGGGACGGGTCATGCCCGAACGTCCGTGGCCGCCGAGGTCGATGGTGACCACCGTGTAGTGGGGGGCGAAGGCGTCCACCTGGGCCGACCAGTAGGTCTGATCGCACATCCAGCCGTGAATGAAGAGGAGAGCCGGCGAGCCACTGCCGGCGACGGTGTAGGCGATGGGCACGCCGTCGGGTGCGGTGGCAGTCCCGGGGCCCGCCACCGGGGCGATGGCGGCGGGTGGAGGCGCCGGCCCCCCGCAGCCGAGGAGGGCGACGAGCCCGATCATGAACGCGGCCTTCTTCATGGTGATGTCCTCCCTGATGAGGTCGCCATGGTAACGCGTCCGTGGCGGCCCGGCGACCGACGGGCGTGCGACCCGTCATCACGGCCTCATCGCACGAGGCGCTCCAGGGGGCCGTCGTCCTATGGACGGGGACGGAAGGCAGGCCAGTCGATGCCGAGCTTGCGCATCCTGGCCCGCAGGGTGTGGGGGTTGACGGCCAGCTTGCGGGCGGCGCCGTGGGGGCCCTCGATGCGGCCCAGGCTGAGCCGCAGCGCCCGCTCGATGTGCCTCCTCACCGCCTCGTCGAGGGAGGCGAGCCCCTCCTCCGACGCGCCGCCGCCTTCCCGGAGGGGGACATCGGCGGCTGCTCCGGGGCCTGGGCCTCCGGACCACCCGAGCGCGGCCCCGATCTCCAGGCGGCGGCCGTCGCCGAGGATGGCGGCGCGCTCGATGACGGAGGCCAGCTCGCGCACGTTGCCCGGCCAGTGATAGGCCGACAGGAGCCGCACGTCCCCCTCGCTCGGGACCAGGGGGCCGGGACCGAGGCGGCGGCCGGCGCGGGCGGCGAAGTGCGCCGCCAGGACGGGAATGTCCTCGCGCCGCTCGCGCAGGGCCGGGATCCTGATCGGGAACACGCTGATGCGGTACCAGAGGTCCTCCCGGAAGCGGCCGGCACCGACCATGGCCTCCAGGTCGACGTTGGTCGCGGCCACGATCCGGACGTCCACCCGCAGGGTCCGCTGGCCGCCGACCCGCTCCACGGTCCCGTCCTGGAGAACCCGGAGCAGCCGGACCTGGGCGGAAGGCGGGAGCTCGCCCACCTCGTCGAGGAGCAGCGTCCCGCCGTCGGCCCGCTCGAACCAGCCCTTGCGCTGGGCCACCGCGCCCGTGAAGCTGCCCCGCTCGTGGCCGAACAGCTCCGAGTCCACGAGGTCGGCCGGGATCGCGCCGCAGTTGACCCGGACGATGGGCGCGGCCTCCCTCCGAGAGGCGGCGTGGATGGCCCGGGCCACCACCTCCTTGCCGGTGCCCGTCTCGCCCAGCAGGAGGACCGTGGTGTCGGTGGGGGCCACCTGCTCCACCCGTTGCATCACCCCGCGCAGGCCGGTATCGCACCCCACCAGGGACTCCACGATGTCGTCCCGCTGCAGGCGGTCGAGCAGCGCCTGCCGGTCCGCCTCCAGCGCCTCCTTGAGCCGCGCCAGCTCCTGGAGGTGGAGCTGGTGCTCCAGGGCTGCGCCCAGGGGGGCCACCAGGCTCGGAACACCGGCCCCCTCCAGCTCCCACGCGCCGCCGGTCCTCTCCGAGAGCAGCAGCAGGACGCCGACCCGCTCTCCGGCGAGCGGGAGGGGGCAGGCGAGGGCCGTGCCCCGCCACCCGGGTGGGGTGAGGGCGTCCACCAGGGGGTCCTCACCGGTCCGGGCCAGGAGGCACCCGTCGCCGCGGCACCATGCGAGGAGGCGGCTCATGATCTCGGCGGGGCAGGAGGTGCGGGATCGCTCCACCCGGTCGTCGCCGCGGCAGCTCGCGGCCGCCACGGTGTCCGTGCGGGCGTGCTCGGGGACGAGGCGGCGGACCATGAGGGTGTCCACCCCCAGTCGCTCGCCCAGGAGGCGCGCGATGGGTCCCACCGCCTCCTCGAATCCGAAGTGGCGTCCCACGGTCCGCCAGACATCCAGCTCGAGCCGTGCGCCCACCGGCAACTGTCCCGTATGACCCGTCATATTTCAAGGATAGGGTCTGTAGCCGACAAATGCCACGGTATTACGAGCATATTTCACGGATCGTGGTCTGGCACTCGAGAAAGACGCCGCCGGCACGGCCTCTCCGCGTCCGGCACGGGGGTTGCTTCTCGGTGATCGTCCCCCCACCCCGGCGGGTCGATCCTGGCCGGAAACGCGGGCAGGGGACAGAGGGAGGAGGCATGGCGCAGCCGAAGAGCGAGAACATCACCGTCACCGTCCCCAAGGTGGAGCGTCACGAGCGAGAGGCCATCCTGGGCCAGCGCGGCGTCACCGTCTGGTTCACCGGGCTCAGCGCCTCGGGCAAGACCACCGTGGCCCTGCTCGTGGACCAGATCCTCACTGCCCGCGGCCACTACTGCTGCGTGCTGGACGGCGACAACATCCGTCACGGGCTCAACCG
>Ga0315542_1001183_pt1 | contig 16401 bp, 14 predicted proteins | sample SalMarSW160120MG_FD_202541 | JGI IMG/M metagenome (GOLD analysis project Ga0315542, IMG submission 202541) | Salt marsh sediment microbial communities from the Plum Island Ecosystem LTER, Massachusetts, United States - Salt Marsh Sediment SW1601-20 ...
CCATAAACCCGGCCACGAAAAAGGCTAACAGCTTGTACCAGACGATATTGATGCCAAGGGCCTCTGCCGCAATATCATTATCCCTGATGGCCACCCATGCGCGGCCCGGTTTGGACCTGAGCAGGTTGGCCAAGACGATCACCATGAGCGTGAGTATAACCGCCATCACAAAATAAATCTGCGTATCATTTTCAATGACCCACGGCCCGATCTTGATGGTTCCCGGGGGAAGAGAAAAGGCCTGACCCCTGCCGCCTATCTGGCTGACATATTGAGTCAGGATAAAATCAACGGTAATAAACTGGGCCGCCATGGTGGTCAGGATCAGATAGAAGCCCTTCACCTTGACAGAGGGCAGGCCAAATAGGACGCTCCAGAGCCCTGCAACAATGCCGGCCGCAATGATGCTGATAGGATAGGCGAGCCCCCAGTCAATAAGGAACTGGGGCCATGGGAACTGGAGGATTAACATGACACTCGTATAGGCCCCAACCGCAATAAAGGCGGCATGACCCAAGGTAAGCAGACCGGCATAACCGATCAGGAGTTGAACCCCCAATGCGCCCATGGCCGTATACCCAATCATGGAACCAACGCTGATCCAGTATCCATCAGCAACGAGGGGTATGCCGATGAAAACAACGGCGAGGAGCAGAATCATCTTCCCCTTTAAAAAATTAGTCTGCCACCACCCCTGATCTTCAGCATAGTTCTGGTGGTAATCACCGCATGGCAACCATACACTGGACATAGGACGACCTCACATTTTGAGACCTTTGAAGAACGTCCCCTTTCGCCCAATCTCTGCGTTGCATTCGAATTTTAATCCTCGAAATATCCAATATATTCCTGTGGTTAAAATTCTCATGCGCCTTAATCTTGAACGAAATTGAACATTTTTCAAAGGTCTCATTTGATTTATTTAGGAATTCAGGAATTTAGGGATTAAAAAAGAGCAATTCCTCAATTCCTCAATTCGAAATTCCTTAATCCTCAAACCCTCTCAATCCTCTCCCATCCCCACAGGCCGTAAGGCTTGAACAGAAGGAAGACGGCCATAAAGGCAAAGGGCACGATCTCTTTCACCCCGCCGGGAAAATATTGATCAAGATAGGTCCCTGAAAAGTTCTGGAGCAGACCGATCAGAATGCCGCCGACAATAGCTCCCGGCACGGAATTGAGCCCACCTAAGACCACGGCTGGCAACACCAGCAATCCCAAATAACCCACAGAGATGTTGATACCGTTGATGTTTCCAAGCAGTGCCCCGCCCACACCCGCGCTCATAAATGCAATGGCCCATGCGGCAGCATATACGAACCGGGCGCTCACCCCTAATGAGAGGGCTGCTGTCTCGTCATCGGCAGTAGCCTGCATGGAAAGCCCCCAACGGGTGTATTTGAAAAAACATACAAGGACGATCAGCAGGACAATAGCCAGGATAAAAGACCAGAGATATACCGGGGATATCATGAGGATGCCGATCTTGATCGGTTTGATTTCAAAGATAGGAGGCGTGAAAACCCTTGTGTCTGATCCCCAGATATATCCGATAAGTCCTTTTAAGAAGAAGGAGATCCCCACCGTCACCATGATAACGGCCAAAATGGGCTCTCCGATGAGCTTGTCCAAAAAAATACGTTCGGTCAAAAACCCTAAGACAATTCCCACAAGCAGGGTAAGCAGCACGGCCGGAATAAAGGGAATTCCTATCTCGTAAAAGGTATAGGTCACGTAGGCCCCGATAAGAGTCAACTCGCCCATGGCCAGATTGAGGACACCAGAGCACTTGTAGATAAGGACCCACCCCAAGGCCACTAAGGCATATATGCCTCCCACCAGAATACCTGTGGTCAGGCTCATGAAAAACAGCTCCATTCTTTTCCTCCTTCCTTTCTCCTTACTGCCTACTCCCTACTGTTTACCGCCCTCTCACACGTTGATCTTCTGGATGCGGAGATCGGTCTTGATCCGTTGTTCCCTGCCATCTTCATAGGTAATTTTGGTATCCATATGAACAACGTCCGCATCAGAATAGAGGGCATCCACAATATCCTTATACCGATTCCCCACAAATGCCCGTCTCAGTTTGGAGGTCCTAGTCAGTTCTTCATCATCCGCGTCAAACACCTTGTAAAGATTGATAAATTTCTTGATCTTGGCCGGTCCCGGCAGGTCCTTATTGGCCTCTTCAATCTGTTTCTGGACCAGGTCATAGACCTCCGGATCCTGGGACAATTCCGGATAGCTGGTGTAGTTGATCTTCTTGTCATCAGCCCACTTTCCCACCACGGCATAATCGATGCACATCACGGCGGTTACGTAGTCTCTTTTATCGCCTATGGCCCAAACCTCCCGGACAAAGGGGCTGAACTTCAATCGGGTCTCAAGATATTGGGGCGAAAAAGGTCTTCCGTCATTGAGGGTCATGACATCCTTGGAACGGTCAAACACCACCAGATGACCATCTTCATCAATAAACCCCCGGTCACCTGAATATAGCCATCCGTCCACCAGGGTCTTTGCGGTGGCCTCATCATTCTTGTAGTACCCGATGAACACTGAAGGGCTTTTTGTGAGAATCTCGCCCTCTTCCGCGATCTTGACCTCTGTTTCAGGGATCGGCGTCCCCACGGTATCATACTTGATATCGCCGTCTCTGTGGACGACAGAAATACCGGCCACCTCTGTCTGGCCGTATATCTGTTTGAGATTAACACCGAGGGCGTGAAAAAATTTGAAATGATCCGGTCCCATGGCTGCCCCGCCCGTGTAACAGTGTCTGAGCCTGGACAGGCCTAAGTGGTCCTTCAGCTTTTTCTGCATGGTGATGGAGGCGATCCAGTTCAGAAACTTCAATTGCAGGGGAACCGGTTTCTTTTCAAACTTAAGACCCGCGGCCTTATAGCCCACCTTGGTGGCAAGTTCGTAGATCTTTCTTTTAATCCAGGTGGAATCTATATATTTCACCTGGACCTGGCGGGTCATCCCTTCATAGAGCCGGGGCGGTGCAAACATCACATGGGGACCGATCTCCCGGATATTCTCCTGGGCCGTGTCCGGCTCCTCGGGGAAATTGAGGGTATATCCCATCTGAAGACCGCACGATATGGACATCATCTGCTCCCCGATCCAGGCAAAGGGGAGATAAGAGACAAAATCGTCGGTGTCATAGCAAGGGTCAACGGCCATGAGGTTTTTCCCCATGGTGAGCATATTCCAGTGGGTCAGGAGCGCGCCCTTGGGAAGCGCCGTGGTTCCGGAGGTGTAAAAGAGGAGGCAGACATCGTCGCCATGCCCCTCATTGATCATTTTTTCAAAGAGGTCCGGCTCCTTTTTCTCAAGCTCCTTTCCGAGTTCCTGAACCTTTTTTATGCTGATGAGATACTCCTGATGGTAATTCCTCATCCCTTTGGGGTCATCCCATAGTATCGTTTGCAGCTTAGGGCAATCATCTTTGATAGAGAGGCCCTTATCGGTCTCCTCCTGGGTCTCACCCACAAAGAACTTGGAGTCGGAGTGGTCAATAATATATTTGACCTCATCCATCATACAGTCCTGGAACAACCACACACCGACCCCGCCGGCACACATGGCGGCCATCTCTGCCCAGAGTCCCTCGGGCCGATTGTCCCCGATCATGGCCACCTTATCCCCGCGCTTTAACCCGAGACTGACCATACCGAGACTGAGGTATTTCACGTTGTCATAATAATCCTGCCAGGTAAAAGGGATCCATATGCCAAACTCTTTCTCCCGCATGGCCACCTTATTTTTTCCGTACTTCCTGCACTGTTTAAGAAAGAGTTTGGGAATCGTGAGGTCCTTGGTGATCTCTATCCCGGATCCGTTCATTTCTTGTTCTACCTCCTTGTGGAATACAAATCCTCTTCACCCAAATAAGCCTTTACCACTTCCGGATTCGCCTGGACCTCCTCGGGAGTCCCATCCATAATCTGGTTGCCGAAGTTCAAGACATTCACGTTGTGGGATATATCCATGACCACACCCATATCGTGCTCAACTAAGACGCAGGTGACCTTCCAGCGCTTCTCTTCATTTATGTCGAGGATAAAACGGGCCATGTCCTCCACCTCTTCCAGGTTCAACCCGGCTAATGGCTCATCTAAAAGGATGAGTTCCGGATTGAGCGCTAATGCCCGGCCAAGTTCAACGCGCTTCTGGAGACCATAGGGAAGCATGTGAGCCGGTTTGTCCCTGATGCTTTCAATCTCTAAGAGATCGATAATCTCCTCCTCAATAAACTTCCTGGACGTAATCTCTTCGGCCTTTGTCTTCCCCACATAAATAGACCCGCTTACGATCCCACTCTTGAGATGTATATGTCTTCCCAACCGGATGTTGTCGAGGACCGTCATCCCCCCGAAAAGCTCCAACTTCTGAAATGTCCTGGAAATCCCTAATTCTGCACGCCTGTATGGTCTTAGCCCGTTGACCTTTTGGCCTTTGAAGAAAATATTCCCCTTCTGAGGCCGGTAAAGCCCATTGATACAGTTCATCATGACTGTCTTGCCTGCGCCGTTCGGGCCGATAATCGAGTGAATTTCACCCTTCCTCACCTCCAGGCTGACACCGGCCAAGGCGGCCACCTTACCAAAAGACATGTGGACATCTTCCAGCTTAAGAATTATGTCGCCTTCTTTGAGTTCCCCCCCCTGAACCATATCACGGGCCTCCATTTTGCGCTATATTATTGTTTTTTCATGGTATTACAGACAAACTCAGTGAAATCTGATGGCATAAAGACTCTGCGAAGACTGAATGGTGATTCAACTTTTGTCTCACGCCCCAGTTAAACCAGTTAATAGGTGCTGAAGCAATTCAACGAGGTAAATCCCGCTATAGCGGGACTCGCAAAGAAAAACATTTACCCGGTTAGGGAATTCTGACAGGGATAAAAAATATTTGCATGAGACTTTGAATCATCTCCTCAATGCGGATACACAATTACTCACACGTTATATTTTGTCAATAAAAAATGTTAACAAATGTCCCAAAAAAAGATTAATAACCACGATGAGATAGTATCCTCAGCTATGATCCGGCTACCTCTTAACTATTGTCTGAACGAAAACCCTGTTCAGGCACGATTTTGGATTTTGGATTAATGGAACTGGTCCCAACTTACTAAAACCTCATGATCGATGTTGTGTCCGTTTTCATTTCGAGGTTTTCGTTCGGACACTATTTAAAAAATCGGGTTTCATTTCGGGGATAAAATTCTTACGGCATTGACTTAAGAAATACTCATCCGTCATCCCGGCGATAAAGTCCCGCACAATCGCTGCGGGAGGAGTCTGTTCCATATATTTCGGCGACATTCCCCCCAAAAACCCTTTGTATATGGCGGAATTTTCATTCCCCGTTTCGAGATCCTCGAGATATTTTTCAAACAACAACTCAAACATACGCTTAATCTTGGCAGTTTGCCCTTTGACCCTGCTGTCTTTATAAATAAATTTTTCATTAAATTTCTTAAGCTTTTTCAATGCAAATCCCACATCACTGCTGAAATTCAAATCCCCTCTATTTAGACTATTCGCAACAAGGTCCTCCACAAGGGTGTAGACAATGGTCCCATTTGTATCCCCCAGAACCCGCCTGCAATCCTCCGGGATATCTTGTCGGGCTACCAAACCGAGCCTGATGGCATCTTCTATATCCCGGCCAATGTAGCTTATGGTGTCGGCCATCCTGACCACGCACCCCTCCAACGTCATGGGCCAGATATCGATGGAAGGGTCTTCCCCCTTTTTTCCTATTTCAACAATCAGGGTCTCAAAGCTTTTTTTTCTCTTTGGTGCGAGGGACTGAGAGTGAATCTCACCGTCGTGACAGAAAATCCCATCCAACACCTGCAGTGTCAGGTTCCATCCCTTCCCCTTCCTCTCTATCTCCTGCAGAGAGCGGACGCCCTGTACATTATGGAGAAACCGGCCTATCTGAAAAGATTCACAAATAGCGGAAAGAAATCTCTCTCCATCATGCCCGAAGGGAGTGTGGCCGATATCGTGCCCGAGGGCTATAGCCTCAATCAGATCCTCATTAAGCCGGAGAAGACGTCCTATGGTCCTTGCGATCTTGGACACAAGTTGCACATGCAAAACCCTGTGGGTAATGTGATCATTTTTTATCAGATAAAAAACCTGAGTCTTGTCTATATAGCGGGAATAGGCCAAAGAATGGAGTATCCGGTCAGAATCAACAGAGAAACTCTGTCTGTGTCCACGATCGATGTCATCATCCCTCTTTCTTCTCACTGCCTGACAACTGAGACAAGCCCATGAAGAAAATCTTTCCTTCTCGTTTTCATCCAGATCGTTTCTGATCCTAAGAAGCAGCTTGCTATATCTCACTCGTCTGAATCCTCCTTGGCACCGGTTTTGGCGTACACCTTTTTGAGCTCATTCCAGACATTCCTTCCTCTTTCCGCAATAACATCGTGCACCTTGTCTGCTACCATTCGAGACTGGGTTTCGATATCATCATCCCCTGGAGGTATGACCTTTTCCTTTTTGTACTTCCAGCGCAAGATAGACCGAGCAACCCCTATTTCAGCATTTTCAGCAAGCCTTTTGATACCCTTCTTAATATTTTCATCCATGCTCTAACCCCAGGAGTTGTTGATTGTTGTAGCAAAGCGGAAATCCCGCCTTGACCAGATTTAGGGCGGGGATGATTGTTGCCCCAATCCCTCAATTCCTAAATTCCTAAATCCCCAATTTTTTTCTTGCAAATTAAAATCGGCAATGTTATAAAGATCGGCTTATGAATTTTGGGCCTCACGGGGCAAAATGTGAGGTATTGGGCCCGTGCGTATTCAGCCGATCATGGCGGAACACCCACAGGGATTCACTTAATAATACCAAGTTAGGAGAATTAGCTCAAGGGTCAAATAGCCCTAAAAATCACAGGTTCGGATTTTTGCCAGGTACCCCTGTAGCCCCACTGGGGCCGAGACGCTCCGAACTGAGGAAAAACCGGCATAGAGATCTGAAGCGGTCTCACTACAAAGGAGGATTGAATGGCAGTTATCAACATGAAGCAACTTCTCGAAGCAGGCGTGCATTTCGGACATCAAACAAGGCGATGGAACCCCAAGATGAAACCATACATCTTCGGGGCTCGAAACGGGATACACATCATTGACCTTCAAAAAACGGTCAGACTAATCAGAATCGCCTATGACTTTATTGTCAGGACTGTAGCTGACGGGTACCCTCTCCTTTATGTTGGGACCAAAAAACAGGGGCACGAATCGGTTGTTGAAGAGAGCGAACGTTGCGGCATGTTCTATGTGGTCAACCGATGGCTTGGGGGAACACTAACCAACTTCCAGACCATCAAGAAAAGTATCGCCCGCCTCAAAGAATTAGAACAGATGAAAGAAGATGGTTCCATCAACCGCTACACCAAAAAAGAAATCCTGAAGATGGATAAAGAGCTGTTTAAATTAGAAAGGAACCTCGGGGGGATCAAGAATATGGATGAACTGCCGGGGGCAGTTTTCGTAGTAGACCCCAAGAGGGAAAAAATAGCAGTACAAGAGGCCAGGAAGCTCGGCATCCCCGTGATTGCCATTGCCGACTCGAACTGCGATCCGGATGATATAGATTTCATCATACCAGGAAATGACGATGCCATTCGAGCCATAAGACTGATATGCTCCAAGGTCGCGGATGCCGCCATAGAAGGGCACGCCTTAGCAGAGCAGCGATTAGGTGAAGAAGACGTGTTAAGAAAAGAACAGGAGGAGGCTGCTGCGGCCGAGGCAGTTGAAGCATCTGAATCGATCGAAGGCGAGGAACGGGGGCCTGAGATCATTATCCTTCCAAAAACAGAAAAACTGCACGTGAGGGAAGAAAAAGACGACCAGGGACCTTCGATTGACGCCCCGGTGGAATAAGAAAAATTACGGGTTTGTTATAAGACTGAGGGATCAACTCGTAGTCAGAGCATCCCAATCATAAATTAACAATCATAAATCAACAATCCAATGGGGGTAAAATTGACAATATCGACTTCAATAATTAAAGAGCTCAGAGAAAAGACCGGCGTTGGAATAATGGACTGCAAGGCAGCGCTCCTGGAATGCGATGGAGACATAAGCAAGGCTATTGATTATCTAAGGAAAAAGGGGATCGCAACAGCCAAGAAGCGGGGCGGTCGAACTACTTCCCAAGGTCAGGTGCAGTCCTATATCCATGCAGGAGGCAAAATCGGAGTCCTGGTTGAGGCAAACTGCGAAACAGACTTTACCGGGAAGACTGATGATTTCACGAGTTTTGTAAGAGACATTGCAATACAGGTTGCAGCAACAAACCCGGTGGCAATCGATCGAGAAAAAGTGCCGGAAGATATCTTAGAAAAAGAGAAAGAGATCTATGCATCGCAGGCCAAATCATCAGGAAAACCTGAAAAGGTAATTGAAAAAATCGTGGAAGGAAAGCTCAACAAGTTCTTTTCTGAGGCATGTCTTTTGGAACAGCCTTTTGTGAAAAATCCTGACATCACAATCCAGAGTCTATTGAATGAATTGATAGCAAAGACAGGAGAGAATATTGTAGTCAGGCGTTTTGTCAGGTTTCAGTTAGGAGAGACACAATGAAGGACGAGATTCTTTCAGAACTGCGCAAAAAAATGACCAAGTCTGCCGAGGCCCTTGAAAAGGAATTTAAGAGAATCCGGACGGGGCGGGCCTCCACTGCCCTTTTAGAGGGGATCATGGTAGCATGTTATGACAGCCAAATGCCTCTTGAACAGGTCGCCTCTATGTCTGTCCCGGAGAGTCGCCTCATTACCATTCAACCTTGGGACCAATCCATTATCGGCGATATTGAAAAAGGGATTCTCAAATCTGAATTGGGACTGACCCCCATAAATGACGGCAAAATCATCAGGATCTCAATCCCCCCGTTGACAGAGGAAAGGAGAAAGGAGTTAGCAAAATTAGCAAAAAAAATGGCCGAGGACAGTAAAATATCGATACGCAATCTCAGACGAGAAGCCAATGAAATGTTCAAGGAGTTGAAGACCGAAAAAGAGATCTCGGAAGATGAGCTTTACAAATCACAGGACGAAGTGCAAAAAATAACAGATGATTTTATTAAGAAAATAGATGAGATAAACTCCCGGAAAGAAAAGGAGATCATGGAATTTTAATCTTCCACCCCACTATCCCTCTACTCTTTACAAATTCTTCAAAGCAGCATTCAATAATTAGATGATTCATATTGACCCCAAACAACTACCTGAGCACGTGGCCATTATCATGGACGGCAACGGAAGGTGGGCAAAAAGGAAAGGCCTCAACCGCATACGTGGACATCAAAAAGGAGCCGACACTGTCAGGGAAATTGTGACGTTCAGCCGCGAAATCGGTATTCGATGGCTTACACTCTATGCCTTTTCCGAGGAAAACTGGAAAAGGCCTGCCCATGAAGTCCAGGCGCTTATGAAACTGCTGAATCGATTCTTGAAAAACGAGCTGAAGGAGATGCAGGAAAATGGGATACAACTAAAAACAATTGGCAGGACCGCAAGGCTTCCAAAAAGTACCAGACAAATCCTTCAGGACACTATCGAGAAGACCTCTTCTAACAGTATTATGACACTGACATTGGCCCTCAGCTATGGGGGCAGACAGGAAATCTTAGACGCCATTCTAAAGATTGTCAGTCAAATAGAAGAAAACAGGATCTCTGCCAGCGATATAACCGAAAGACTTGTCTCAAACTCCCTCTATACATCAGGAATGCCCGACCCTGATCTGCTAATAAGAACCAGCGGGGAATACCGTATCAGCAACTTCCTTCTCTGGCAGATTTCATACAGTGAGATTTATATCACGCCAACCCTGTGGCCCGATTTTGGGGAAAATGAATACGTAAAGGCCCTCAGGGATTATCAGATGAGGGATAGGAGGTTTGGGGCAAGGGAGGCAGAAAGTAAGGAGTAGGCAGTAGGGGGTAAGAAGTGAGGAGCTATAAAATAGCTCTGATGGAGGGATATGCATCTGAAACGATGGCTAACAGCCATAATCGCCATACCGATATTGATCTTTCTTGTAGGCTTTGGACCAAGGTGGCTGTTCTATTCTGTGCTTTGTGCGGCTTCTTTGGCAGGTCTCATGGAATTTTATGGCATAACTGCAGCCCGCCTGCCTCGCTTCGTCTCTTGGACAAACTATTTCTTGACGTTTCTGCTGTTTGCTGTCCTATACATAAGACAGATTTTGTTAGTTCCGGTCATCATTCTGCTGTGGGCCCTCGTCCCCATGACTTTATTCATGCTGGCTCATTCTTCATCCAAGCGGGAATCGACGGAAGAGCTTGGCAAGGCGGTACTTGGACCCATTTACGTGTCACTGCCGCTTGCGCTCCTTGTACTTATTGACTTACGCCCAGGGGGACAGGGATGGATATTTTTCCTCCTTGCCGTAATCTTTGCAAGCGACACCGGGGCCTTTTATTGCGGAAAACTTCTTGGAAAACACAAGCTTTATGAGGCTGTCAGCCCCAAAAAGACCTGGGAAGGCGCCATTGGAGGAGTCATTGTCAGTGTCATTGCCGCATCCATATTCCTCCGTTTAATCGCACTCCATCCTTTAGACCTAAGCATTGGGATTCTTGTGATAGCGTTGTCCGCAGCAGGCCAGATAGGCGACCTGTCTCAATCCATGTTAAAGCGGACCCACGGGGTGAAAGATTCGGGGCATATTCTTCCAGGGCATGGGGGCATCCTTGACAGAATCGACGGCCTTCTCTTTGCCATCCCCGTTCTTTTTGTTTATCTTTTCTTTTATACGGTGTAATATTGACAAAATGAAAAATTTAACCATATTAGGCTCTACAGGGTCAATCGGAGTCAGTGCCCTCAAGATAGTTAGTTCAAATCCTGAAAAATACAAAATTGTTGCCCTTTCCGCCGGCACAAACAAGGATCTTCTTTTACACCAGATAGAAACCTTCAGACCTGCAGCCGTCGCCGTCTTGGAGGAATCTTTAGCAACCGAGTTGAAAAGCCGCCTACCCTCAGGCAGCGCTCCGGAGGTCCTCCATGGCGTCGAGGGATTTGTACGCCTGGCAACCTTGAAAAGTGTGGACACTGTTATTTCAGCCATGACCGGCGCAGCAGGCCTGATCCCCACTTATGAAGCCATTAAGGCCGGAAAGGATATCGCCTTGGCTAATAAAGAAACCATGGTCATGGCGGGACCGCTTGTAATGGCCGAAGCAAAAAAAAGAAATGTTTCTATCCTGCCGATTGATAGTGAACACAGCGCCATTCTACAGTCTTTGAAAGGGCACATAAAGGAAGACCTGAAACGGGTGATCTTGACTGCTTCAGGAGGACCTTTCAGGGACCTGTCCCTCGATGAGATGCGTGAAGTAACCGCTACCCAGGCGCTCAGACACCCCAACTGGAGTATGGGTCCTAAGATCAGCATAGATTCGGCCACCATGATGAATAAGGGTCTCGAGGTCATTGAGGCCAAATGGTTGTTTGATTTGGAAATGGATCAGATAGATATCCTGATACATCCCCAAAGCATTTTACATTCCATGGTAGAATATAAGGACGGGTCTTTTATAGGTCAGATGGGGATTCCTGACATGACCGTTCCAATCGCCTATGCCCTCTCCTATCCGCGACACATGAGTAATGACCTAACTCCTTTAGCCCTCGAAAAAGTTGGAACGCTCAGCTTTAAAAGACCGGACATGAAGAGATTCAAATGTTTGGGTCTGGCCCTGAAGGCGGCGACAAAGGGTGGAAGCATGCCTGCCGTTCTCAACGGAGCCAATGAAATAGCCGTCGACGCCTTCCTGAAGGGGACAATCGGTTTCTTAGACATCCCTGATCTAATAGAGAAAACCATGGACTCCCATACCCATTCTCCTGTCGAAACCATTGAAACGGTCATTGCCGCAGACAGGTGGGCAAGGGAGACGGCCAGGGGGTGGCTGAATAGTTGAGTTGTTAAGTCCCGCCTGAGGCGGGATTGAGTAGTTGAAACCTGGAGAAGTGTAATGCAATTAGATCAATCCATACATTTTTTTCTTTACTATATACTCCCCTTTCTTGTTGTTCTCGGAGTCTTGATATTCTTCCATGAGTTGGGTCATTTTCTCGCTGCCAAATATTTTGGTGTAAAGGTCCTGAAGTTCTCATTGGGTTTCGGCCCAAAACTGGTGGGTAAAAAGGTGGGAGAAACAGAGTATCTGATTTCCGCCCTCCCGTTAGGCGGCTACGTAAAGATGTTGGGAGAAAACGTCGATGAAGAGGAGAAGCCCCTCTCCCCTGAAGATAAAGAAAAATCATTCAGCAACAAGCATGCGGGTAAACGAATCGCCATTGTAGCTGCAGGACCCATATTCAACCTCGTTCTGGCCCTGCTCATCTTCTGCAGTTTTTATATTGTGGCAGGGATCCATGTCATGACCCCGGAAATCGGGCAGGTAAGAGAAGGTTCACCAGCCAGCAGGGCAGGTTTTCTGAAAGGTGACCTCATCGTATCCGTCGGGGGCAAAAAAACAGAAAACTGGACTCAGATCAAAGAAATCATACAGGGAAATACAGGACAACCCGTTGATGTCACAGTAAACAGAGGAGATAATCTTATAACCCTCACTGTAGTTCCGGAAAGCTCCGTGACCAAGAATATCTTTGGCGAAGAGATAAAATCGTCCCTTATAGGGATTGTCTCTGCCGGTAAATTTGAGCAGGTGTATCTTGGACCTATGGGAGCCATCAAAGAAGGGTTCCGAAAGACCTGGGAAATAATAGAGCTGACCTGCCTGACAGTTGTGAAGCTTATCCAGAGGGTCATTCCGATTGAGACTGTTGGCGGACCAATCCTTATCGGCCAGATGACCGGCCAATTAGCTCAGGAAAACTGGACATACCTGATACCCTTCATGGCGGTTATCAGTATAAACTTAGGCATCCTGAACCTTCTGCCAGTGCCGATCCTTGATGGTGGTTTCATTGTCTTACTCCTGATAGAGCTTGTTATTGGGAGACCTATCAATATCAAGAAACGTGAATTTCTACAGAAAATGGGGATTTTTCTCCTCGTCCTCCTGATGGTTTTCGTGGTCTATAATGATATAAAAAGGCTGCTGGGATAAGGATTGATGAGTTATGATTTTGGCCATAAACACATCTACCCTGCAGTTTGCCCTTGCCCTTTTGGCTGAGGACGGAACTCTGTTGACAGAATACCTGATGCCTGGAGGGAAAGGCCATTTTGGAGGCCTTATGCCAGCCCTCGATTTTATGCTCAACTCCTCAAAATCCAATATCAGGGACGTAAAGTGCATCTCGGTTGCAACAGGCCCGGGGAGTTTTACCGGCCTGAGGGTGGGGCTCTCCCTTGCAAAAGGGTTGTGCCATGCCCTTCGCGTCCCTGTTATCGGGATATCAAGCCTCGAAGCCATGGCGAGCCAAATCCTATATACAGATTTACCCGTGGTCCCTATTCTCCATTCCAGGAAGGGAGAGGCCTTTACCGCTCAATTCACATGGAACGATACCGGGGAGCTAATAAGATCAGGGGATGACAACAGCCTGAAATTTGAAGCCTTTCCTTCGCTGTTCCAGAAACCGACCCTCTTCGTGGGAAATGATTATGGGAACCAGGGACCGGCCATAAATAAACTACTTGGCTCCCTTGCCCACTTAGCCCCGGCCTGCTTCTGGAATCTGAGGGCATCGTCAATAGGATCATTGGCCCTTAAAAAATTCCTTTTGGGCGATCTTGATGACCCGTATCTTCTCAACCCTGTCTATCTCCGCCCCCCTGACATACAGCCAAATCCATTTTCGCCGATTTCCAAAACAAAGAGTCCCCCTTGAGCAGCATCAGTTGTTCGAAACCTTCAATGAAGTGAAAGATCATGGTAGATGAGCGTTAGTAAATATCAAGATATCACGGATGTTCCGCCATCCCCGTGAAAGGAAGGAGAAAACCATTGCCAAAGCGTAGGGAAAAAGACTATTTTTGTACTGTTGTATCTGAGGATGTCAAAATTGCTTTAAAAGTTAAACCTTCCCTCAGTCGTAAACCGATACACGAACTGTTTGTACAATGCAATCAACTTGAGTGCCAATATGTTGACCACAATCAATCTCCCTGTCCTCTGCGCCTCGATCTCTTTGCCGAAGAGATTGAAAAGCGGGAAGAAGGGCGCAGAGATAAAAGAATGGAATCGTCTTAGTGTAGATTTTCCCAATGGATAACAAGCAATCATTTAAAGACTTTGAACAAACAGTGACGGCGTTAGGATACGATAAACGGAAGTTACAGGCCTTTATAGACATTTTTGATAACATCTTAGGTTCGGTTCGTGAACCCTTAGTGGTGCTTGATTCTGATTTGAAGGTTCTAAAAGCCAATCATTCCTTTTACCGGACCTTCAAGGCCAAACCGGCAGGAACAGAGGGGATATTGATATATGATCTTGGCAACCAGCAATGGGACATCCCAAAGCTTAGAGAATTACTTGAAGACATCCTTCCTCAGAATTCCATATTTAATGACTTTGAGGTGGAACATAACTTTGAGACCATAGGCCGAAAGGTCATGCATCTGAACGCCAGACGGATTTATAGAGATCCGAAGCAAACCCAGCTGATTCTGTTGGCCATCGAGGATGTGACTGAGCGTGAATATTATAAAAGACATCTTGAGGAACTTGTTGAAAAGCGAACGTCCGAAATTAGAGTAGCAAGGGAAGAGGCGGAAAAAGGCAAACAGATCGCTGAAAACGCACTCTTCGAAACAAAGAAGTTAAAAGACCAACTCGAGGCTGAGAGAGCGTATCTACAAGAAGAAATCAAGCTCGAATACAACCATGAGAACATTATTGGTCACAGTGATGGGATCAATTACGTGCTCTATAAGGTTGAACAAATTGCCCACAGCAATACAATCGTCCTGGTTCTTGGCGAGACTGGAACCGGCAAAGAGCTGGTCGCCCGGGCCATTCACGGCCTGAGCTTGCGCAAAGAGCGAGCTTTGATGAAAGTGAATTGCGCCACACTGCCTTCAAACCTTATCGAAAGCGAGCTGTTTGGTCATGAGAAAGGTGCTTTCACAGGCGCCAATTCCAGACACTTGGGGCGATTTGAGGTCGCCGACGGCGCCACCCTTTTTCTGGATGAGATTGGTGAGTTACCGCTGGAATTGCAACCCAAGCTGCTCAGAGTGGTCCAGGATGGTGAGTTTGAAAGGTTGGGCAGCTCCCATACGATCAAGGTCGATGTGCGGATTATTGCGGCCACAAATCGCAATCTGGAAGAGGAGGTCCGCAGGGGCCGGTTCCGCGAGGATCTCTGGTACCGTTTAAATATTTTCCCTATTACCATGCCGCCACTCCGGGATAGGTTGGATGACATTCCACTTCTTTTGGACTTTTACGTCAAAAAGATCTCCAAGCGAATGGGCAAGTCCATTGAAATCATTCCGACGAGAGTCATGAATGCCTTGCAGAATTATCACTGGCCCGGAAATGTCCGGGAACTGGAAAACGTCCTCGAACGGGCCGTGATTAACTCCTCGGGGCCCAAGCTGCGCCTGGTGGATGAACTGAAGACTCAGCAAAAGGATTTATCGACTACACAAAAAACCCTCGAAGCGGTTGAACGCGAACATATTGTGCGGATCCTCGATCAAACTCAATGGAGAGTCAGTGGAAAAAACGGGGCCTCGGAAATCCTTGGCCTCAATCGCAGCACTTTGCGCGCCCGAATGCGAAAACTCGGTATCCTCAAGCCATAAAGCCTGGGAATTCTGTTTTTCATCCGATCCATGATCTACGTGGAAATATAAGACCAGATCATGCACCGACTTCCGAAGATAGAAGGCCGGAGACGATTTCCCTGAACACCCGCCTGTTTTTTGTGACCGGTTCCAAGCCATTCTTTGTCCGTTCATATACCCTCTCCAAGCATCATTCACTTTAACTAAAAGATGTCAAGTTCGTGGTCATATTTGACCATTTACCATATATGACCACTTTTCGCATCAACCTGGCCCTTCTCCATCAACTTCTTGAGTTTTAATATTCATTGATAAATCAATATGTTGGATCACATAAAGTTGCATTTACCCAGTCTGGCATGAAGTTTGGATATATAATAATGCAACGTTTCATTTTTTAGACGGCAGACAGGACGTAGAGATTTCTGAATTTGGCAATATGCCGTGACCTAAACCTTTGATGGGACTTTCCCGGAGAGGATGGCTTCCGTGATTATCGTGAGGATTACAATGAAGGCACTCATGGAAAAACGAACGGAGATGATGCAAACGCTTCTCTCCATGATTGAGCCAACGGGAAAAGAGAAGGGTTGTTTGAGCTATGACGTCTTCTG
>Ga0315542_1001184_pt1 | contig 16400 bp, 14 predicted proteins | sample SalMarSW160120MG_FD_202541 | JGI IMG/M metagenome (GOLD analysis project Ga0315542, IMG submission 202541) | Salt marsh sediment microbial communities from the Plum Island Ecosystem LTER, Massachusetts, United States - Salt Marsh Sediment SW1601-20 ...
CAAGGGGAAAATCAGAAAAAGCTTAAATCATTTCATTTTTAACTTCAGCCAGTGTCTTTTCAAGAGTCTCCTGGAAAAGGTTTGCATTTTCTATCCATCTGAGAATCTTTTCGCTTACGTCAGGGTGTTCGGGCGATCGCATCGAAACGGTTCTGAATGCGTGGTCCTTTAACTCTCTGACATTATCAAGCACCCTCTCAAAATATACAATGAAAAAGGATCCGGTAATGAAGAAATACCTTTTTCTGTCGGCTGAAAACGTTTTATAGTCAATGATCTTATTCTGAAGAAGATAATTAAGTGAATTGCTTATTGTACTCTTACTTGCCTTAAAGTATTTCACCAGATCATCAAAGGTTTTTTCAGGAGTATCACTTTTTATAAAATAGGCTACTATTCTTCCCTGCATTGGTGTAAGACTAAATTTTTCAAAAACTTTTCCTGTCTCCTCTATCAGATCACGTGTCATGTCCTCCTGAATTCCCATGATTTTATCTTTCAATTAAATATCAGTCAACAAAATTAATTTAATTCCTGATCAGTTCTATAACTTTTGAACTAAAAAAACAAATTAAATTTTCTTGGTAGCGTTCCATAAAAAGATTAGATTTGAACCCTTCACTTTTAATAGCTAGGGAATCGTAAACCATGGCAAACAGCAACTCTTCCAACGGGATAAGCAGGAAAGATTATATTTTTTCCATTACAATAATAGGACTTTTCTTTTTTATTTTCGGCTTTGTTACATGGCTTAACGGAATACTTATTCCCTTTCTCAGGACTGCCTGTGAGTTAAATGATTTTGAAGCATATTTTGTAACATTTGCCTTTTATATTTCTTACCTGGTAATGGCTTTGCCTTCATCTGCTGTTCTTAAAAAGACTGGTTTTAAAAACGGAATGTCACTTGGACTCTGGATTATGGCAGCAGGTGCTCTGATATTTATTCCGGCGGCAATATCGAGGACTTTCAGTTTATTTCTCACCGGGCTTTTTGTCGAAGGAACAGGGTTGGCATTGCTTCAGACTGCTTCAAATCCGTATATCACGATAATCGGTCCACGGGAAAGTGCTGCTAAAAGGATCAGTATCATGGGTATTGCAAATAAATTTGCCGGAGCCATCGCTCCTATCATTCTTGCCAGCATTATCCTGAAAGACTCGCATATTCTTGAACAAAAACTTGCTGAGGCAGCTGACGCACTTACCCGTGCCACACTTCTTGATGAGATGGCCAGGAAAGTGATTATACCATATATTGTAATGGCAGTGATACTTGTACTGCTGGGTCTTCTGCTCAAGTTTGCCCATCTTCCGGATGTAGACACTGAAGCGGAGGATGAGACCGTTGGTGAAGCAAATTCAAAAAAGACAAGTATATGGCAATTTCCCCACCTCCTGCTGGGAGTTGTCGCTCTTTTCTTTTATGTCGGGGTTGAAGTAATTGCCGGAGACAGTATAATAAGGTATGGACAATCATTAAAAATACCCATGGAATCTGCAAAGTATTATACTTCGCTAACACTTATAGGTATGATCCTTGGCTACCTTCTGGGAATAATATTCATACCGAAATACCTTAAACAGGGTAATGCACTTAAGATATGCACAATATTTGGCGTAATATTTTCACTTGGTGCCGTTCTTACACCTGCACATATTGCATTTACCCTGCCATTTATTGACCTGGTTACATTTAAGCCGCTTGATCTGATATTACCTGTAACAGTTTTATTTGTTGCTCTCCTGGGACTGGCAAATGCACTTGTCTGGCCAGCTGTATGGCCTCTGGCTCTGGCAGGGCTGGGTAAGTTCACAAAAACTGCATCGGCGCTTCTGATAATGGCTATTGCAGGTGGAGCCCTCATACCTTTGCTCTATGGGAAGCTGGCTGTAAGCTATTCGACACAGACCGCCTACTGGATTTGTGTTCCATGTTATCTTGTAATAATGTATTATGCTTTTATCGGACATAAAGCAGGATTAAAAAATGGATCATAATCTGAAGGAGATATTTGAAAGGTTTGCCGCCAGTGGGGCTTTTTTAAATGGAGAGCCATATGGCAGCGGACATATTCATGATACTTTTCGTATTGAAACTGACAGGGCACTATGTGTTATAGACCTTGATACCGTGATGCCCGGGTATATTCATTATGATTTTGGCGATGCTATCCGGACCGCAGCAAATATTGCAGCAGAAGATGAAAAAGAATTGTCAAAAGTAAGCTTGGATATGGATCTTTTTGAGGCATATGCTTCCGGATACCTCTCAGAGACAAGGGATACACTTAACAATGTTGAAAAAGAGTATCTTGCCTTTGCTCCAAGGTTGATCACTTTTACGATTGCAGTACGTTTCCTCACTGATTATCTTGACGGCGACAATTACTTCAAGGTATACCATGAGCATCATAATCTTCAGAGGGCAAAAGCCCAGATGAGGCTTGTGGAGAGCATGGAAGAGCAGTATGATAAGATGCAGAAGATTATTGGAAGGCTGGTTTGACAAGTATTAAGTCAGTCAGTTTACGAGCAACGTTGTCGGTTGATAAAGATTGCTTCTCCCGACTGCGTCGGGATCGCAATGACAGTACAATTAAAATGATTTGGGATGAACATAGCTCCTGACAATGAGAAACATGGAACCTGGAACTTGAAACACTAAACAACTCATAATAATATGGATTGGACAGACGATGAGGTAAGGTTTTTAAAGACACTTAATAATCCCGATAAGATTCAGGCATTTCTCGATTCGATTGAGTATAATCCGAATTATGAGTGCAGATCGCCACGATGGGTTATGAAAAAGCGGTCAGCGCACTGTTTTGAAGGGGCACTGTTTGCTGCGGCGGCACTGCAATTTATTGGATACAAACCACTTATCGTTGATATGAGAGCCGTTAATGATGATGATCACGTGATAGCTGTCTTCAGGAAGGATGGTCACTGGGGCGCTGTTGCCAAGTCGAATTTCACGTCGCTTCGTTTCAGAGAGCCTGTCTACCGTTCATTACGTGAGCTGGTTATGTCATATTTTGATTTTTTTTTCAATGTTGAAGGTTTTAAATCGCTGAGATCATATTCACTTCCTTTTGATCTCAGGAAGTATGAATCGCGCAGATGGACCACAACAGACGAAGATCTGGAATATATCGGCGACAAAATCGAATCGCTGCACCATTTCCCTGTAATAACAAATAAAATGGCAGGAAAGCTTTGTAAAGCAAGCGATGCCATGGTCGCTGCCGGGTTGCTGGGCTCTAAACCTGAAGGACTTTTTAAACCGGGAAATAATAAAAAATAGGATATGGAACAGATAAAATTATCGAAATACAGGTGGGTAGTACTTAGCGGCCTGATGATGATCACCCTGATGGTACAGGTGCAGTGGCTCACACATGCACCTATTGCAAGAGCCGCTGATGTATATTACAGGGGAAGATTCAATCCGCAATCTTTTTTCAATATTGATTTCCTTGCATCATCATATATGATCATATATCTCGTTGTGAGCATACCTGCATCATATATCATTGATACTTATGGAATTGTTAAAGGCATACGAGCAGGTGTGATTCTGGCTGTAGCAGGTGCAACGTTTAAGGGAGTCTCCGGAAATTCATTCAACATGGTCCTTACCGGACAAATAATCCTTGCAGTTTCTCAGCCATTTGTCATTAACGCATCAACAGCTGTGGCTGCAAGATGGTTTCCTGTTAAAGAGAGGGCTATTGCCACCGGTCTGGCAACACTGGCACAATACCTGGGTATAATGATCGCAATGCTTGTGACTCCTGCATTAATTGTTTCATCACCTGCCGATCCGGCATATGGAAGCGGGATTGGCACGATGCTCAGGACATACGGGATCATCACAGTTGCGGTATCAGTAATAAGTTTCCTGCTCATGAGAGAAAGGCCCGAGACACCTCCTTCAGAGGAATCTTTTGTAAGGGTTAATTTCACTTCAGGCCTGAGGCATATATTCAGGTTAAGGGATATGTGGATGATGATCCTTCTGTTTACCATCGGCCTTGGCATATTTAATGCTGTTAGTTCAATGGTTGATTCCATTGCCGCTTATCTGGGTGTTGATGACTCCAACGGCATGATAGGTGGAATTATGTTAATAGGCGGAATAATTGGTGCAATAATTATTCCGATACTATCGGATATTTACAGAAAAAGGAAACTATTCCTTATAATATGTGTCGCAGGAATGATACCCGGAGTAGCAGGTATTGTCTTTGCACCCTTCCTGACGGGAGGGCAGGGAATAAACCCGGATGCTGCATACATTGTAGCACTTATCGCCTCTTTCATGCTAGGGTTCTTTGTTATGAGCGCCGGACCAATCGGTTTTCAGTATGCTGCTGAAGTATCTTCACCTGCTCCTGAGTCGACCTCGCAAGGGCTGCTTTTATGGGTAGGACAGGTTAGCGGTATCGTAATGGTTACGGGTATGAGTATACATCATAATTCGATGCTTCATGGCTTCCTCGTGGCTTTTGTTATTCTCTCGGTTGTAGCTTTCATACTTGTCTCTTTTATCAAAGAATCACAGCTGGTTAAAGATTTGAATAATAAATAGCTGATCTGTAAATTGTGGTCGATATAGTAAATTATATAAATTATTGAGAATCTTTATTATATAATTGCTATAGATTTTCCGGTCGAAACTAAATTTGTATTTACCCTGATATTGACTACTTTTGATCCCGAAAAAAAGAGGTAACAAATCAGATAATGTCATTAATATGTGATTTTTTCCTGATATTAAACTAAATAAACAGGGTATGGACCTCTCGGGTAAAAGTTATAAAGCCTTCCTCAACCGGCAGGAGGCTCTGAAGAAACAATACAGCCACAAGCAGGCAGAAAAGCAACACCTAAAAGGTAAGCTTACCGCAAGGGAGAGAATCAACCTTCTTTACGATACCGGCACCTTTGAAGAAATAGATGCCTTTGTCACTCCGGCTGATCAACCGGTTGAATTCGGAAAAGTAGAACGAACCTTTGGTGATGGTGTAATCGTAGGTTATGGCAAAGTAAACGGTCGCCTTATATTCGCTTATGCCCAGGACTTTACAATAATGGGAGGATCGCTGGGTATTGTCCACTCAAAAAAAATCTCAAAAATCCAGGAGATGGCACTTAAAATGGGATCCCCCATAATAGGGATGATGGATTCCGGGGGTGCAAGAATTCAGGAAGGGGTGGCAAGTCTGAGTGGCTATGCTACCATATTTCATAATATAATCCATTCCTCCGGCATTATTCCACAGATATCTGTGATAATGGGACCTGCAGCCGGCGGTGCCGTTTATTCTCCGGCGCTGACTGACTTTGTTTTTATGGTTAACCATACCAGCTATATGTTTGTTACCGGCCCGAATGTTGTAAAGGAAGTACTTAATGAGGATGTAACTTCAGAAGGACTCGGCGGAGCGGGAATACATGCACGTAAAAGCGGTGTGGCTCATATGATTTATGATGACGAGGAGAATACTATCCTTGCACTTAAGAAGTTCCTCTCCTACCTGCCTTCAAACAATGTAGAGAATCCGCCTGTTGTTGCTGATGACAATTCAACCCCCGAGATAAATGAAAAACTAAGAGATATTGTCCCGGATGATCCCAATAAAGCATATGATGTTAAAGATGTAATCAACCTGGTTGTTGACAGGAACAGTTTTTTTGAGACTGCAGAGTTGTTTGCACCAAGTCTTGTAACCGGTTTTGCCAGGCTTAAAGGGAAAACGATAGGCGTGGTTGCCAATCAGCCAAAGGTTCTGGCAGGCGTTCTCGATATCGATTCTTCGACAAAAGGTGCCAGGTTCATCAGGTTCTGTGATGCCTTTAATATACCTATCCTTACTTTTGAGGATGTCCCGGGGTTCCTTCCGGGTGTTGACCAGGAACACAGGGGGATTATACGCCATGGCGCAAAATTGCTGTTTGCGTATAGCGAAGCTACTGTACCAAAGATCACTATAATTTTGAGAAAGGCATACGGCGGAGCATTTATTGTTATGAACAGCAAAAACCTGGGAGGAGATTTCAGCTTTGCCTGGCCATCAGCTGAGATAGCTGTTATGGGCCCTGATGGTGCTGTTGCTATACTATACAGGAAAGAACTGGCAGAATCTAAAAACCCTGTTGAGATGAAGAAAGAGCTGGTTAAAAAATACCGCGACAAAATTGCGAATCCTTTTATCGCTGATGAAAGTGGTTATATTGATGAGGTTATTGATCCGGCCGTTACGAGGAAAAAAGTAATTACAGCATTAAGTGCTCTTTCAAATAAGTGGGTGAAGGTCCCGGCAAGAAAACACGGGAATATGCCATTATAACGGTGCAAAGGTGCAAAGGTATAAAGGCCTGATATTTAGCATATCTGAATTATCGTCTTGGGTAAATAAAAACAGACCAGCAATTTAAAATGAAAATAAAAAAGATATTAATTGCCAACAGGGGTGAGATCGCAATCAGGATCATGAAGACTGCACGTATTATGAAGATCAGTACTGTTGCATTAAGGACGGCTGTGGAGCCTAATGCGATGTACCTTTCCTTTGCTGATGAAATTTATGATAATAGTGAAGATGTTTCAGAAATACCTGTATTTCTTGATATTGATAAGCTTATAAATATAACATTAAAAAGCGGAGCAAATGCCGTTCATCCGGGTTATGGTTTTCTTGCTGAAAATGCATACTTCGCTCAAAAGTGCATCGACAATAATATTATTTTTATTGGTCCCTCGCCCGATGCTATTTACAAAATGGGGAATAAGACTATTGCCCGTAAATTAGCTTTGCAGGCCGGAATTCCTATGGCGATGGGGAGTGAAGGCAATATTGCCAATGAAGAAGAGGCTCTTGCCATTGCATCCCAGATCGGTTATCCTGTGATCATAAAAGCTGCTTCCGGCGGAGGTGGAAGGGGAATGCGTATTGTCCGTAAAACGGAGGAAATGGAAAAAATGTTCTCCATTGCCAGTAAAGAGGCTGAAAAAGCTTTCAACGACCCATCAGTGTTTATTGAAAAATACATAGAGAATCCTAAACATATTGAATTTCAGATACTTGGCGATACAATAGGGAATATTATTCATCTTGGAGAGAGAGAGTGTTCAATACAAAGGAAACATCAGAAACTTCTTGAAGAGGCTCCCTCCTCTGCTCTGGATAAAAGGCTCAGAAAAGAGATGGGTGAAATGGCTGTACGTATTGCAAAAACAGTTAATTATTCCTCAGCCGGAACAGTAGAGTTCCTGCTTGATTCCGATAAAAACTTCTATTTCATGGAAATGAACACCAGGATACAGGTAGAACATCCTGTTACTGAAATTGTTACCGGAATTGATCTTATTGAACAGCAGATACGGATAGCAAACGGGGAAGCTTTAGAATTAAAGCAGGGAGATATAAAGTTTAAAGGGTGGGCGATTGAATGCAGGATAAATGCAGAGGATGTTCAGGCAGGATTTGCCCCCGATCCGGGTAAGATTGATAAATTAAGCATGCCCACCGATTCATATGTCAGGGTGGATACCGGTATTCAGGCCGGATCGTCGATTGTAGCCAGCTATGATTCTATGATCGCAAAGCTCATTGTAAGCGGAAAGGACCGCAAGGAAGCTATTACCAACTGTAAGATGGCGCTGGACAAAGTATGGATCAAAGGTACAAAAACCACCCTCCCCTTTTTCAGGATGCTTGTTCGTCATGAGAAGTTCCAGAACGGTGATTTCACCACTGCTTTTCTTGAAAAGGATCTGGATAGGTACTATTTCAACAGTGAATATGAAGAGATGCTTGCAGCATGGCTGGCAACCAGTTTATTTGTTAAGGAGAATCTTGAAGAAGACAGCATAAATGTAGATTTCGAGAACGGGAAAGAGATGAGTCCATGGCTTCTGAATAAAAGGATTAATCAATTTTAATCAGCATCTTAGAAATAATGAATAATAAACTCCACATCAACAAGCTATATGCGCTCTCTTCAGAGAACAGGAAATTCAGTTTTTCTCTCCCACTGAAGAACAAGATTCGCATAGGCAGAAGGGATTATATAGTTCAGCTCAAAGCTGATGAGAAATATGGCACCTATATCCTGTGGAAAAACCGTAAGTATCCTGTTGAGATAATAAGGTCGCGACAGAATAAATATGAAATATCTTTTAACGACATAAGTTACACTTTCACGGTGGAAACCCCCTTCTCTCTTCAGAGAATGAAAGTATTAAGTTCAAAAAAAGGTAAAACAGAGCAGGAATCAGTAACAGCACCGATGCCCGGGAAAATCATAGACGTACTGGTGCGCGAGGGAGCAGATGTTCTGCGTGGAGAACCAATGGTTATCCTTGAAGCCATGAAGATGCAGAATGAAATACAGTCGCCTGTTAACGGGAAAGTACTTAAAGTACATACCAAAGCCAACACCAATGTGATGAAAGATGATGTGCTGGTGGAAATAATGGTAACCTAAGCCGGCACCTGTTTCAGAGTCTCACACAGAAAATCAAAAAATTTCAGAACTGAAGGGATAAAGACTTTTTCGTCAGGTGAATGAGGATATCTGATTGTGGGCCCGAAAGAGATCATATCTAGTTTTGGATAAACACCTCCCAGCAATCCGCACTCGAGTCCGGCATGAATAGCCTTTATTTCGGGTACCTTGCCGAACTTCTTGTTATAAACTCCGCTCATCGTTTTAAGGATCGGTGAGTTCATATCAGGTTTCCAGCCCGGGTAACTTCCCGCCATGGTTATTTTAGCATCAATGAGATGGAATCCTGCAGCGATCTTCCATGCAGTTGCCTCTTTTGCAGTATCTACAGAGCTCCTGGTCAGGCTGATAGCTTCAAATTTACCTGCTTTACAACTGACAATTGCAAGATTATTAGAGGTTTCAACAAGTCCCTTCATAGACTGGCTCATTCTCTGAACACCATTGGGGCATATAAATACAGCCCTGATGATCTTATACTGGTCACTCTTATTCATGATTTTTGCCGGAGTATATGTCTTTTTGCACGAGAATGAGAGTGTTGGTTCAGTCTCTGCAAATTCTGCCCTGTACATTTTTTCGTATCCTTTAACGAACTTCTCAAATGCTTTTGCTTTTGCATTATGAACAACTACAATGGAATAGGATTCTCTTGGAATGGCATTACGAAGATCACCTCCTGCAGCTTCAGCCATTCTGATTCCAAAATCGGTTTCTGCCTGCATAAGGAACCTGAACATTATTTTATTTGAGTTGGCTCTGCCGAGGGCTATATCCACACCTGAATGGCCGCCTTTCAATCCTTTAGCTGTGACTCTATATGCAACAGTACCGGCGGGAGTTTTTTCCTCCTTATATTTTTTTACAGCGCTTACATCCATACCACCTGCACAACCAACATAAAGTTCACCTTCATCTTCAGAGTCAAGGTTCATTAATATGTCGCCTTTCAACAAGCCTGGTTTAAGACCGAAAGCGCCTGTCATGCCAGTCTCTTCATCAATAGTAAAGAGAGCTTCAAGCGGTCCATGCTTAATTTCTTTTGAAGCAAGTACTGTAAGAGCAGCTGCCACACCAATTCCATTATCTGAGCCAAGAGTTGTACCATTTGCTTTTACCCATTCACCGTCAATTATAGTCTCGATGGGGTCTTTGTCAAAATCGTGTTTTTTATCGCTGTTCTTCTGAGGGACCATGTCGAGATGGGTCTGCAGAATCACCCCTTTAACCTTTTCCATTCCTTTGGAAGCTGGTTTCCTGATGATTACATTACCCACCTTATCTACAATTGTTTCCAGTTTATGGTCCTTCCCGAACTTCACAATATGATCTGCAATTTTTTTCTCTTTTTTTGAAGGATGAGGAATTTGTGTAATTTCATGGAAAAAATTCCAGAGCGGTTTTGGTTCAAGCTGACGTATGTCGTTCATTTTCTATTATTTTAATTAATATTTGATCGTTGATAAAAGTGTATACGGTTGTAAAAATAATGATTAATCATCTAAAAACAATATTAACTGCTCGAAGGTTTTAAAACACAGGTTCCTGAATTTTGTAACAAAAACTTAACAATCGAATCATTTTGAAATATATTCCGGTTTAATTAATTTAGCGGCACACATAGACAAATGTGTCAATTACATAACCATTAAGGAATGAATAAGTTATCATTTCATTGCAAAATTCAGTCTCTATAAAACATCTTTTTTAAAATTAACCTGATGACATTCCTGTATATAACAATTGCGCTAGTCATTGTTTTTGATTTCATAAATGGTTTTCATGATTCTGCCAATTCCATCGCAACCGTTGTTTCTACAAAAGTGCTATCCCCGCTGGCTGCTGTCGGTATGGCTGCATTTTTTAATTTTATCGCATTTCTTGTTTTTCCTTTAAATGTTGCGAAAACAATGGGAACGGGAGTGATAAATCCAGATGTCGTAAATCTTACTGTAATTTCATCAGCGTTAATAGCTGCTATCGCCTGGAATCTTGCAACATGGTGGCTTGGACTTCCGTCAAGCTCATCCCATACACTTGTAGGAGGACTGGTAGGTGCAGCTGTTGCCAGTTCGGGATGGAGTACAGTTATTATGTCTGGCGTTATAAAAATTGTTGTATTTATTGTCGTTGCACCGGTGCTTGGTATGGTTATGTCTTTTTTGATCTCTGCTATAGTGTTATATCTGGCAAGGAATCATTCTCCCTCGGGTATTGATAAACATTTCAGAAGGCTCCAGCTTTTATCGGCTGCATCATTCAGTCTTGGTCATGGCGGCAACGATGCCCAAAAATCGATGGGTATAATCTGGGTATCATTACTTGTAACAGGAATTGTTACAAAAGATGATCATATCAGAAATCATTTGTGGATCATTCTTTCCTGCCAGTCTGCTATTGCGCTGGGGACTCTTTTAGGTGGCTGGAGAATTGTTAAGACCATGGGACAAAAGATAACCAAGCTTAAACCTTTTGAGGGATTTTGTGCTGAAACGGCTGGTGCCCTGACACTGTTTGGAGCTACACATTTCGGTATCCCGGTAAGTACCACACATGTAATTACTGGTGCCATTATCGGTGCAGGTGCAAGAAAGGGAGTATCAGCCGTAAAATGGGGTGTAACAACAAAGATCTTCTGGGCATGGATCCTTACCATTCCTGTATCAGCAGTTATTGGAGGAACAATGTTTCATTTTCTGAACTGGATACTTACATGATATCCAAAAACAAAAGATTAATATAATATACAACTATTATGAACATTGATAAATTTCTTAAGTTTTTTGTGCCGAAAGATCATTCTTTCTTTCCTCTTTTTGAAAACGCTGCTCAGAACCTTGTTAAAGCAAGCGAACGTCTTAAAGAATTAATGGCAAATACAGAACCGGAGGGTCATGAAAGGATAAACAAGGAAATAAAAGATATTGAACATATTGGTGACGAAATTACTGATAAGACATACGAACAGCTTAATAAATCTTTTATTACACCTTTCGACAGAGAGGATATTCATGAACTGACTGCTCATATAGATGATGTTGTAGATTCGATCAACGGTATCAGCCGTAGGGTCTGTCTTTATAAACCCAAAAAAATGATTCCAATCTATAAAGACATGTCTGAAATAGTATATCTTGCCGCTAAAGAGATTGAAGGCGCTATTCATTGTCTGAAGGATCCTGTTGCCAATAAGAAAAAGATAACCCAGGCATGTGCAAAGGTCACAGATTATGAACATAAACAGGATGAGCTTTATTTTGTAGGTGTTTCTGAATTGTTTGAAAAAGAAGAAGATCCAAAAGAAGTCCTGAAAAACAATAAAATTCTTGAAATACTTGAAAGATGCGTAGATGAGGAAGAGGATGTGACCGATACTCTTAAGGCTATCCTGATCAAGATGGCATAGGAAAGACTCTGGGCGCTGGGCTCAGGGCTCACGGCTCAGGGTTCACAGGAGAGTCGATCATTATTAGGGAGTAATGTAAAACATGGGTTAATAAATAAGAAAGGGCGACCATAACCAGTCACCCTTTTTTTATTTAATATTATATCTATTTCTTAATATTCGGAAGTTCAAGACCGTAGCCTTTCTTTTTATCTTCAGCTTTAAGAAGAAATGCGAATAACAGGGAAAGTATACCCAGAGAAGTGAAAATTACTAAATCGAAGAAATAATTATATCTAAGATTCAGCTTTGTCTTTTCGATTATCGGATAAATTGCTTCGGACGTTTTAATCTCAATATCCTTGTCAAACTTACCTTTATCTTCTGCAGGATCAATGCCTGAGAGTGCGCTGGCAGTAACAGCTGAAATGCTTTTTTTCAGACTCTCAACATCAATTGATGAAGTAGTTACTTCCTCATATGTTGAGGTTTGTACCAGGGAATCAATTGCACGACTGCTGGCTTTTTCAGCAAGGGTTGAGATTTCTTTACCGGAAAGATTATAAGCGTTATCAGATAATACCTGTTTATATGCACTTGCAACTGCATCTTTAACAATTAATTTATTAGGAGTTACCTCAGGATTTGTCATATTGAGAACTACACCAAGCAAGAGAGGAATAGCCCAAAGACCAATATTCTGAATCCAGAAAATTACAGCATATGCGGTTCCCAGTTGTTTTTCAGGAATAATTTTTGGAACGGAAGGCCACATAGCAGCAGGAACCAAAGAGAAACCGATCCCAAGAATAATTACCATTACAGCAGCAAGCCACCATGCGCTTACCGGGATCGTCAGGACACCATGTACCAGGATCAAAATGAATGAACCAATAATCATAATTGTTGCACCTTTTCCCTTCCTGTCGTAAATAGTTCCGAATAAAGGTGTGAGAAAGATAGTACCAAATGGCAGCAATGCCGGAATTGACCCTGCAAGATTTGGATTAACATGATATTTATTGATCATCAGGTCGGTAGCATAAAATAAAAACGGGAATACCGCTGAATAGAACAAAACACACAGAATAGCAATATACCAGAATCCTTTGTTCTTGATAATAAATAGAATATCCTTGAGTTCAAAAGCATCTTCTGCTGCATTTCCAGACTTACTCTGGGCTATTGATGCATCCAGTTTTCTATCCATAAAAGTATAAATGATAAAAGCTGATAATGCGATCAACATTAATACAAACGCCAGTAAAACAGGAGAAGAATAAGAATAAGATCTTGCCATTGGCAGGGCTATACCAAGAGCAAGGGCAGTTCCCAGACGGGCGATAGACATCTGCATGCCCATTGCCAGAGCCATTTCTTTTCCTTTAAACCATTTCACTACAGCTTTTGAGACCGTGATCCCACCAGCTTCAGTTCCAACGCCAAATATTCCGAATCCGATAGCTGAAATTATGACCTGGGTTTTTATCCCAAAAATCAATGCCCCATCAGGAAAAACGTGTCTCAGCGCCCAGTAATTAAGTCCTGTTCCGATTGCCATCATGGTGGTGGCAGCCAGGCCTGTAAAACGGACCCCCATTTTATCAAGAATAATTCCGCTGAAGATCAGCATGAACAAAAAGACGTTAAACCAGGTGTAAGAAGATGTATATATCCCGAAATCAGAGCTATTCCATCCTAATATACTTTCCAGCATCGGTTTAACAGGAGAAAGGGCATAATTAAAAAAGTATGCGCCAAACATCGAAAATGATACAATTATCAGAGCAGTCCATCTTGCTTTTTTTGAATCACGCAGAGTATTGATTATCGATTCCATATTTGTTTTTTTAATTAAAAATTTTTGACCGGTAAATGTAAATAATATATTTCTCAAATAAATTAAAAAGACTCCCGTTTAAGAACCATTTTGTTTTAAAGTTGTTAAAATTTGATATTGTAAATGGCATACTTTTGATAATTATTCAAGAATTCAATTTACTTTGCAATTTCTGGTATTAAAACCAGATTAGAACTTTTTATATGAAAAAATCAATAACCGTTACATTATTTGTATTTTTCTCAGTGCTGGCATTTTCACAGCAAAAAGTAAAATGGTATACTATTGAAGAAGCCGGAAAACTTTTAAAAGAAGCACCAAGACCATTATTTATTGATACTTATACTGACTGGTGTGGATGGTGTAAGAAAATGGATGCCGAGACTTTTACTAATTCTGTTATTATTGATATCCTTAATAATAAATTTTACCCTGTTAAGTTCGATGCTGAGGGCAAAGAAAAAGTGACATTCCTGGGACAAACCTTTGTAAATGACGGAAAATACGGAAATACGCATCAGTTTGCCGTTGCTCTGCTCCAGGGGCAACTCTCCTATCCCACTGTAGTCTTTTTGACTGAAGATAATGGGAAATATGCTGTCTCTCCGGTCCCCGGGTATAGACAAGCCAGTGAAATGGAGGTGCTTTTAAGCTACTTTGCCGACAATACTTACAAGAACCATACCTGGGAGGATTTCCAGAAAAGTTTTGTGGGGAAGGTCAAATAAGGTGCAAGATGCAAGGTGCAAGGTGCAAGCCTTTGCCAGGTCTTCGGCTGACAAAGCAAGACGGAGCGACCAGACTTTATGACCGCAAGACTATTTTCCTAACAGGTAATTTGAAGGCAGCTGCATGGTCTCTCCAAACTGGTAGATTAGCTTTCTTGAATCATAAAGAGTTATATTGCCCATTTTGATTTTAAAATCAACAACATCCGGCATTCTGAAGAATAGTTTATCATTTGTCGTTGCTGCAGAAGCAGAAGGAACCCTGGTTATAAGCGAGATATCCCTGGTTTTCTGTGCAGGTACCAGTTCTGCTGAAACAGTTGTTCCCGTTTTTGATCCGGCATCTTCAGGTCCTGTCGATTCAGAAAATCTGAACAAAACAACACTTTTAGCAGCCTGCTCTTTTTGAGGGATGAGACTGTAAGTAAATATTCTTGTTTCTGCAAATGTTTTACCTGTAAAGAGTTCGAGGTATTCTTTTTCCATTCTGTTTATTTCGTCAATAGGTGCAGCGCTTTGCGGAAAGACCGTTGCTTCGCCTGTAAGGATCAGTACTTTTCCGTCACGGATATCCATGAGTCGTCTTGCAGCTCTTTCAGCAAGCTGATCTTCCGTAAGTTGTTTCTTTTTCTCAACTGTATAGGGGATCCTGATATATTGTGAATTTACACTTACACGTCTGTAGACTGTATCGGTACGTGAAATGAAGTACTCATCCGAGCCAAGGTCATTTGATCGAAACTGATTAGTATTGATCTCCTTACTATTAATAGTGCCATCATTTGGATAATTTGATTCAGGATTGATATCAAGAATGAGTCCTTGTTTTTTCAGGGCCAGGACGTTTGATATAAAGGTATTAATGCAATTAATAACAAAGAACTCTGAAGGATCGACCTCCTCGTGTGAACTTACTGCAATGCCTTTTACCGACCATTGCTCAGATTCACCGGAAATTACATTTTTGAGTCCAAGAAGGTCTCCTGCATATTTTGAATATGGACCGGGTAATTCGATAATTCTTTCAAATTCAACTTTTATGGTGAAAACCGTCATTGGCAACGCATATACCAGGGTCCCTTCTCTCATCCTTGTCGTATCTGAAAGTGGAGCAATTGCCACTGAAGGACCTGTTACCTTTTTTGATGGAAAGCAGGATGCTGTAAGTAATGCTATCAGAGTTAATATTGAAATTTTTTTAATCCTTTTCATTTTGGCTGGCTTTTACTGTAATAAAAAGTCAAATCTAATTAAAAACACTATTTATTACTTCCTTTTTTTATTTTATTGAATGCTGCGCCGATGTTCTTAATGATATCAGATGCTATCAATGATTCAGGCCCGGAGTCGGAATATGCAATATCACCGGCAAGGCCATGCACATATACACCTATTAACGAGGCACTTACAGGATCATAACCCTGTGCAAGCAACGAAAGGATCATTCCTGTAAGAACATCACCGCTTCCGGCAGTAGCCATACCAGGATTTCCCGTACTGTTAAACAGGATTATCCTGTCGGGTGTTGTTACCGATGTATGAGCTCCCTTAAGAACAACAATGCATTTATATTTTTCTGAAAACTGCAACTGCATAAGAAGTCTTTCGTAACCTGATTTTGTCATCCCGGCAAGCCTGCTGAACTCTCCCGGATGTGGAGTCAGGATGGAACCTTCGGGAAGCTTTGTCAACCATTTTTTATTCAGCGAAAGAATATTAATTGCATCAGCATCAATCACAAGAGGCTTACTGCATTTTTGTAAAAGATCATAAAGAGCCTGCTGTGTTTCGGATGCTGTTCCAATCCCGGGCCCCACACCCACAGCAGAGAAAGATTCTGTGTTGCCTGTCTCAGAGATAAGTTTTGGCGATTTATCGTGAATAACCATCGCTTCCGGAATAGCGCTTTGCAATATAATGTCACCAT
>Ga0315542_1001185_pt1 | contig 16384 bp, 15 predicted proteins | sample SalMarSW160120MG_FD_202541 | JGI IMG/M metagenome (GOLD analysis project Ga0315542, IMG submission 202541) | Salt marsh sediment microbial communities from the Plum Island Ecosystem LTER, Massachusetts, United States - Salt Marsh Sediment SW1601-20 ...
CTGCGCCCGGAGCAGGCGCGCGTAGTTCGGCCACGACACCGCCGCCACCGCGATCATGACGTTGCCGAGGCTGGGGCCCAGCGCGGCCGAGATGGCCATCGCTAGGATGAGCGCGGGGAACGCCAGGAAGATGTCGGTGATGCGCATCAGGAACTCGTCCCAGAAGCCTCCCAGCATGCCCGCGGCAAGGCCGACGCCGCCGCCGAAGAACACCGACACGCTCACCACCACGAACCCGATACGAAGCGAGATGCGGGAACCCCACACCACCCGGGACCACACGTCGCGCCCGAGCTGATCGGTCCCGAACCAGTGCTGGGCACTGGGACCCTGCAACCGGTGCGCCAGATTCTGCACCAGCGGATCCCCCGCCAGCAACGGGGCCGCGAGCGCGATGGCGATCAGGCCGAGCGCCAGGATGGAACCGAGGATGGTGCCGGGGTTGCGCAGGAAGCGGCGCGCGGGTTTGCTGCGCAAGAACGCAGGCGCCGTCATGCGTAGGTGATCCTCGGGTCGAACGCCGCGTACAGCATGTCGACGAGGAGGTTGATGAGGCTGTAGGCGAGACCGGCCACCAGCGTGACGCCCATGACGGCCGGGAAGTCCAGATCGATGGCGCTGGAGGTGGCATAGGAGCCGATCCCCGGCCACGAGAAGATCGTCTCGGTCAGGACCGCCCCGGTCAGCAGGCTGCCGAGGAGGCTCCCCATCACCGTGAGCACCGGCAGGGCGGCGTTGCGAAGGGCGTGCTTGAGCACGACCACGCGCCCCGCCAGGCCCTTGGCCCGCGCGGTACGCACGTAGTCCTGAGAAAGCACCTCGAGCATCGCGCTGCGCACCATGCGCGCCAGCAAGGCCATGGAGAACGCGCCCAGCACGGCGGCGGGCAGGATCAGATGGCGCAGGGCGTTGATGAAGACGGGCCAGTCCCCTGCGATGGCTGCGTCGACGACCATCATGCCCGTCACCCGGTGCGGCTCGAGCAGGTACGGGCTGAGCTCACCGGGACCCGGCAGCCAGCCCAACCGCGAGTGGAACAGCTCCAGCGCCAGGATCGCCAACCAGTACACCGGCGTGGCGCCGCCGACCAACGCCAGCGTCCGCACGATCAGATCGACGGGCCGGTCCTGGTACAGGGCTGCCACCACCCCGGCGGGGAAGCCTAGCAGGACGGCGAAGACCATGGCGCCCAGGGTGAGCTCCAGGGTCGCCGGGAAGAAGTCCTTGAGATCGGACAGGATGGGCCGTTGCGTGCGCAACGAGTTGCCCAGGTCGCCTCGGAACAGGTCGACCATGTAGCGCACGTACTGCTCGGGTACGGGCAGGTCGAGACCGTACTTGTGCCGGTAGGCCTGGATCTGGGCGGGCCGGGCGTTGCTTCCGAGGGCAGCAGCGGCAGGATCGGTTGGGACGATGTGCGAGATGAAGAAGGCCGCGAACCCGACACCCCAGACCACGAAGATCAGGTATCCGAGCCGCCTCAATAGGAAGGCGAGCACTCTACCTCCGCAAGATAGATGGGTGGAGGGAGGGGCCTGGCGGCCCCTCCCTCGTAGACGTCAGGGTTGCTTGCTGATGGCGCTGAAGTCGACGTCGCCTTGCGCGTTGCGGGCGAAGCCGTCCACCTTGGCGCTGGTCACGATGGGCACCAGCGGCTGGTACAGGATGTCGAACGGCCCGTTCAGAGCCACGTACTTGGTCAACTCACCGTACAGCGATTTGCGCTGTGCCAGGTCCGTCGTGGTCGAGGCCTCCTCCGCGAGCTTCGAGGCCTTGGGGTCGTTCCACATGTTGCGCCACGCCAGCGACTTGGCGGCGTAGTCCGCCAGAGGATTGGCGTTGCCGGCCGGATCGGGGTAGTCCGGGCTCCACGCCGCGAGCACCAGCTGCGCCGCCTGCTGGCGGTAGATGGTGTAGAGCTGCGCGCCCGTGGTCTGCTTGATGTTGGCGGTGATGCCGATCTTGGCCAGGTCGGCCTGCACCTTGGCGGCCAGGTCGGAGCACGGCACGCCGCCGCCGCAGGCGCCGGTGGAGATCAGGAACTGCACGGTCATGCCGCCGGACTTGCCCGCCTCGGCCATGAGCTGCTTGGCCTTCTCGATGTTGTGCGGGAAGTAGGTGGTGGTGTCGGCGCCCATCAGGCCGTACGGGATGATGGTCTGCATCGGGCGACCCAGCCCGCCGAGCAGGTCCTTGATGATGGCGTTCTGGTCCACCGCGTAGCGCACCGCGTCGCGCACCCGGTTGTCGGCGAAGGGCTGCCCGGGGCCGGAGTTCATGCCCAGGTAGGTCATCTGGAAGGTGTCGAACTTCAAGGCCTTCAGCTTGGGATCCTGCTCGGCCGCCTTGAAGGCGTCGGGCGTGTAGTTGTAGGCCACGTCGATCTCACCGGATTGCAGCGCCGAGCGCTGAGCGTTCGACTCCTTCATGTAGCGCAGGATCACGCGCTTGATCGAGCCCGGGTCCGGGTAGTTGGGGTTGGCGGTGAGCACCACCTGCGAGCCGCGATCCCAGCGGTCGAGCATGTAGGGGCCGGAGCCGGCCGAGTGGTCGTTGAGCCAGTGCTGGCCGTAGTCGTTGCCCTGGATGTGCTGCTTCACGACCTTGGCGTCGACCACGCCGCCGATGTTGAACGTGAGGAGGTTGAGGATGATCTGCGGGTTGACGCCCTTGGGCAGGGTGAGCTGGACCGTCTTGGCGTCGAGCGCCTTGGTCGAGCCGACCTTGATCTTGGCGACGTCGGTGAACAGGAACGCCGACGGCCCGTTGATCTCGATGGCGCGGTCGAACGACCACACCACGTCCTGCGCCGTCACCGGGTCACCGTTGGAGAACTTGGCGTCCTTCAGGTGGAAGGTGATGGTGCTGCCACCGTCGGGTGTGCTGGCGATATCCCAGCTGCTCGCCAGGCCGGGCTCGACCTTCGACAGGTCGAGACCGTTGAACTGCACCAGGCGCTGGTACATGTTGTCGACGATGAGGGTCCCGCTGAACTCGTAGGACACCCCGGGATCCAGCGTGATCAGATCGGAGAAGTCGCCGCCGATCACGAGAGTCTGCTGACGAGCGGACTGTGCCGAGGCCACGCTCAGCAGCAGCGCTGCGAACGAAACCAGGACCAGCCATGGGAAGCGAAGTCGAGCCATGGATCCTCCTTCTCGCAATGGGTCCAACCATCTTACCGGAACCGTCGCCACGATGGGCCAACCCCACGGGCGCCTCCATCCGCGTCGACGCCCGAACCTGCATGCCGGCCCCAGCGGGCCGACCCCCGTACCGCACCGGGGCGCGAATAGAGATTCGAGACTCTAACAGAAGTTGCAGGCGTGCGGGATGAGAGCCCGGCCCCGTCGGTCAGGTCCAGTCGAGGATCACCTTGCCGGACCGCCCGGACCGCATGGTGTCGAAGGCCTCCTGGAAGGCGTCCACGGCGAAGCGATGGGTGATCACCGGCGTCAGGTCGAGCCCCGACTGGAGCATGCCGGCCATCTTGTACCAGGTCTCGAACACCTGCCGACCGTAGATGCCGCGGATCTCCAGGCCCTTGAAGATGACCTGGTTCCAGTCGATGGCGATGGCATGGTCGGGGATGCCCAGCAGCGCGATCTTGCCGCCGTGATTGATGGAGCCCAGGATCTGCTCGTAGGCCGCAGCGGCGCCCGACATCTCCATCACCACGTCGAACCCCTCGGTCATGCCGAGGTCCGCCATGACGTCCCGCAGATCGGCGTCCGGTCGAGACACGTCGACGGCCCGGTCCACCACCCCCAGCGTCTCGGCCATGGCCAGTCGCGCCGGGTTGACGTCGGTGACGACGATGTAACGCGCGCCCACGAAGCGCGCCACGGCCGCGGCCATCTGGCCGATCGGTCCTGCGCCCGTCACCAGCACGTCCTCGCCCACCACGTCGAACGCCAACGCCGTGTGCACGGCGTTGCCCAGCGGATCGAGCACGGCCGCCCAGTCGTCGGGGATGCCGGCGGGCACCTTGAAGGCGTTCCCCGCCGGGAGCACGAAGCGCTCGGCGAAGGCGCCCTGACGGTTGACGCCCACGCCCTGCGCGTTGCGACACAAGTGGCGGCGGCCCGCGCGGCAGTTCCGGCAGTGGCCGCAAGTGATGTGCCCTTCGCCCGAGACGCGGTCGCCGGGCGCGAACCCCTGCACCTCGGAGCCCACCGCCTCGACCACGCCGACGTACTCGTGGCCGGTGATCATGGGCACGGGGATGGTCCGCTGCGACCAGGCGTCCCAGTTGTAGATATGCACGTCGGTGCCGCAGATCGAGGTGTGGGTGATGCGGATCAGCAGGTCGTTGGGCCCCATCTCCGGCTCGGGCGCATCGATCATCCAGATGCCTTCCTCCGGCCGGAGCTTGGCGAGCGCTTTCATGCGATCACGCCCAGGTCCCGGCCGACCCGGGTGAAGGCCGCCACGGCGTGCTCGAGCTGTTCGGGCGTGTGCAGCGCCGACATCTGCGTGCGGATGCGCGCTTGCCCCTTGGGCACGACCGGATAGGAGAAGCCGATGACGTAGATCCCTTCCTCGGCCAGGAGGCGGTCAGCCATCGTACTGGCGAGCGCGGCGTCTCCGATCATGACGGGGATGATGGGATGCTCATCCCCGGCCAGGGTGAAGCCCGCCTCGGACATGCGCTTCCGGAAGAAGGCGCTGTTCTCCCGCAGGCGCCGGCGCAGGTCGTCGGAGCCCTCGAGCAGGTCGAGCACGGCGAGCGACGCCGCCACCACCCCCGGGGCCACGGAGTTGGAGAAGAGGTAGGGGCGGCTGCGCTGCCTGAGCCACTCCACGATCTCCTTGCGCCCGCTGGTGTACCCACCCGAGGCGCCTCCGAGCGCCTTGCCGAGCGTTCCCGTGAGCACGTCGACGCGGCCCAGGACGCCGCGAAGCTCGTGGGTGCCGCGCCCCTTCTCCCCAAGGAAGCCCACCGCGTGGCTGTCGTCGACCATGACCATGGCGCCGTACCGGTCGGCCAGGCCGCAGATGGCCTGCAGGTCCGCCACCACCCCGTCCATCGAGAAGACGCCGTCCGTGGCGACCATCGTGTAGCGGGCACCGGAGGCGGCCTGCAGCTGCCGCTCGAGGTCGGCCATGTCGTTGTTGGCGTAGCGGAAGCGCTGGGCCTTGCTCAGCCGTACGCCGTCGATGATGCTGGCGTGGTTGAGGGCGTCGCTGATGATGGCGTCCTCCGGCCCCAGCAGCGCTTCGAAGAGGCCGCCGTTGGCATCGAAGCACGAGGAGTAGAGGATGGTGTCCTCCGTACCGAGGAACTGACTGAGCCTCGCTTCGAGCTCCTTGTGGATGTCCTGGGTCCCGCAGATGAACCGGACCGAGGCCATCCCGAAGCCCCGCTCGCGGATCCCCTGCTGAGCCGCCTCCATGACGGCCGGGTGGTTCGCGAGGCCCAGGTAGTTGTTGGCGCAGAAGTTCAGGACGCTGGCGCCGCCGGCAACCGAGATCAGCGCCTGCTGCTGCGAGGTGATGATGCGCTCGTCCTTGTACAGGCCGTCGCGACGTAGCGCCTCGGTCTCGCTGTGGAGGTGGTCCAGAAATGCGCGTGTCATGTCGCTCCTCCTGCCCGAGTCGGGCTGGGCGCCTTCGCGCCCGTATGACCTCAGGCTACCGCCGCGACGGGGGCGCCGCCGCCGGTCCCAACCACCACGAAGGGCGTGGTGCGGGCGTCACATGGTACGCACCGTACCGGTGCTAGCGTCGATGGTGACGAAACCGACCCGATCCGGGGTCGTCGGGTCCCGTCCCGGTACCGCATGGGTACTGGAACGGTTCGGCGGTGCGGTCCGGCGGGTTTCGATCACCCTCAGTCCTCACCGCACCCACGCCGGCACGGACCCGATCGGAACGTCCACGGCCCGAGTCAGTGAAGGCAGGTGTCGTTATGGCACAAACGACCGATGTCCAGCGCGAGATCGACAGCCTCAAGGCGGACCTCAAGTCCCTACGGGACGACCTGTCCGCGCTCTCCAAGACCAGCGGCAAGGTCGCAGGGGACAGCGTTCAGGCCGCACGGGACGCCCTGCGCGACGAAGCCGACAAGCTCATGGAACGCCTCAAGCAGACGGCCACCTCCCTGGAGGAGGAAGGACGGCAGGTGGCCGAGGGCCTCCGTGACGAAGTGGCCGAGAAACCGCTCCCGTCCCTGCTGACCGCCTTCGGCATCGGGGCGCTGCTCGGCTGGCTGGTCTCGCGCAAGTAGATGCGTGAAGCTTTCGCCGACGTTCTCATCGCGGCGCTCGAGCTGCTGGAGGCGGAAGCGCGCAGCGCCCGCAAGGGCCTGATCCGCGCCGCAGCGGGGATCGTGCTGCTGGCGACCGCCGCCCTGCTCGCGCTGGGCGCGGCGGCGCTGCTGGCATGGGCGCTCCTGACGGCGCTTTACCCGGTCATGCCGACCCCGCTGGCGAGGCTGCTGGTCGGCGTCGCTGTCCTGCTGATCGCCGGAGGTCTGGCATGGATCGCCGTACGCATGAACCGCTGAGCGTCGCCGAGGCGAAGGAGCGCCTGCGCCGGGCTGCGCGCTCGCGGCGCGGGCCCACCGCCGCCGCCCGAACCTGGCTCCCCGCGCTGGCGCGCAGCAAGCCCTGGCTGGCCCTGACGGTGGCGCTGGGCGCGGGCTTCGCCGTCGGCGCTTCGAAGCGCCTGCGCGCCCGTCTGCCGCGGATCCTGCTCGAGCTGCTGGGCTAGCCGCGCCCCCTATCCGACCTTCTCACTCGCCGTAGGGGACCCAGATGTTCTTGATGCGGGTAGCCCGTCGGAGGTACTCGCGGCCCTCGCCCTGCCCGGGATCGAGCCAGTCGCGCCGCTTGCCACCGTTGACCCAGGTGGCCTTGAGGTTGTCGGCGCTCTCGCGCTCCACCACGGCCGAGCCGTCGGCCGTGCCCACGTACCACATCGCCGCCACGTCGGCATGCTTCGCCAGCACGGCGGCGAGCTCCTCGCGATCGCCGGTGACGATGTTCACCGCGCCCGGCGGAACATCGCTGGTGTCGATCACCTGGTAGAGGTCGGTGGCGGCCAGCGGCCACCTGGCCGACGGCACCGCCACCACCCGGTTGCCCATCGCCAGCGCCGGCGCCACCAGGGAGACGAACGCCAGCAGCGGCGCCTCGTCGGGCGCCACCACGGCCATCACGCCCCACGGCTCGGGCATCGCCAGGGTGACGTTGCGGAACGGCGTCGCGTGCACGGCGCCGTCGTACTTGTCCGCCAGCGCGGCGTAGACGAACAGCCGGCGGACGCTGGCCTCGACCTCGCGCATGGCGTCCGCGTCCGTCGCGCCGGTCATCGCCCGCAGCCGGTGGATGAACTCCGCGGCCCTCGCCTGCAGGTTCTCCGCCAGGTAGTACAGCACCTGCGCCCGGTTGTGCGCCGTCGCCTTCGACCAGCCCGATCCCTTGCGCGCCGCCTCGACGGCGTTGCGCACGTCCTTGCGGTTGCCCAGCGGCGCCTCGCCGAGGTGGCTGCCGTCCGCGCCGAGCACCGGGTAGCTGTAGTTGCCGTCGGGCCGCGCCTGCTTGCCGCCGATGTAGAGCTTGGCGGTCCGGTCGATCGCGCCGCCCGGTCCGGGCCCGTCCGCTCCGGGCGCACCTTCCCCGAGCGCCGCGCCGTTCGGGCCACTCCACAGCTCATCGGCCGCGTAGGCCGGGAGCCCGGCCTCCCAGGAAGGCTTGAGGTACTCGAACATCCCTTCGCGGCCGCCCTCGCGCCCGAAACCCGACTCCCGGTAGCCGCCGAAGCCGCTCGCCGCGTCGAAGACGTTGGTGCAGTTGACCCACACCACCCCGGCCTCGAGCTTGGGAGCGATGTCGAGCGCCAGGTTGACGTTCTCGGTCCAGACGCTGGCCGCCAGGCCGTAGCGGGTGTTGTTGGCGAGCTCGACCGCTTCCTCCGGCGTGCGGAACGTCATGCTCACGATGACGGGGCCGAAGATCTCCTCCTGCGCTGCCGCCGAGGACGGCGCGACCTCGCTGAACAGCGTCGGGGGGAAGAACAACCCGCCGTCCTCGGCCAGCGACGAGGCCCAGGAGGGCTGGTAGCAGCGCCCGCCCTCGGCCCGGCACTGCTCCACCAGCCGGGTGATCTTGTCGAGCTGCACGGGCGCGATGATGGCGCCGATGTCCATGGCCTTGTCGAGCGAGGGCCCCTCGCGCAGGGTCTCCATGCGGGCGCGCAGCTTCTCCTCCATGCGCGCCGCCACGCTCTCCTGGACCAGCAGGCGACTGCCGGCGCAGCACACCTCTCCCTGGTTGAACCAGATGGCATCGACCACGCCCTCCACCGCACTGTCGAGGTCGGCGTCGTCGAACACGAGGAACGGGCTCTTCCCGCCCAGCTCCAGCGACAGCTTGACGCCGCGCCCCGCCGTGGCCTGCCGGATGATGCGCCCCACTTCGGTCGAGCCGGTGAACGCCACCTTGGCGAGCCCGTCGTGGGCCACCAGCGCCGCGCCGGTGCGGCCGTCCCCGGTCACCACGTTGAGCACGCCCGGCGGCAGCCCGGCCTCGGCGGCGAGTTCCGCGAAGGCGAGCGCCGTGAGCGGCGTGAACTCCGCCGGCTTGAGCACCACCGTGTTGCCCGCCGCGAGCGCCGGCGCCACCTTCCACGCCAGCATCAACAGCGGGAAGTTCCAGGGGATCACCTGACCGCACACCCCGACCGCCTGGTAGCCGGGAAACTCGCTCTCCAGAAGCTGCGCCCAACCGGCGTGATGGTAGAAGTGCCGCGCGACCAGCGGCACGTCGATGTCCCGCGTCTCACGGATGGTCTTGCCGTTGTCGAGGGCCTCCAGCACGGCCAGCAGCCTCGCGTGCTTCTGCACGTGCCGCGCCAGGGCGTACAGGTGCCGCGCGCGTTCAAACGGCGTGAGTCCCTGCCAGGCCGGCAGCGCCTGCTCGGCGGCGCGCACGGCGCCGTCGACGTCCTCTTCGCCGCCCTGCGCTACCTGCCCCAGCTCCGAGCCGTCCCCGGGGTGCACGGTGGCGAAGCGCTCGCCCTCGGCGGGCTCCACGAAGCGGCCCCCGATGAAGTGGCCGAAGCTGCGCCCGTGACGCTCCAGCCAGGCCATCGCCGCATCGGCGCTCTCGGGCGCCGGCCCGTACTCCAGGCTCTCGAAGATCGCCTTGACGCTGTCGTGGCTCGTCGTCTTCATGCGCTCCACCTCATGCGATCCGCTCCTGCCGCTCGCGCGCCGCCGACCACTCCGAACGCAGCAAGCCGAACACCTCGAGATCGGCGGCCCGGCCTCCCAGCGCGGGGTGGATGGCGCGCAGCGTGCCCTCGTGCCGGAAGCCGAGCCGCTCGGCCACCCTGCGGCTGGGCAGGTTCTCGCGCTCGCAGCGGATCTCGAGGCGGTTGAACCCCTGCTCCTCGAACATCACCCTCGCCAACCCCGCCACCGCGCGGGTCATCAGCCCACGCCCGCGGTAGGGCGCGGCCAGCCAGTAGCCGAACTCGGCCCGGCCCACCTCCCACCGCACGTTGAACACGCCCAGCGCCCCGACCAGCGCACCCCCGACACGCAGCCCGCCGTCGAAGCCGCCGCCGCGCGCGAAGCGCTCGAGGCTGGCCCGCAGGAAGGCCTGTTCGGCCTCGAGCGTGGCCGCGGCCGCCCACGGCAGGAAGCGCTGCAGCGCCGTACGGTTGGCGTCGACCAGGGCGTAGAGCTCCTCGGCGTCGCGCTCCTCGAGGAGGCTGAGCTCCAGGTCGTCGGCGAGGCGGAGGGAGAACATCAGCCCACCGGATGCCGGAAGCCGGCGGAGTAGCGACCTGTCAGGCCGTGCTCGAGCTGGCGCTCGATGTCGGCCAGCAGCGAGCTGGCGCCGATGCGGAAGAGGTCGGGCTCGAGCCAGCGCCGCCCCAGCTCCTCGCGCAGCAGCGCCAGCCAGACCAGCGCGTCCTTGGCCGTGCGAAGGCCGCCGGCCGGCTTGAAGCCGACGCGGTGGCCCGTCCGCTCGTAGTACGCGCGTACGGCACGCGTCATGGTGAGCCCGACCGGCAGCGTGGCGTTCACGCTCTCCTTGCCGGTCGAGGTCTTCACGAAGTCCGCGCCGGCCATCATCGCCACCAGGCTGGCGCGGTAGACGTTGCGCAGCGTCCCCAGCTCGCCCGTGGCGAGGATGGTCTTCAAGTGCGTTTCACCGGCCGCCTCCCGGAAGGCCCGGATTTCGTCGTAGAGGGCCTGCCAGTCGCCGGTGAGCACGTGGCGGCGTGAGATGACGATGTCGATCTCGGCCGCTCCCGCCCTCACGCTCCGCCCGATCTCCTCGAGGCGCGTCTCGAACGGCGACAGCCCCGCCGGAAAGCCGGCCGACACCGCCGCGACCGGCACCCCGGTGCCGCGCAGGGCGTCCACGGCGACCGGCACCATGTCGTGGTACACGCAGACCGCCGCCGTGGTGATGCCGGCGTCCGCCATGCCCAGCCCCTCCAGCAGGTCGGCACGCACCGGGCGCACGGCCTTCGCGCACAGGCGCCGGACCCTTCCCGGCGTGTCGTCGCCCGACAGCGTGGTCAGGTCGATGAGCGTGACCGCCTTGAGCAGCCACGCGAGCTGCCACCGCTTCTTCACGCTGCGCCGCGCCGGTAGCGTCGCGGCGCGACGCTCGACCGCGCTGCGATTGACGCGCGCATCCCTCACCCAGTCCAGCGTCAGCGCCATGCCGGGGTTGCGCGCGTGCGTCGGCTGCACGGCGCTCTCGGCGGCTTCGCTCTCGATGCTCATACGGTCGCTCCCGCCCCGCACGGCTCGCCGTCGCGGGGTCCTCCCAGCATACATGCCGTGCCGCCGCGAACCCCGCCTGGACCGGGCTATGATGGTGCCGTCCACTCGTGCAGCCGGCCGGTCAACCGGAGGGAGTCCACCCATGCACCTGGCGCGGTTCCCGCGACGCCGCTACACCTCCTACGCCACGCCGATCGAACCCCTGGAACGGCTCACCGCCTTTCTGGGCGGACCGAACCTCTTCATCAAGCGCGACGATCTGCTCGGCCTCAGCGCCGGCGGCAACAAGACCCGCAAGCTCGAGTTCCTGGTGGCGGATGCCCTCGGCCAGGGAGCCGACACCCTCATCACCACGGGCGCCGTGCAGTCCAACCACTGCCGCTTGACGCTGGCGGCTGCCGTGCACGAGGGGTTGCAGTGCCGGCTGGTGCTGGAGCAGCGCGTTCCCGGCAGCTACGATCCCGGTGCCAGCGGAAACAACTTCCTGTACAGGCTGCTGGACGTCGAGTCGATCACCGTCGTCGACGCCGGGACCGACGTCATGGCGAGCATGCGGCGCGAGGCGGACGCGCTGGAGGCCGAGGGCCGCCGTGCCTACATCATCCCGGGCGGCGGCTCCACGCCGCTCGGGGCGCTCGGCTACGTCGCGTGCGCCGAGGAGCTGCTGGCGCAGACGTTTGAGCTGGGGCTCGAGCTCGACCACATCATCAGCGCCAGCGGGAGCGGGGGCACGCACGCCGGCCTGGTGGCCGGCATCGTCGGCACCAACGCCAACGTCCCCGTGACCGGGATCAGCGTGCGGGCGGAGAAGGCGGCCCAGGAGGAGCGCGTCCTGGACCTGGCGCGCCGCACGGCCGAGCTGGCCGGCGTACGGAGCGAGGTGCGGGCCGAGGCCGTATCGGTCCTCGACGACTACGTGGGTCCGGGATACTCGCTCCCGACCGACGCCATGGTGGAGGCCGTCAAGCTGTTCGCCTCGCTCGAGGGGATCCTGCTGGATCCCGTCTATACCGGCAAGGCCGCCGCGGGACTGATCGACCTGGTCCGCCGCGGTCGCTTCGAGCGAGATGACAATGTCCTGTTCCTGCACACGGGCGGCTCCCCCGCCCTCTATGCGTACCAGGACGCGCTGCTGCGCTGACGCCGGCGGGCGAGCGGTGCCCCCTCACCGTCGCCAGTCCGGGCCGTCCATGGCGGGTTGTCACAGTTCGCGAAGGGGTCGCGTGAGGCGGGAGCCCAGGCGCCGCTCGCCGGTCGCACCGCGGCGACGACCGTCGGTCTGCATTCCAGTCTCGTGAGAGCGTCGAGCACGGTTCTCAGCGTGCTTCGGCCCGGAATGCGCCCTGATGGACGCAATGCGTCCATTTTGTTGACTTCGATGACGCATTTCTCCTATGATGTGAAGCGTCTGATGAATAGTCATGCACCTGGGAGGGTGGACCCAACGTTCTCCGGGTCCTCGGCGCCATGAGAATCGGCACCTACCACCAGCTGGATCGCATCGATCAGCAGATCGTCGACCTGCTCCGTACGGACGGACGCATGCCGTACCGCGAGATCGCACGCCGCCTCGACGTCTCCGAATCGATGGTCCGCAAGCGGGCGAGCAAGCTCCTCGAGTCCGGCTGGATGCGCATCCTCGCCATCAGCGACCCCCTCAAGCTGGGGGTCCCCATCGTCGCCACCACCTACGCGAGTGTCAGTCCCCACGTGCTGGAGGAGGTCACCGATCAACTGGCGCGCAACGAGGCGGTCCGCTACCTCGCCATCGGCGTTGGCAGCCGGAACCTCGTCGTCGAGTCGCTCCACGCCTCGGTCGAGGACGTGCACGCGTTCATCCAGAACGAGCTGGGAAGGGAGGGAGTGTACGAGAGCGAGACCATCCATGTAGTGAAGATCAAGAAGAGCGTGTGGGACTGGCCCTTACCGACCGAGTCCGACGACAGCGCACCGCCGCCGAACCCGAAACGGAGTGACCACGCATGAAACGCCTGACCCTGATCCTCGGCCTTCTCGCGACGATGGCCGTCGCCAGCCTGGGCTTCGCCCAGAAGAGCGGCGGGACGCTCATCGCGGCCTGGGCCCAAGACCCCGTCAGCCTCGACCCGCAGATCACCAGCGCCATGTCCAGCCTCCAGGTTCTCCAGAACGTGCTGGATACGCTCGTCGTGCTCAGCCCGCAAGGCAAGGTCGAGCCCTCGCTGGCCACCAGCTGGGAGGTCTCTCCCGACGGGCTCACCTGGACCTTCCATCTCCGGCACGACGTGAAGTTCAGCAACGGCCGGCCCATGACCGCCAAGGACGTGGTCTACACCTATACGCGGATGCTCGATCCGAAGACGGGGTCGGGCCAGAAGTACCTGCTCGGCAGCACGCAGAGCGTCACGGCGCCCGACGACTACACGGTGCAGTTCCACCTGAAGACGCCCAACGTGGCGCTGCTCTCCCACCTCGCGGCCAACAAGGCCGTCGGCATCATCGCCAAGGAGTCGGTCGACAACGGCACCATCAAGACGCAGCCGATCGGCACCGGTCCGTTCATGATCACGGATTTCGAGCCCGGCAACAAGGTGATCCTGAAGAAGAACCCGTACTACTGGAAGCCCGGCCTCCCCTACCTCAACGAGGTGGACATCCGCATCATCACCGACGAGTCGGTGCGGCAGACCTCGCTGCTGACGGGTGACATCGACTGGGCCATCAGCGTGCCGCCCCAGAGCCTGAGCCAGCTGGAAAACGCCAAGGGCGTGGTCGTCGACAAGACCGCCGCCGGCGCCTACTGGTACATCGGCGTCAACCTCAAGCAGAAGCCGTTGAACGACATCCGCGTCCGCCACGCCATCGCCTACGCCATCAACCGGAAGGACATCACCGAGGCGATGACCTTCGGCACGGGCGTGCCGACGCAGGATCCGATCCCGTCGTCGAGCGCCTGGGCGTTCAACTACGCTCCCTACAGCTACGACCCCGCCAAGGCCAAGCAGCTCCTCGCCGAAGCCGGTTACCCCGACGGCTTCCGCATGCAGATCATGCCCACCACGCAGTACCCGCAGTCCGTGCGTGGGGCCCAGGTCATCCAGCAGGAGCTCCAGGCCGTCGGCATCAAGGTGACGATCAAGACGCTCGAGTGGGCCCAGTGGCTGCAGGAGGAGGGCAAGGGCAACTACGACACCTACGTCTGCTCCTGGAACGGCCTCGTCGACCCCTACGACTACTTCTACGCCCAGCATCGTACGGGGCAGGTCTTCAACTTCACCGGCTACAGCAACCCCAAGGTCGACAAGCTCCTGGACGAAGGCAACGTGACCCAGGGCTTCGACAAGCGCAAGGCGATCTACCAGCAGGTCAACAAGATGATCGTCGACGACGCTCCGTACATCTACCTGTACAATCCCGCCAACATCAACGCCTACCGGAGCTACGTGAAGGGCTACCACGCGCAGCCCGACCAGGCGGTGGACTTCTCCCACACCTGGCTCGACAAGTGAGCTTCCGTCCTTGAGGCTCGTACCTTGAGCGCGCTGCGGGAGGCGGTGGACGCACCGCCTCCCGCAGCCGTTCCCGTTTCCGTTATCTTGTCTTCGAGGTACCTGTGAGCCTTCGCTATCTATTGCAACGGCTCGGCACGCTGCTGCTGGTGCTCATCGGCGTGTCGATCCTCACGTTCGCGATCATCCCGCTGGTGCCCGGCAGCCCGGCACGCGTCACGCTGGGGGTCATGGCGACCGACGCGTCGGTGGCAGCTCTCGAGAAGCAGATGGGTCTGGACCGGCCGCTCCCCGCCCAGTACTGGAGCTGGCTGTCCGGCATCGTGCTGCACGGCGATTTCGGGAAGAGCCTCATCAGCGGCAAGCCCATCGCCGAACAGGTGCGCCACCGCCTCCCCGCCACCCTGATCCTGGCCTTCACCGCCCTCCTCATCGGGCTGCTCATCGCCGTCCCGAGCGGCATCATCTCGGCCCTCCGACCGGGCAGTGCGCGCGACCTCGGGGTATCGATCATGAGCCAGATCGGCGTGTCGATCCCAGACTTCTGGCTCGGGATCCTGCTCATCCTGGTGTTCGCGCAGTACCTGCACTGGCTGCCCTCGAGCGGCTATGCCCCTATCTCCGAGGGGCTGGGAAGCTACCTCAAGCACATCATTCTGCCCGCCAGCACCGCCGGCGTGATCAGCGGCTCGATCATGGCGCGCTTCGTGCGCTCGGCCATGATGGAGGTCCTCGGGAACGACTACGTGCGGACCGCCCGCGCCAAGGGGCTGGCCGAGGGACGCGTGATCAGCAAGCACGTGCTGCGCAACGCGGCCATCACCATCGTGACCATCATCGGGCTGCAGATGGCGACGTTGCTGTCGTCGGTCGTGGTCGTCGAGATCATCTTCGCCTGGCCCGGCCTCGGCTCGATGGCGCTGACCGCCACGCTGCAGCGCGACTACCCCGTGCTCCAGGCCTCCGTGCTGCTGTTCGCCGTGTCCTTCGCCGTCATCAACCTTCTGACCGACCTTTCCTACGTTCTGCTCGACCCGAGCGTGGAGTACGCATGAGCGACACCGCCCTGGCGGCCAAGGCTGGAGAGACCGCGCCCGAGGAGGCGACGGGGCGCCGCTCGATGCTGCGGCGCGCCTTGCGGCATCCTCTCGTCATCACCGGCAGCATCATCGTGCTGGCCCTGGCGCTGGTGGCGATCCTCGGACGCTGGCTGGCACCGTACAGCCCCACCGCCATGAACTTCAACGCCCGTTTCGCCCCGCCTTCGCTTGCCCACTTGTTCGGCACCGACGACTTCGGCCGCGACGTGTTCTCGCGCGTGCTCTACGGGGCGGCCGTGTCCTTCAAGGTGGCCTTCATCGCGGTCGGCATCTCCGGTACGGTCGGTGTCCTGCTGGGCTTGATAGCAGGCTTCCTGGGACGGTGGATCGACGAGATCGTCATGCGCGTCATGGACGTGCTGTTCGCCTTCCCCGCTGTGCTGCTCGCCATCACGGTCATGGCCATCCTCGGCCGCGGCGTGGGCAATGCCATGGTCGCGATCGCCATCGTCTACATCCCGATCTTCGCGCGCGTGACGCGCGGCGCCGTCATCAGCGTGCGCGGCCGCGAGTTCGTGACCGCGGCTCGTGCCATGGGTCAGGGCTCCTGGCGCATCATGCTGCGGCACGTCCTGCCCAACTCCCTCGGCCCCATCATCGTGCAGACCTCGCTGAGCCTGGCCTTCGCCATCCTGGCCGAGGCGGCCCTCTCCTTCTTCGGGCTCGGCACCCAGCCGCCCGAGCCGAGCTGGGGACGCATGCTCTCCGAAGGACGTTCCTTCCTGCACGAGGCCCCCTGGATGGGGATCTTCCCGGGGCTGGCGATCATGGTCTCGGTGCTCGGCTTCAATCTTCTCGGCGACGGCCTGCGCGACGTCCTCGACCCGCGCTCCTCGCGGTGACGTCGGGGCCGGAAGAGCCTTGACCACGCCCCAGGCTCCGGCGGAGACGGCTCGTCTCCCGCACCAGCTCGCCTTGCCCCGCCTCCGCCTGGCGATCTCGTTCCTGGCCGGATCCGGCTTGCTCCTCGAGATCGCCCTCACGCGCGTGCTGTCGCTGCTGTACTTCAGCCCGTTCGTGTACGTGTTGCTGGCCGTTGCCGTGTT
>Ga0315542_1001187_pt1 | contig 16380 bp, 10 predicted proteins | sample SalMarSW160120MG_FD_202541 | JGI IMG/M metagenome (GOLD analysis project Ga0315542, IMG submission 202541) | Salt marsh sediment microbial communities from the Plum Island Ecosystem LTER, Massachusetts, United States - Salt Marsh Sediment SW1601-20 ...
ATCAACACGTCGTGGAATAAGTAGGCCGTTAGCACGATGTTCTTGGCGAAATAGCGATTGAATCCAAGAGGAAATATAGAATCGTGTAACCTCTTCCATTGACATCCTCGAGATACGCATGAGTAAGGCCATCAATCGAAGTAGTAATTTGTTCTCATATTCGGTGAATTGTAGGACAAGATTAGCATCTTGCCAGCAGTAGTGCGCGAGCTCAAAGTAATTCAATGCGGATATACTATCACTGAGGTCAAGTTTACCTATTCCCAAGAGACCCTCAGCTATGGTGTTTAGATTCTCTCTCTGATATTTTCCGGATAACGCATAGATTTTGATTGATGGATTTCCAAAGAACTTGTACATATCAACATGTACACCGCGTTTCAAAATGGCTTGCTCTCGTCGAGGATCTTGATTGCCTTTCATAACAATTGGACAATATCTCTCAAGATCGATTCTCAATCTCTTGGCACGATTGTAGAGATATTTCATGTCGAAGGAATCACCAACAAAGGTGAGAACAAGGGGATAGGTATCAATGATCTGAAAAGCTTCAACCAACATCTCTGCTTCATCATCAAAGTATTTGATTTTCAACTCTTTAGGAAAATCTTTGCTCTTCTCACCTTCGGTGAGTTCCTTACGTCTTAAGACAAAACAGGTATTATATCCCTCATTATCAGATAAACCGATTGCAGTGACTGGTTGCTGTGAAACCGATGAATCGGGGATTCTGTTCAATACAGGAGTGTACACCTCAATATCGACAGCGATTCTTTTGATATCGGGAACTTCGGTGAAGAACATAGGCGAGTAAGTGGTTATAGTTGATTCAATATCCCCATCCTTTGCAAACGTGTTCTTGAATTCCTCCAACGTTTTAGCATCAATATCGGGAGGACAGGGCACTAGATTACCCTTCTCAATCGTATACATCAACCCTGGAACAAATTTAGTATCATAAGTGTAACATAGATGATAGCGAATGTTGGCTTCCCAGGCATGGCTGACTCCACTATTATCATTGAGAAGATTTCTCATTGCTGCACCACCCCCACCAATTGCAAGTGGATTATCACCAACAAGCTTGGTCATTGTGACGGGTTGGTCGTGCAAGAGGTCATGAAGATGTACAGTTTCGGTTTTTACAAAACCAGGATTTCTCTTGACCTTTGACTCTACCATCTGTGCAGGCCAATCTGTATACAAGTATGGTTTGTGACCCGTATTGTCTACCCAGAAATAAATTTTCTTTGATTTTGGTTCATAGAGTTTGAGAACGGCCTTATTGAGTGGACCGGAATAGTCTATTGAGAGCAAGATTGATGGAGGTAGATTATTTGGCCGCTCTTGTTCACCTACTTTGATATCAGCAATCGTTTCTTCTGAATCTGATTCATCAGATTCATTCTCTCCATCATCATCAGAAATAGAAGGTGTTGAGGGGATATCTTTAGAATGTGATTTCTGTTGTGGATTGTTCTTAGGTTTTAATTCCACTTCTGCCTCTTCAGGTGAGCTGTAATAATCCTCCAATGAGGATTGAGTACCATCATTCTGTTTATCGTCCTTCACAGAAACCATCCACGAAATTATTGGAAGTTTTACCACTGATAAGCACTTCCCAATATCTTTCCGAGCTGAGAAACGAGCCCTTCATTAGTCACCAAGCTGATGACAAAATCATGGTTCGTACATTCGTCACCGGAACTACTGGTAGAGTCATCGTTCTTCGATTGGAGCCGGGTGAAGATATTCTCAAATCGATTGAGAAGATTGTTGCAGAACATAAACTCCAATCAGGACATCTCAGTCTCATAGGAGCAGTATCGAAAGTTCATCTTGGTTACTTTGATCTCCATGAAAAAGTCTACAAAGATTTCACAATTAATGAAGATCTTGAGGTTGTATCATGCGCGGGTAATATTTCTCGTTTGAATGAAGGCTATGTTGTACACGCACATGTTGTTGCATCGGATATAGACGGCAAGTGCTATGCAGGTCACCTTATGGAAGGCTGTACTGTATCAGTTACAATCGAGATAGTAATTACCGAATTTACTGAAATGTCAAGAGCACGTGATGACGCAACTGGGTTAAATCTTCTAGACCTCTAGATGGCATTCCGAATCTTCTTAGATATTTCATCCAGTTCAGTCCTATCTGCCATGGACTCACGATAATCTGGCGGAAATCTAAAGCCAAAATTAGCGCCTTTACTGCGAGGAATTGAATGAAAATGTAGATGAGGTACTTCCTGACCAGCTCCAGACCCATTAGCAACAACTGTCATTACTCCCTCTTCACCTGTTGCATTCTTAACTCCGCGAGTCAAATCGATGAGCCTTCTTGCCAGATGAGCTACGACTTCAGGATCCACATCAAGCAAATTCACGTAATGCTTTTTGGGTATTAACAGACTATGACCCTTGTTAATGGGAAATGCATCAAGAAAGGCCATACAGACATCATCTTCAAAAATTACAGATGAAGGGATCTCTCCACGCACAATCTTACAGAATATACAATCATCTGAACTCATACCAGAAACACTGTAAAATTATGAGATAAATCTCATGGTAATATCGGCACAAGTCTCATTAGCACAGATTTCATGCTGTCAGACAATCTGTAAGTAAGGATGTGTACTCTTGAGCGGACGCAGAAGGATGATTAACTTTGACCAAACACAAAATGAACGTGGAAAACTAGAAAGCACGTATTCAGAACTTGGTAAGTTGTTGAGAGATAACGATTTTGATGTAGAACCATATACTGAGTTCATGATTCAAACAAAGAAGCTCAAAGATGTAAATGTCCTCGTTTTCGGTTGTCCCAATAGCTCAAAGATTCGCCCGCAAGAGATTGATGTGCTCAAAAAATATGTGGAGGGAGGGGGAGGATTGATGCTTCTTGCCTTATCAGGTGGGGACCGTGGGCTCATGAATAATCTTTCGCAGATCTCAGAGGAATTTGGTATAACTTTCGCGAATACTGCAGTGAAAGATGAACGGAGTAACGCAGGACTTCCGACCATGCCCATTATTACGGATATCGTTGCACACCCATCAACTGAAGATGTCGATGACATACTGTTACCTTCTGCATGTAGTCTCAGAATTGATGGCAAAGTAACAACACTAGCGCGAACTTCTGAAATGGCAGATCCAGCAAAATCTCCTGTTATCGCAATAGCAGAGTCAGGCAAGGGGCGGATCATGTGTATAGGAAGCTATGAAGTATTTCGAAGAGGTGGAGGTCTCAAGCATAAGGGGAACAGAACCTTTGCAGTGAATGCATTTGGATGGCTTAGTGGACAAATGCAGATGGCGAAACCCAGCTCGGTAGTGAAGGAACAAGAAAAACAGGAGAAACAAAAAACAAGTACAGATGCCATTGCGTCAGCTGATTTCGAGAAGACACTTAGAAGATTAGTTAATGCAGTGTTTGATTTACAGAAGGATATTTCGAAAATCAAAGAACAAGTTGGAAATGTAGATACTAATATCGAGGAACTACGAAACCAATTCCAAGACTTTGCAGAAAAGACCCAGCAACAGCTAGGTATCATGATTCCAGCGAAACAATTCAAGACTTCAGAAGAACATAAGACTGCAGATGTTGAAACCGATATCAAGGGTCTCATGAGCGAGATTAATTCTGTGGAACAACTGAGAAACCATATAGAGCAACGTCACTCTTCCGGTGCTATGCCAAAGGATACTTACAATGAAGAGGTTGAGAAATTGGATGCACGACTTCTGAATTTAGAAAAGAAATTGGCAAAGAAGCAACAAGAACTAGCTGGACTTAAGAGTTAGGAACGATTTTCTCCATTTCATCTTGAATCACAATATCTTCAGAAGCCCCTCTGAGTTTCATCCGGAAATTACTAAACGCTGCTCGAAGAACATCTGTTGCAAGTTCGAGAACGATTGAGAATTGTTTGTGCATGAGATAGCCTGTGAGTATCAAAAGGAGAAATAAAAGGTAAACATACCGACTTGGAAAGAGGATCAGGACACCAAAGATGAGTGGGTTCAGTATCATAAAAATTGATAGTTTTGCTTTTTCAGCTTCTTGTGTGATCATTCTTGAAACTGGTAAGATTGAGAAGAAGGGAATCAGAGCCACAAAGTAATACTTGAAGACTCCACGAGGTGAGAAGAGATGTAGGCATATCATCAAGAGAAGCGTCAGAAACATCATCCTACTCCAATACTGACGAAGTTTAGTGTCATCTTTTACTTGTAACAACATTAGGAGAAGTAAGGGAATCGTCGCTATCAAGAGAAACACTGCGTAGTAAGTTGCAAGATTCACTCCATGGATTATCGATTCTGGGATTTCAGGTAAGGCAATACCAAATGTTGCATTTATATTTTGAATCACAAGATTTAGAGAAATTAGAAGAACCGCAAATGAGATAGGTTGTCCAACATTGGGCAAGACAGATACATCACTTACTAAAAAGCCACCTGGGCGTTGAAAGATGTAGTAAAAATAATTGCTAATATCTGTCAGAAAAGGAAGGGAAATTGCTACAACAAAGACTATCACATAAATCACCGTTCTAACAAATCCCCGGACATCAAGCTCGTCTCCAGCAGGTTTCTCACCATCAGCAGTTGGAACAGGATTGTCAACGGGAGATTTTCTCAAGAGGTATGCAAGTAAGGGAAGTGCAAGAATGAATGCTGTCTGTTTGAATAGAGCGGATGTAACCATTGCAAGTGTTCCTGACAATCTATTCCCACGCATTAGAAGGAAGAAAGACAACATAGCGAAGAATACGAATGGTGCAGGATTCAACCATTCAAACGCAGTGTGATAAAGCACCAAAGGATTGAAGAGATACGTTCCGGCTGCTACAACTCCAACTCGCTTATTCAGGGATAGAAACGTGGAAATGCCATAGATTGGTATTGCAGTGAGGAATCCAAATAGTGAGATAAGAAGCCCAATACCAAAGGGACCAATTGGGAATGCTGCTCCTAGAGCACACATGTATACGTATAGCGGTGGGAAGAAGTAAGGAGTATTGTAAACAGACGTACCAATCTGAATACTATTGAAGGTATCAGTATATGGGAAGAAACCACTCAGAAATTGCTGACCCCAAGAGTTGTAGTAATAGTCGTAGTCAAGGTAACCCTCGAAGTTGAAATGAACTGTAAATCCGAAAAGATCAAACTGGCCAAATCCGTTCCAAACAGCACGATAGGGTTGAGTGCCTCCTGTGATGAAATCAGTTGCAGCAAGTGAGAATATATAGGACCAAACAATCCCTGCTAAGAAGAGAATAAGAACGAATAGCTGATGTGATTTTATGAACTGCTTGACATAGACAACCTTGTTTTCATTGTTCATGGTCAATAAAAAATCCCTCTTTGTCTATTGGACTGTCGCTTCAATTTCAATGTGTTCTGAAACATCAGTTTCATCCACTGTTTCCCTTGAATCCAAGAATTCTTGCAAGACAAACATAATGTAAAGAATCAATCCTGCAGCACATGCAAGCCCAAGATTATACATTACTTCATCACCAAGTGAATACCAAGCCCAGATTGCAAGGGACGTACTTGCAATGAGTAAGAGCCCTGCCAGCAATCGAATTTGTTTCTTGAGTTTAAGAACTGCTGTGATCGCCCAGAACACCATAATTGTACTAGAAATAACCAATGCTTGTCTTTCAAGAAATATTTCAATATTCCAGCTCAACGTGTAAGTAACCAATCCATAGAGTAGAACTAAAGCGCCAATGGTAGAAGACAATGTCATGAGGACATAGTTGAGATCAACACGTCTTTCTTTCGTAGATAATAGACCATTGGCTGCAATTGAGAGTGTCTGAGATCCAATGAAAATCATAACACCTCCAACCATGAAGAATTGGAGTATCACAGAAATTGATGCAGTTACTCTTGAAAAGCAGATATAAGGTCCGAGGATAAGTAACACTGCACCCAGCAATGCAGAGTACATGATAATGATTTTCTCCAAAATTCGGTGTCTAAGAGAACTTGGATAAACATAGTCTAATTTTATTGTTTCCAGCTCAATTGTTACTCGTTTTGAAACAAGTTTCTTCAAGAATCTGAATGGTCGTTTTGCTAGGTCGTACAAACGATCAATCACTGGAGCAAGTAGATAGAGAAGGAAAATCAAAACCACATATATGAGATAGATATTCCTGTCCGGAATCAGAATAAGCAGAGTAAATGCAAAAGGCATTAAAAACATTGACAGAGACACAGGAACATGGTCATCTTTGCCACGAATCATACGCCCTGAAGCAAATATCGAGAAGAACGGTCCGAACACTGCAAAATAATACTTGAACACACCACGAGGCCCTACAAGACTAACCCAAAGCATGAGAAGCAATGTTAGGAAGAGCAAACGGCGCATGAATACTCGCTCATTTCCTTCTATCTTATCGAGAAGGACCATCAATCCCGCAAATACAACAACTCCGAAGGCAAGCGGAGCACTTGTGACAAGTATCTGTTCTAAGATTGATGCCACATCGGGCATTCCTGCAACGACTGCAAGTACCGGTAAACTTTCAGGTACTCCATATGCTGGAACATCTACAAAACTATCCAAATTAAAATGACCCGCAGCTAATTGCCAGTAATTCCAGAAGTGAGGTTGTGCAATCAGAGTAGGAAACAAAATCGCACCAGCATAAGAAACAGCAACAACGATACTTACTGCGAACGCGCGGAAGTCAAAGTAACTAGTAAGAAATGAGAACATGCCCTTTTTTATTTCTCCAGCATCTGGGGTCGTAAGAGGACCTTCTGAGCCCTCATTGTCTGGAACTAGATCTGTTGCTTTCCGTGTACGCAATAGTAGAAAAACCACAAGAGGGATCCCAAGGAACCACGCAGTCTGTTTGAAGAGAGCTGCAGTCACTATCAGGATGGTACCAGTGTGTCTTCTACCCTTCAAAAGAGCATAGAATCCTGCAAAGAAGAAGAAGTAAAACGCAGAAGGATTAAGCCAGACATAGTCGACATGATAAAGGACGAGCGGGTTGAGGAGGTATGTAAGTGCAGCTATCTCTCCTACTCGGGGATTATCTGAGAGATTTCTAGCAATACCATAGACTGGTAATGCGGTGAGATACCCAAATGAAGCTAGTAATAGACCAATCCCCCAGTTTCCGGGGCCAATAAAATTCTCGAGCCAAATTCCAGCTCCATAGAGATATGCTGTTAGAGGGGGAAACATGTAGAGCCCATTTTCATTGACATAACCATCCAGAGGAAGGCGACCAAACTCTTCGCTATATGGCATCACACCATTGAGTATATTATGACCCCAATGAACATAGAAGTAGGAATAATCCGAATATCCTTCAAATTGATAGTTAATCGTGTACCCAAAGAGATTGAACTCAGAAGTGCCAGGGTAGGGTCCTAGCCAGACACCTCGTGAGTACCAAGAATTTGAGTTCAGATAGTCAACAAGAGCAATGTTGAAGACTACAACCCAGACTACTAAACCAATTATCAACACAGCAAGAAGGTATCGATATTCGCTAATGAGTTGCGTTAATCGACGCCCACTACGAAAGAAGAGATTATCCATTCTTTGGATGCCTGTTGTTAATCGATATCGGTATTTCTTCTGGGCGTCCATGTATCAAAGACAATACTTGTCACTCATTAATATTTGTCCTCACGCGAAAGACATGTAATTACATTTCTAGAGTAGCTGTACTACTGGAACCCTCTTTTGCAACCGCTATTATTGGAACACCTTCATAGCCCTGAATATCGGTATGAGTGATGAGGAATATCTGTTCAAAGTTTTTATCGTTTACAAGATTTGTGACGACTGATTCTCGTCTCATCTTATCTAGCCCACCAAGAGGTTCATCCAGAAGAACGCTTCGCACTCTTGGAGTAATGACGGGACTGTCACGCAATGGGCGAATGCTACTCATTGTTCTACTGATTCCAAGCCGTAGTCCCAGGCTTATTGCCGTTCTATCACCATAGCTAAGCTGACCAGTCTTCTTCCAAGCCTGGTCACGTTCATCCCAGATTTTTAGGAGGAGCCCAGGTCCAGATCGCTTCGTTGATTGAGTCGGTTCAAGATCGATGCTAGTATACTGGCCATTAGTGAAAAAGTGAACGTATTGATTGGTTGCGCTTCTAATGATGCCAATGAGTCTTTTCTGAAAGACATAATCAGCCACAAACCCTGTGACAAGTTTACGTCTCACATATTTAGCGTGTTCATTGATTCGTTTCAGGTCCTCAATTTCTGCGCCCATTTGTTTCATGAGCGCTTCCTTGCCTTCATAATCTGAAATCAATAATTCCTCTCTTTCAATACTGTCTTCAATTTCTTTGGTACTCTTCCTTGCTTCTACTAATGTACTCTCAAACTTAGCAACTTTCATTTGAAGATTAGATACACTGGACACGTTGAACTTCTTCAGGAGAGCGTCAATATCGGAAACACCGACTTTACTCAGAATTGTTGCTAGATCTTCTGCACTCTTTGAGATTTTAGATTGAATAGAATCTACTAATTTCTTCGTATCCATTACTTTCATAGTTGCATCTGTAGATGTTGCTACCTCTCTCAATCGTTCATCCATCTGCTTCGAGGCAGCTACCTGTTGTTTACGTTGTTTCTCAAGTTTCGAGATATTTGTCTTTCCAGACGCCATTTCTTTCCGGTATTCAGCAACAAGGTCATCTCGTTCTTTAGGCGAAAGCGGTTTAGAACATGTGGGACAAGTTGTATCATTTTCATCGTTTCGAGAATCTGTGAGTGTATCGACCTTTTCTTTGAGATCTCTATTTATCCCAGAGATTTGACCAATTTCCTGATCAATTGATTGCTTTAGAGAATCTATCTCTTCCCTCTCAAACTCTGTTCGCTCTTTCACTTTCTTCAACGAGTCTAAACGTGCTTTTACTAGAGCTTCATCAGCAGCAAGCAGTCCTGCCTTAGATAAATCAGTTTTAAGCTCTTTATCACGCTGCTCAAAATCACGATTATCTTGATCCAACGTGAGTTTAATTTCACTAATTTTCTGAAGGGAGGGAGCATCCGGGATATCCTTCAGCAGATCCTCTGTTGAAGTAATCTCCGCATTTCTTCGCTGCACTGATTCTCTGAGCTCAGATATTCTTTGCTCGCATCGCTTCACTTCTTCTCGAATAGTTTCAGGAGGCTGATAGTCTTCAGAGAGAGCATAGATTTTAGATTCAATATTTGACTCGAAATGATCCAAATGGTTTGTCATTTTATTGAGAATTTCAATATCATAAATATCAACCAAGAGTTTCCTTAGTACTGTTGGAGTCGCATTTGCTATAGCTGCAACTTCGCCTTGTCTGACTAAGAGGGTATTCAGTGCCTGCTTCAATTCAAGACTGAGGATTTCATCTATTTTGGTAGCAACGGACGTACTCTTGTCAGCAATTCGTTTCCAAGCTTTACCCTGCATCATAAAAAGGACAACAGCCATTCCATCTGCGGGATTGTACGTTCTATCAATCTTGTATCGAGCTCCTGCAACTTCAAATTGAAGTATCACTCTACAAAACGTCGAGCTGAAGCTTATTAGTTCATCATTATTGAGATCTACTGAAGTTGCCCCCCAAATACTCCAAAGAATCGATTCAAAGAGAGATGATTTTCCTGTGGAATTTGGTCCTTTGACTATCACTAGTCCTTCGGGAAACTCAATATCATCCTGAGGTAAGGTGAGGTCTCTAAATGGTTTGAAGTTCTTAATTTCCAACTTCAGAAGTTTCATTATTCATCCTCCTGAAGTGCATCTGAAGTCATCTTACCCTCTCGCTTACCAACCGCAAATTCAAGGGATGTGACTGCAATCTTTGTGAGCGTTTCAACATCGAAGTTCGGGTCTATCTCAAGGGTTTTGAGATATCCTTTGAAATCAGCCTCGGGATCTTCTATCAAATATTTGGACTCGATCTCTGGATATGATGCAGCAGTATATTCTACGTCAGATGATTGTCGGAGATCCCAAATAAATTGAGCAACATTGTACTTTGAGTTGTGAGATAGTACTTTCTGACGAGAGTTCTCAAGAGCAATTCCTAAATCAAATCCAGTTAGCCGTTTTGAATTTCCTTCAAAGACTAACCGAACTCGAGCAGCGGTAACTGGATCCCAATCAACAACTAAACCATTCGTAGAGAACCAGTCTTCAACCCTTTCTACAACCGATTCTACGGTATCATCCTCAGTGATAGCAATCTTGTTGTTCAATACGGGACGTTTGAATTCTAAATGATGTGGAGTGATATTCGGATCTTTTCCTGCTTCAATATCGACAATCAAAAACCCTTTCTTGTAAGATGTTTCATCAAATCTCCATCGTTCAGGAGACCCTGCATACCATGCATTTGAAGTATGTTTTGCCTGTCTGTGATCATGACCTAGAGCAATGTAGTCATAGCCCATACTGAAAATTGCACTGTAGAGAGTATCATCGAGTTTCATACCGTGCGTCACAGCTACAGTGGGTCGTAAACGCCCACGTTTCTGATAAGTTGTAATCCAGTCATCATATATGTCAATCATATTAGAAGACCTAAGTACCGCAGAATCAATAAAGGGAAAGCAGAAGACATCAAGATTCTCAAAGGAGAATTCCAAGGGAGTGCTATCTCGAATTGCGTTCTTCAAATCCTGCTGCGTTGCAACCATGAGCCCAGGAACAGAAAGTCTTAGGCTCTCAAGTAAAGAAACCTCATAGAACTTGAAAAGACCATGATTCCCCTCTATGATGACTACGGGAATTCCAGTATTTTCAATGAATTTTTGAAGAACCTTAATGGCAGTTATTTGCGCATGAAGTGGTGGTTGTGATGGATTATTTTCCCATGGGGAATTGTATAGGTCTCCAGAATGAATTACCACATTCACAGGAGGATCAATCTCAGCAATTTTATCAAAGATCTCTGCAAATCGCTCATAGAAATCATTCTCCAGAAGCTGAGTCTTCATCTCTTCAGCCCAGATATTATGGCGTACACCAGTTACAGGTCTACTTCCAAGATGGGTATCAGAGATGTGAGCGATTCGTGCAGGCATCAAGTCATTCCTCAGAGTATGTGTTCTTCTTGTTTCTTTGATTTCTTGTCTTTGTACCTATCTTTATCTTTCTCATAAATAGTATCGAATAGAGGAATTCGTGCAGGAAGTGGTAGCTCTCTATATGAGGCTGTAACGATAGCTTCACCGCGGGACATGACTCGAAATTCATTCTCAAATCCGGTAATATTCACACTAGCATTTTCTATGCATGCTTTGATCTCTCTTTCATTACCGAGACGTAAGTTGATTTCTGTGTTCATTTGGCTCAAGATGACATTATCAAGAACACTCACCTGCTGGCTTACAACAAGTAGACCTATATTGAATTTCCTTCCTTGACGGGAAATGTCTTTGAAAACAGACTGTCCGCGCATCAAGACAGGATTCAGAATTGAAGGAGCCTCTTCTACGGTTACTTGGATTACTGGTAGTTTTCGGGGATCGCGAACTTCAGACGAATCAGCTACACCATCTTTCCCGTAGAAGGTTCGTGCTTTCTGCTTTACACGATTGAAGAATCCATGAGGCAATCGTTTCAGCCCTTGGGTTTCAAAGTCCCCCAAATTGCCACTACTCTTCAAAGCTCGACGCATATCAGATAATGTTCGAGTGACTATGGTGGTCAACAAGAACTGCTCCATATCACTCATCAAGCTCGTGTTGACGACAAGAATTCTACCTGTTTCCATAGCAATGAAGATATCATCAAGAATAGATGTTCCCGAATCAACGAAGAGAGGAGACCGCTCCAAGAAACTCAATCTACGTTTCACTGCTCTCAGTGTAGACACTTGAACAGGGGATGATTCCTCATCCATACTGAGAATAGAATCTATCCAGTTTTCTCCATTCGCATGATACTGTGCATCAATAAACGAAGACATTTCAGAGGTATATTCTCTAATCGAATAGAGATCTCGAGGTTTTATCTCAGAATAGTGGATACGAATCTCTCGTGTATAAGCCCGAATATCCCTAGTTGTGGCGCTCTTGTGGGTTGTCAGATAATAAAAGTCACCAATCACATCTGAGCGAGTTGTAGAACTCATATCATTGATAATATTCTGAATTCCATACTTATCGACTCCTTTCGCAAATTCATCATGAGGGTCGATACAAAATGCTGAGATTCTAGGCTTGTCAGCATTTGGTTTACGAATCGCATCAAGATTGGTATCAATAATCGATTTAATCAGAACCATCATGAGGTTACTCTTACCAGCTCCCGTGGATCCGAATATTCCTACATGCATTGGAAGGTACATTATTGGAATCTTCACTGGAACATTAAGTGTTTCTTCGCCCACCTGTAAGTCCCCAATGTATACTTCTCCATCAGTCTGACATGCTAGCATCTCTTGGACGAACTCATCTGATGTACCAGGCACTGGTCGATATACCGAAGCTAAATGATCAGGCAATCGACGCGGAGATTTAAATGTCCATTCACCCTTCTCATTTTTCTCAGCATAACCTAGCATTTTTCCACCTAAAGATAGAAGCATATTCCGATCAATTCCAGAAAGATAGGCATCACCCTCAACCATAAGTGTTCCAGCTATCCTCGACATATCATCTACTTGACGAAGATAATTCTCTAGACCAAGAACTCTGAAGAAGAAGACCCTCTCATGCCCATCACGATCGGAGTAGATCATGAAAATCTCTCCTACACTGATATCACGATTACGGCCCATAATACCAAGTAAGGTTTGATTTCCAACACCCACCTTTCCGTAAAGTTCGCCAAGTTTGTCTTTGTCAATTTTCATGTTAATATCCTCATTTTACAAATCATAATCAGCACGGAGGTCCTCTGCTTTTCGTTGGTCAAGTCCCATCTCCGTTCGGACATCTCTACATACTTCTTTTGCTAATCGAAGGTCCTCGTAGCTCAATTTACACGATACGTGAGCCAATGCAAGAGCTACTGGATATCCATACCATCGAGCATCTCTGGACATAAACTCAAGTTCTGCAAAGAGCGCTTTCTCATTTGCGCGGGTCATTCTTGGGTCTCCTGGAACAAATATATTCTCAAGCCACCAAATTCTATCAAAATCAATCCTTGAAGGTCTGTTATCCCGTGAGAAGCTGTACAAGTAAGGAACAGCTAACATAGGGGGAATGTATGTTCGGTCCTCGTAAATATGCAAGCCACCTTCAGGATCATCTTTGCTGGGTAGATGACAGAACCACTTTGCATTTTCTCCGAATACCTCTCGTGCCATACCAGCGATACGATGGGCAAAGGGGATCGTGTGATTTTTGCTAATAGCACACAAGATTACGTTTTTTTGTCGTGCCAAAGCACAGAGGTCTCTTAGCATGAATCCACTTGGCATTGATGGATACCTACGCACAAAATGCATGAATACTGAAAGCGCACCATCAATGAGAAGATACTTTGGACAGATATCACTCGTGAGAACATTGCGAGCTGCTGCATACTCACTAACCTTTCTGATTTCCTCGTGAACAGCAGGATTTGTCAACAATTGCTCCCTGGAAATCAGCGATTCCATTTCCTTCAATCGTGGCATATATTTTTCATAATCAGTACCTGTAAAATCAGAGAAAGAAGTTATCTCTCTAGGCTTGAAATCTTTGAAAAAGGGAAGAATCAGGCTGGTTACATCTTTCAATGGATAGATTTCAGCGAGCGTTTCTGCTAGTTTTAAACGGGCATCATCTCGTACACCCGAGTGCCAATGAGTTTCTAGATGCGGTTGCTCACCTAACTCATTCTCAAGAGTATCTCTATCAATAGGAGAAAACAGACTCTCAGATTGTGTATTCGTATCTATGACAACAGTGGATGTACTAAGTAAGTGAATTCGAATATCATCGAGTGTCATCAGACTATCAGTACCGGATCCATCTATTGCAGCTATTCGATAATCATTTTCGAGAATGATATCTGATTTGTAGCAGGTGAAAGTATCCAGAAGCCGTTCTTTGATGCGAACTTCATCTTTTGCAAATTCTTGTTCATCGCGGCGGTCTTGCTGATTTTGAATGTCTGTAAACACCATCTTCAGTTTTCTTCTAAATTTCTCAGTGAGAATTTTATCTAACATAGAATACAACTCACTCCGCACAGCATGCTAAGGACCAAGAATCATTCAACATCTTGTTCTGACCAAATCATAAAAAGGTAGCACTCGGTATTGAAGAGATTCGAAAAAGAGCGCTTTATATGACCTACAAATGCATCTACTCCAAATTCCCTTATTAATGACTAAATGAACAAAAAAACAGCAGCAGTGATTCTGGCTCTACCGTGTACATGAGCTGACGGGAAGTGATTGTTTGCTAAAAATTACATACTTTGGACATACAGCATTCGCGTTAGAAGCAAAAGAAACGACAGTTCTATTAAATCCTGGAATCCTCGAGGGCGAACCTCTTGTCCCTGATGATTTTCAGGCGAGAATAGTGATTGCTACTAACCATGTAGATGATGCCATTGGTAATTCAGCAGCAATATCAGTAAATTCGAAAGCCTGGTTCCTCGGAAACAAAGAGACTACTGCTAAAGCAGCAGAACAAGGTGTTAAACCGTGGTTACTTCATGTTCTTGAACCTGAAGTTCCATACGTGGTACCCGATGTAACAATCACAGGATATTCTCTCGCAAGAATTGATGAAGAAGCAGGAGGTCGAATTGACAATCTTGGACTCATCATCGAGATGGGAGATTTGAGGATAGGTTATCTTGGAGATAGTGCTATTCGTGGATTGTTCGAACAACTGGCAATGGATATTCTCATCGTCCCAATTGGAGGAGGAGCAACATTCCAAGTCAAAGATGCAGTTAGTTTATGTATCGATACACAACCCCGCATTGGAATACCAATGCGATGGTCTGCAGAGGACCAACCAAAGAAGTTCTCAAAATACATAGAACAATTTAGTAAAGGAACCAAACCAGTACTAATGGAACCTAACCAAATTCTGAGTGTTCAGTGGGCCGCAGGCAACGAATTTCGATACGAGCTAAACTGATATTCCCCAGTGGATTGAATATGGAAGTCAGGAAATTCCATGATTGAGTGAAAAATGATTGTGGGTGCAGTAGATGAGTGAGAATACAAAGAAGAATGTGACTATCGATCTCGTGGAAACAGAGAAGACTCGACTGGGCAGAACCAGTGAGTTTGAGAGTATTGATGTCAAGGGCAAATTGAGTGTCATCAATGTTTCAGAACGAAGCCGTATGTGGAACGTTAAGGTTCACCTCGGTGATTCACGTGATTCTACCGATATTGCCGTTGAAGCTCTATCAGGTGGTGAGATTGATGTAGGTGGTACGTGGGAAAGTGGATATAGTGTTACAGTAGAGGCACCAATTGTGACCCTCTCCGAGGTGTACGATACTTGTGGCGATGTTGAAACAGAAGAGCCACACTGGGCATATGTCAACAGCAAGGATAACCCAGTAAAAATCACGATTACAATCAAGAATGAAACTGATGGAGAAATCGACAGTATCATTCTCAACAAGACTATTCCACCAGAGCTATCAAATATTCACGTCGTTTCTGCCAAATCTGGTTCAGCTGAATTCGATGAAGGTACGAAACAGATTGTTTGGAAAGATTTCGTTATCTATCCACAGGAAGAGACCAACCTAGTCATCGGAGCTACTGGTCAAGTTCATGATACTGAACCAAAAAGCGCAGGGGAGATTGTATTAACCTACAAAGGTGAAAATCAACAGAGATCTGTCTTGAATCCAGACCTCACAGCACTCACTGAATTCTTGATGGGTATTGAAACAGCTGAAACCGAACCTAATCAATGGGAATGCACACTAGAATGCTCAAACGAGAGTGATTTAATCGTAAGATTAGATAAAGCAGAAGTCTATCTAACTCCAGAAGAGGGTGGTGAAAAACAGAAGATGATTGATGCCGCACCCAGCATCGAGCTTTCACCAGATCAAGAATGGTCAACATCCTTCAGGGTTGCAAGTAAAGAAACACCGAAATGCACTCAAGAGATTCTATACACACCTGTTAGAGTAATCACAAAGAGAGTGTTGGGTACTATCGAGAAAGCTCCTCAGGTAATCCCTGTCTATAAGATTGATTATACAAAGGAGTTTGATCCTCCATCAGTAAACAGCTTTGACAAGACCCCAGTAGAAGTAACAATTGAAGTCACAAATGCAGGTACTGCCAAGCTAAATGAAATCTTCATCGAGGATAACCTACCAGATGATGTTATGCCACCAACAAGTGAACATATCACCGTCTGGATAAGTGGTGAAGAATTCAC
>Ga0315542_1001188_pt1 | contig 16376 bp, 13 predicted proteins | sample SalMarSW160120MG_FD_202541 | JGI IMG/M metagenome (GOLD analysis project Ga0315542, IMG submission 202541) | Salt marsh sediment microbial communities from the Plum Island Ecosystem LTER, Massachusetts, United States - Salt Marsh Sediment SW1601-20 ...
GGCCAGCCTGCAGAGGCAGGTGGAGATCCTGGCGGATCAGGATCGCCCGTCCGCCGTGGAGCCGGTCGCCGAGCCCGCCGCCGAGCCCGCACCGCCGGCGCCGGCCCCTGCGCCCCCGCCGGAGGACGCGGTCGACGCCCGGATCCCGGGGCCCGTCTGGCCGCCCGAGGGGTCCCGCAGCGATGCGGTCGAGCGCGATCCCCTGCCGCTGCTGCGCGTCGGCATGGCCGAGCTGGCCGACCTCGGCGAGGCGAAGCAGGTCCCGGCCTACTTCGCGCGCCTGGCCCAGCGCCTGGGGCTGCGCTACCTCCTGCTCAAGCGCTGGCGCACCGGCCTGCAGGTGCTCAAGGCCGTGAACATCTCGCCGCCCGAGGAAGCCTGCCGCAAGCGGCGCGACGGGCGCGCCCCCATCCCCCTGGAAGAGGACACCTTCTTCCAGGCGATGAACGACGACGGATGCATCTACGCCGGTCCCGTGCCGGCCAAGCACTTCCCCATCGACCTGACCCTCATCCTCGGCCGCGGCAGCCGGGACCGCCAGATCGTGGTCGTGCCGGTCCCCATCCGCGACCACTGGAACACCTACATCTACCTCGATGCCGATCGTGGCAACGAGCGCGGCCTGACCCTCGCCGAGATGCTCGCCCGCTACGCGCTGGCGCGCGTGCTCCTGCTCGCGCACAATGCGGGCGGCAACGGTCGCCGCGTGACGGCCATCCTCAAGGAGGAGCTGGCCCGGCGCCGGGAGCGGCAGGCCCAGCGCCTCCGCGGCGCCGGTCTCGCGGGTTCCGAGCTCGACGAGCCGACCCCGGCCCGGAAGCCGCAGCCGGCCCCCGCGGCCGCGGAGAGAGCGGATGCGGCGCGGGAGGCGCAGCTGGAAGAGCCGCTCGACCCGCCGGCCGGTGCGCCGGCGCAGCGCACGCCGCAGAGCCTCCTGGAACACACCGGCGAGCTACCGGCCCTCCCGCGGGTGGCCTGCCACATCCTGGCGGTCATCGAGGATCCCAAGACCACGGCCACGCGCCTGGAAAAGGCCATCGCCATGGACCAGGCCCTCACCGCCAAGGTCTTGCGGATCGCCAACTCCCCCTTCTACGGGGCCGTTCGCGACATCAAGACCGTGAGCGAGGCCATCGTCCGCCTCGGCTTCGTGACCATCCGCAACTGGACCCTGGTGACGGCCACCAAGTCGGTTTTCTTGACCCCCGGCAGCGCTCCTCTCTACCAGAGGATCTGGCGCCAGTCCCTGCTCTCGGCCCTCTCCAGCCAGCTCGTCGCCCAGGCGGTCCAGCACCTGGAACCGGAGGCGGTCTTCCTGGGCGGGCTGATGCAGAACATCGGACAGCTCGTGCTGGCCCGGGCGGAACCCGAGCTGTTCCAGGAGGTGATCGAGCTCTCGGTCGACCGCGGCTGCGCCTATCACCTCGTGGAGCGGGAGCTGCTGGGCTTCGACCACGGCGAGCTGGGCGCCCACCTGATCCGCGAGTGGAACCTGAGCCGCCAGCTGGAGGAAGCCGTGCGGGTCCACCACCGGCTGGAGGAGGAGAGCGCGGAGCGCCGCGTGGCGGCCATGATCGCCCTGGGCGAGGAGCTGGCCGCCTGCAGCAGCAGCCAGGAGCCCAGCGAGACTCTCTGGGAGGACAGCGAGGCCGCGCGGATCCTCGGCATCAGCTCTGAGCTCTACGCCGAGCTGAAGTCCCAGGCCCAGCAGATCAGCATCGATCCCCAGTTCTTCAGCTGATCCGGCAGCGACCGTCCGGCGGGTTCGCGGCGGCGCCGCGCCGGCCCCGTTCCGGCTTTGCTTGCCTCGGCCCCCCATCCTGGCTAGGATGAAGAGAATTCCGCCAAGGGGATGGAGGTCCACATCGTGAACCGCTGGCTGAAAAGGGCGGTCGTCCTGGCCGCCGTGGTGCTGGTGATCGTCGTGCTGCGGTTGACGGTGTTCAGGCCCAAGCCGGTGCCCGTGACGGTCTTCGACGTCGCACGGGGGCGGGTCGAGGCGACCGTCGTCAACTCCAGGGCCGGCACCATCAAGTCCCGCCACCGCTCGCAGATGAGCCCGGGCGTCTCGGGCCTGGTGGCCAGAATCCCCGTCCGCAAGGGACAGCCCGCCCGGCACGGGCAGGTCCTGCTGCAGCTCGACGACCGCCAGTACCAGGCCCAGGTCACGCTCGCCGAGCGCTCTCTGGACGCAGCCCGGGCGTCGGCGGACGAGGCGTGCCTGAACGCCGATCAGGCCGAGCGCGATCGCCTGCGCAGCGAGGATCTCTTCGCGCAGAACCTGATCTCCGACCAGGATCTCGACACCGCCCGGACCCGGGCCGAGGTGACCCGGGCCGGGTGCGTCGCCGCGCAGGCGCAGATCCGGCAGTCCGCGGCCTCGCTCGACGAGGCCCGCGCCACCCTGGCGCAGACCGTCATCACCGCGCCCTTCGACGGCGTCGTGCTCGACGTGACCACCGAGGTGGGCGAGTGGATCAGCCCCTCGCCGCCGGGGGTCTTCATCCCGCCCGTGGTCGACCTGATCGATCCCACCACCCTCTACGTCGAGGCCCCCCTGGACGAGGCCGACGTGGCGAAGGTCACCCTGGACCTGCCGGTCCGCATCACCATGGATGCCTTCCGCGGGCGGTCCTTTCCGGGAACGCTGACCTATATCTCCTCCTTCGTGGAGACCACCCAGGAGGAGAACCGCACCCTGACCGTCGAGGCCGAGTTCGCGCCGGGCGATCTGCCGGCCAACGTGCTGCCGGGACTGTCGGCCGACATCGAGGTCATCCTCGACGCGCGCGACGACGTGATCCGCATCCCCAGCTACGCCCTGATGGAGGGCGATCGCGTCCTGCTGGTGCGCGACGGCCGGCTCAGGAGCGTCCCCGTCACGCCCGGTCTGCACAACTGGGAGTACACGGAGATCCGTTCCGGCCTGGCGGTGGGCGATCAGGTCGTGGTTTCCCTCGACCGGCAGGATGTCGTGGCCGGGGCCCGCGTCGAGGTGATCAAAGTGCAGACGAAATGATCGAGCTGCGCGGCATCACCCGCTCCTTCCTGGTGGGGGGACGTCCCGTGCACGCCCTGCGGGGGATCGACCTCGCGGTCGCGGCGGGCGAGTACGTGTCGATCATGGGACCCTCGGGGTCCGGCAAGTCCACCCTCCTGAACATCATCGGCTGCCTGGACCGGCCCAGCGCGGGATCGTACCGCCTCGACGGCCGTGAGACCGCCGACCTCTCCGAGATCGAGCTCTCGCGCGTGCGGCGCCACAAGATCGGGTTCGTCTTCCAGTTCTTTCACCTCGTGCCGCGGTTGACGGCCGTGCAGAACGTCGAGCTGCCCATGATCTTCGCCGGCATCGAGCCGCGCGACCGCCAGCGCCGGATCGACGCGGCGCTGGACTCGGTGGGTCTGAGCGAGCGGCGCGACCATCGTCCCGACCAGCTCTCCGGCGGCGAGAGGCAGCGCGTCGCCATCGCCCGCGCCATCGTCATGGAGCCCGCCGTCGTCCTGGCCGACGAGCCCACCGGCAACCTCGACAGCTCCGTCGGCCGCGAGATCATCGAGCTGCTCGAGCGCATGAATGCCGGCGGGCTCACGCTGCTCATCGTGACCCACGACCCGGAGGTGGGCGGACGCTCGCACCGGCAGGTGCGGCTGGCCGACGGCCGCGTCATCTCCGACGGCGCCGGCGCTGCTCGCCCCGTGACGACCGGCCGCGATCCCGCCACGGCGGCGGATCCCGGGGGACGACCATGAGGCTGGCCGACCTGGTGCGCTTCGCCGGCAGGGCCCTGGGAGGGCACGGCCTGCGGACCGGCTTCTCCCTGCTGGGCGTCGCCATCGGCGTCGCCTCGGTCATCACCCTGACCGGGCTGGGCGAGGGGGCGCGGAGCTACATCACCGGCGAGTTCACTTCCCTGGGCACCAACCTGCTGACCTTTGTGCCCGGCAAGACCGAGACCCGCGGCGGGGCCCCGCTGGTGAGCGCGACCACCAACGACCTGACCGTGGCGGACGCCGAGGCCCTGGCCAGACGGGTGCCGCAGCTACGCCGGGTGGCGCCGATCTCCATGGGCACGGCGCCGGCCGGCCACGGCGACCGCAGCCGCAACATCGTGGTGCTGGGGACCACCCCCGCTTACCTGGCGATCCGCCACCTGCGGATGGCCAGCGGGCGCTACCTCCCGCCGGACGAGCCCAACGCGCCGGTCTGCGTCCTGGGCTCCAAGGTGGCCAGCGAGCTGTTCGGCAGCAGCAATCCGCTGGGTCAGATGATCCGCCTGGGGCAGATGCGCTTCCGGGTGCTCGGCGTTCTCGCGCCGCGCGGCCAGTCCGTCGGCATGAACATGGACGACGTCGTGCACATCCCGGTGCGCAGCGGGCTGCGGCTGTTCAACCGCACGGGTCTGTTCCGCATCGTCGCCGAGGTGAGCTCGAGCCAGGCCGTGCCGGCCGCGGAGAAGGAGGCGCTCGCGGTCCTGCAGGAGCGCCACGGCGGCGTCGAGGACGTCACCGCCGTCACCCAGGACGCCGTCATGGCGACCTTCGATCGCATCTTCAACGCGCTCACGCTGGCCCTGGCCGGCATCGCCGCGATCTCGCTGGCCGTCGCGGGCATCGGGATCATGAACGTGATGCTGGTCTCGGTCAGCGAGCGCAGGCCCGAGATCGGCCTCCTGAAGGCCGTCGGCGTCACGCGCGGCCAGATCATCGCCGTGTTCCTCGTGGAGGCGGCGTTCATCTCGACGGCCGGCGGCCTGGCCGGTCTCGCCGGCGGCTTCGGCGCGGGCCGCCTGCTCCAGCACATCGTACCCGAGCTGCCGGCGGCGCCGCCCGGCTGGGCGGTCGTCAGCGCCGTGCTCGTCTCCGTCTCCGTCGGGGTGCTCTTCGGCAGCCTGCCAGCCCGGAAGGCCGCCAACCTGGATCCGGTGGAGGCTCTGATGCGCAGCCGCGCCTGAGTGTACGGCGGCCGCGCCCAGCGAGGTGCCCGGGGTGATCCTCGAGGATGTCATCCGGCAGTCCCTGCTCGCCATACGGGGGCACCGCCTGCGCTCAGCGCTCACCATGCTCGGGATCGCCATCGGCATCACCTCGGTCATCCTGCTCACGTCCATCGGCGAGGGAGCGCGCGTCTACATCGCCGCCGAGTTCACCCAGTTCGGAACGAACCTGGTCGCGGTCAATCCCGGCAAGACGGAGACCGCGGGCTTTCCGGGGGCCATGGGCGGCACCGTGCACCGGCTGACGCTCGGCGACGCCCAGGCCCTGCAGCGCCTGCGCGGGGTCGAGAAGACCGTGCCGGTCGCCATGGGCACGGCGCCGGTGAAGTACGGGCAGAAGGAGCGCGACGTCTTCGTGTACGGGGTGACCTCCGACGTGCCCGAGGTCTGGCGGATGGGCGTGCGTGTGGGACGCTTCCTGCCGGCGGGCGATCCCCACTACGGCTCGCCGCTGGCGGTGCTCGGGCCCAAGCTCAAGCGCGAGCTGTTCGGCAGCGAGAACGCCCTCGGGGAGTACGCCCGCGTCGGCGGCCAGCGTTTCCTGGTGATCGGGGTCATGCAATCGAAGGGGCAGTTCCTGGGCTTCGACATCGACGATTCCGCCTACATTCCGGTGGCCCTGGCTGAGCGCCTGTTCAATCGCGACGAGTTGCAGGAGATCGACGTCCTGGTGGGCAATGCCTCGCTGGTCGACTCGGTCGTGACGCGGATGAAGAGGCTGCTGATCGCGCGTCACGGCGAGGAGGATTTCACCATCACCACGCAGACCAGCATGCTCGAGACCTTCGACCGCGTGCTGCGCATCGTGAGCCTCGCCGTGGGGGGGATCGCCGCCATCTCGCTGCTGGTGGGCGCGATCGGCATCCTCACCATGATGTGGATCTCCGTGAACGAGCGCACGGCGGAGATCGGTCTGGCCAAGGCCCTCGGGGCCATGCCGCGGCAGATCCTGTGGCTCTACCTGAGCGAGGCTGCCGCCATCTCGTGCGTGGGCGGTGGTCTGGGGCTGGCCGTGGGCTTCGGGCTCGCGCAGCTCCTGCACGCCGTCATTCCGGCCCTGCCGGTGCATACGCCCCTGCTCTACGCCCTGCTGGCCCTGCTGGTGAGCCTCGTCGTGGGGCTGGTGAGCGGGATCCTCCCGGCGCGCCGGGCCGCGGGCCTCGATCCCGTGCGGGCGCTGGCGGCGGAGTAGGGGGGCCGCCGGCCGGCGCGCCGGAGATCCGCCCCGGGCGCCGCGATCAGGAACGGGGCGGCGTATCCGCCTGCACGGCGTCCGCCGGCGCTGCGTCGGCGGACTGTGCGGGATCCGGCGCCTCGAAGTGGTGACGGCAGCGGGCCTCGTAGGTGCCGGTGGCGCCGACGACGATCTGATCCCGGCTGGCGGTCAGCCGCTGGGTGAAGTTGGCGGGTCCGCCGCAGACCATGCAGATGGCCAGCTGCTTCGTCACGTACTCGGCCTGGGCCATCAGCTCGGGCATGGGACCGAAAGGGAGCGCCCGGTAATCCAGGTCCAGTCCCGCCACCAGGACGCGCTTGCCCAGGTTGGCCAGCCGGCTGCAGGCCTCCACCAGCCCGGCATCGAAGAACTGGCCCTCGTCGATGGCCACCAGCTCCGTGCGATCCTCGACCTGGGCCAGGATGTCGGAGCTGCCGGCGACGGCCACGCTGGGCAGGCTCTGCTGGCTGTGGGAGACGATCGAGTGGGCGTCGTAGCGAGCGTCGATGGCGTGCTTGAAGATCTGCACCCGCTGGCGCGCGATCTCGGCGCGGCGGATGCGTCGGATCAGCTCCTCGCTCTTGCCGCTGAACATCGGCCCGCAGATGACCTCGATCCAACCCGTCCTGACCGGCATGATCTGCATGGTGACCTCCGGATCCGCTGTCGCCGGCGCCCTGCAAGCGGCCCCGCGGGACTGTACCGTACGGAAAAGAATGTAGCGCACGCGGCGGGGTGCGCCAACCGCAAGCCGCGCCGCCGGCACGGTGACGCGCGGAGAATGCGGGGTTTCCGCTCCGCGGCCCGGGGACTATAATAGCCGGCCATGTGGAACCGAGAGATCTTCGCCGACCTGGTCTCGCCTCCGGTGGTGGGCATGATCCACCTGCCTCCCCTGCCCGGTTCGCCCGGCTGGAACGGGGTCTGGTCCGCGGTCGAGGCGGCTGCGCTGGCCGAAGCCGACGCTCTCGCCGAGGGGGGAGCGGGCGGGATCATGGTGGAGAACTTCCACGATGTTCCCTTTCATCCGGACGAGGTCCCGCCCGTCACGGTGGCCGCGCTCACCGCGGTGCTCGCGGCGCTGCGGCGCCGCCACCCGCGCTTGCCCGCGGGGGTCAACGTCCTGCGCAACGATGCGCGGGCGGCGCTGTCCATCGCGGCGGTGACGGGCGCCGCCTTCGTGCGGATCAACGTCCACGCCGGCAGCGCGGTGACCGATCAGGGGCTTGTGCACGGGCTGGCCCACGAGACGCTGCGGCTGCGGCGGGCCCTGGGGGTCGCGGTCGGCCTGCTGGCCGACGTGCGGGTCAAGCACGCCCGCCCGCTGGCCGAGCGGCCCCTGGCCGAGGAGGCCGGCGATCTGCGCCGGCGTGGCCTGGCCGACGGCCTGATCCTCACCGGTCCGGCCACCGGGGCGCCTGCCTCGCCGGCGGACCTGGTCGCCGTGCGGAGCGCGCTGCCCGATTGCCCGCTGCTGGCGGGGAGCGGCCTGACGGCGGGCAACGTGGCGGCCTTCGTCGGCGTGGCGGACGGCTTCATCGTCGGCACGTCACTCAAACGCGAGCCGGGGGCAGCGCCGCCGGCCATCGATCCGGCGCGGGTCGCCGCCTTCGTGGCCGCCTTCCAGGCGGCGCGCGCCGACCGGGGGAAGGAACGGGCATGAAAGGCGTCGTCCTGGCGGGCGGGCTCGGCACGCGCATGCTGCCGTGCACGCGCATCACCAACAAGCACCTGCTGCCGGTCTACGATCGGCCCATGATCTACTATCCGATCCAGACGCTGGTCGAGGCGGGCATCCTGGACATCCTGCTGGTCACCGGCGGCAACTACGCTGGTCACTTCCTGCAGCTGCTGGGCAACGGGAAGGAGTTCGGACTCAAGGAGCTCCACTACACCTACCAGGAGGGGGAGGGGGGCATCGCCGACGCCCTGCGCCTGGCCGAGGACTTCGCCGACGGCGGCAGGCTCTGCGTCGTCCTGGGCGACAACATCCTCGAGAAGTCGATCCGCGGCGCCGTCGAGGCCTACCGCGCCCAGCCGAGCGGAGCCCGCATCCTGCTCAAGGAGGTTCCCGATCCGGAGCGCTTCGGCGTGCCGGTTATGGACGGCGAGCGGATCGTGCGTATCGAGGAGAAGCCGCGCCGGCCCCGCTCCCGCTACGCCGTCACCGGGGTCTACTTCTACGACCACCAGGTCTTCGAGATGATCTCGCGGCTCGAGCCGTCCGACCGCGGCGAGCTGGAGATCTCCGACGTCAACAACATGTACCTGGAACGGGGCGAGCTGGAGTGGAGCCGCCTGGACGGCTGGTGGACGGACGCGGGCACCTTCGAGAGCCTGCTGCGGGCCTCGACGCTGCTGGCCAGGGACCGCGGGCGCGAGTAGGAGGGGGTGGCGAGATGAACGTCCTGATCACCGGCGGCGCCGGCTTCATCGGCGCCAATCTGGTCCGCTACCTGCTGGAACGGGGCGAGGACCGGATCGTCAACCTCGACCTGCTGACCTATGCCGGCAACCTGGAAAACCTGGCGGGCCTGGAGGAGCACCCGCGCTATCGCTTCGTGCGCGGGGATGTTGGCGACCGCCAGCTGCTGCGCGATCTGTTCCGCACGCACGCCATCGACGCCGTGATCCATCTCGCGGCCGAGAGCCACGTGGACCGGTCGCTGGATGCGCCCCGGACCTTCCTCGAGACCAACGTGCTGGGTACCGAAGCCCTGCTGGGAGCGGCGCGCGAGGCGGACGTCGCGCGCTTCGTGCAGGTGAGCACGGACGAGGTCTACGGCTCGCTGGGCTCCCGGGGCAAGTTCGACGAGTCCTCGCCCGTGGCCCCCAACTCACCCTACGCTGCCTCCAAGGCCGCGGCCGATCTCATCTGCCGTGCCTACCACCGGACCTACGGCTTCCCGGTGATCATCACCCGCTGCAGCAACAACTACGGCCCCTACCAGTTTCCCGAGAAGCTCATACCGCTGATGATCACCAACGCGCTCGAGGAGAAGCCGCTGCCGATCTACGGCGACGGCCAGAACGTGCGGGACTGGCTCTTCGTGACCGATCACTGCGCCGCCTTGGAGCTGGTGCTGCGGCAGGGGCAGCCCGGCGAGATCTACAACATCGGGGGCAACAACGAGCTGATGAACCTCGACCTGGTCCGCCTGCTGCTGCTGGAGCTGGGCCGGAGCGAGGATCTGATCACCTTCGTGCCCGATCGACCCGGACACGACCGGCGCTACGCCATCGACGCCGGCAAGATCCGGCGCGAGCTGGGCTGGCGGCCGGCCCACCGCTTCGCGGACGGTCTGCGGGAAACGGTGCGCTGGTACCTGGAGAACCGGAGCTGGTGGGAGAAGATCCGCAGCGGATCCTATCGGGACTACTACGCGCAGCACTACGGGCCCGGCGGTCGCTATGGGGCCCGGGACCCGGAACCTCCGGCATGAGCACGGCGGTCCGGCTGCCCGACGGCCGCACGGTCGCCCTCGCTCCCGACCTGGCCGCGCGGCTGCGCTGCGGCCTGCTGGTGGCGGACCGGGTGACGGTCGGTCCGGCTCCCGCCCTCGCCGCGGAGATCGCCGACCGCGCCGCGCGGCTGCGCGCCGAGCATGCAGGCCGGCTGCCTTCCGAGATCCCGGGTCTGCAGGAGGCCCGGCGTCTGTACCGCGCCTGCGGCATGGACCCCACGCGGCTGCGGCCCTCCTCGGAGGCCCTGCTGCGGCGCGTGCTGCGGGGACAGGAGCTCTACCGGATCAACGGCGCGGTGGATGCCTGCAACCTGGCCTCGCTCAGCTTCCTGCTGCCCATCGGCCTCTACGACCTGCACCGGCTGGAGGGGGACGTGAGCCTGCGGATCGGACGTTCCGGCGAGCAGTACGTGGGGATCCGCAAGGGACCGGTCCACCTGGAGGGGCGGCTGGGGCTGTTCGATGCCCTGGGCCCCTTCGGCTCGCCCACCTCGGACTCGGCCCGCACCTGCGTGGACGAGACCACCCACCGCCTGCTGGCCGTGGTGATGGCGACCGGCGGCTGCCCGCCCGCGACCATGCTGGCGAACCTGGAGCTGCTGGGGGACCTGTTCGTCCGCCATTGTGCCGCGCGGATCGTGCTGCGCGGCCTCCTGCCGGCGGAGGTGGCCTGATGGCTGCCCGGCGATTCCCGCTGCGGCCCGGGTTGCCCGCTCTCGCCGGGCTCGCGATCTGCCTCGGCTGCCTCGCCGGCTTGCGCGCGACCGGCGCTCCGGCCTCGCCGCTCGCCACGGCCGGCCGCGTGGCGCGGGCCGACTCCGTCATGGTCGTCGCGGCCCAGCCGCTGGCCACCGCGGCCGGGCTGCAGATCCTGCGGGCCGGGGGCAACGCCGTGGACGCCGCGGTGGCCGTCGCCCTGGCCCTGGCGGTGGTCGAGCCCTACAGCTCGGGGCTGGGCGGCGGCGGCTTCGCCCTGAGCTTCACGGCCCGGGACGGCAGCGTGCGCGCCCTGGACTTCCGCGAGACCGCCCCCGCCGCGGCCCGGCGGGACATGTTCCTGGTGGACGGAGAGGCCTCGGGCGCTTTCAGCCGCTACGGGGCCCTGGCGGTGGCCGCGCCGGCCCTGGCCCGCGGCCTGGCGGAGCTGCACCGGGCCGGCGGCCGTCTGCCCTGGCCGCGGCTGGTGGCGCCGGCCGTCGCCCTGGGCCGGGACGGGTTTCCCGTCACCGCGCTGCTGCGGGCGCGCATCGCCGCGGGGGACAGCATCTTCAACGCCCCCGCGCGGGCCGTCTTCCTGCCCGGCGGCCGCGTGCCCGCCGTGGGGGACACCCTGCGCCAGCCGGAGCTGGCGCGCACGCTCGCGGCCCTGGCCCGGGACGGCGGCGAGGCCCTCAACGCGGGGCCGCTCGCCGCGGCGCTGGCCCGCGCCGTCCGGCAGGAAGGCGGGCTGCTGACCGAGGCGGACCTGTCCGCCGTCCGGCCGGTCTGGCGGGAGCCCGTGCACGGGAGCTATCGCGGCCTCGAGGTCTGGTCCATGCCGCCGCCCAGCTCGGGGGGCGTCCACCTGGTCCAGATGCTCAACATCCTGGCGGGGTACCACCTGCCGAACCCGTTCGCCACCTGCGGCGAGGATGAAGGCCCGGCCGAACCGGCCGACCTGGCCTATGCGCGCGACGACGTGGTCCACCTGCTCGTGGAGTCCATGAAGTTCGCGTATGCGGATCGCAGCCGCTACCTGGGGGATCCCGACTTCGTGAGCGTGCCGGTGCGGCGGCTGATCTCGCGGGCCTATGCCGACAGCCTGCGGGCGCGGATCGATCCGGACGCCGCCCTGCCCTGGGATGCCCTGGCCGGGGCGCCGGTGGTCCTGCCCGAGAGCGACCAGACCTCGCACCTGAGCGTGGTCGACGGGGCGGGCGATGCCGTGGCGATGACCCTGACCATAAACCTGAGCTTCGGCAGCGGTCTGCTGGCCGCCGGCACGGGCGTGATCCTCAACGACGAGATGGACGACTTCGTGGCCGCGCCCGGCGTGCCCAACGCCTTCGGCCTGGTGGGGGGCGCGGCCAACGCCATCGCGCCTGGTAAGCGCCCGCTCTCCAGCATGACCCCGACGATCCTGTTGCGGGACGGAAGGGTCTTCCTGGTGAGCGGCAGCCCGGGAGGCTCGCGGATCATCACCACCGTGCTGCAGACGGTGCTGAACGTGGTGGACTTCGGGCTGGACGCCGGCGCCGCGGTGTCGGCGCCGCGGATCCATCACCAGTGGTACCCGCCGGAGGTCTTCTACGAGCCGTTCGGTCTGACCCGCCGCTGCGCGCGGCTGCTGGCCGCCCGTGGCCACGTCCTGCAGCCGCGGGAGGCGCTGGGCAACGCGCAGCTCATCGTCGTGGACCCGGCGACCGGCCGGCGCGCGGGCGCCAGCGATCCCCGGGGCGAGGGGGCGGCCGGCGGCTACTGAGCAGCCGGGTCCGGCGGCGGCCAGTGGGCGCGGACCCAGACGGCGGCCTGGGCGGGGTCCTGCAGCTCCCCCTCCAGCTGGGCGGTCTCCAGGGCGCGCAGGATCTCCCCCAGCAGCGGGCCCTCCGGGTAGCCGAGCGCGAGCAGATCGCGGCCCTGCAGCAGCGGCGCCGGCGCCAGCTCCTCGCGGCCGAGCTGGGCGAGCTGCTGGCGGCAGAACTCGTAGTGCCCGAGGTCGCCGTGGCTGGCCAGGCAGTCGAGGCGGTGCAGCTCCAGGTGCTCGGCGAAGTTCTCCTGGCGCAGGAAGCGCTTCAGGGTGGACCGGCGCATGCGGCGGACGTCCAGGAAGCGCAGGTGCTGGGCCACCAGGTCGCTGGCGCGCGCCACGACCTCGCCGGGCAGCCGCAGGCGGCGGCCGATCTGCTCCGTCAGCTCGGCCCCCAGCTTGGCGTGACCGTCGAAGCGGATCCGCTCGGCGAAGGTGAGGGTGGCCGGCTTGCCGGCGTCGTGCAGCAGGATGGCCAGGCCGAGCGCGAGCGAGCGCTGCGAGGAGAGGCGGAACATGAGCAGGGTATGGGTCCAGACATCACCCTCGGGATGGAACTCGGGCGGCTGGGGGACACCCTGCAGCGCGGCCACCTCGGGCAGGACGATCTCCAGCAGCCGGGCCTGGGCCAGCAGCTCCAGACCCGTCGCCGGATCGGGACCGGTCAGGAGCCGGGCGATCTCCTGGCCCACCCGCTCGGCGGAGATCCGCTCGAGCATCCACCGCTGGGCCGCCGCGGCCGCCAGGGTGTCGGGATCGATCCGCAGGCCGCACTGGGCCGCCAGGCGCGGTGCGCGCAGCAACCGCAGGCCGTCCTCGCCGAAGCGGGAGGCCGGATCGCCCACGGCCCGCAGCAGCCGCGCCGCGCAGTCCTGCAGGCCGCCGCAGGGATCCAGGATGGTGCCGGCCTCGGGATCCAGGTAGAGGGCGTCGACGGTGAAGTCGCGCCGGCGGGCATCCTCGAGCAGGCCGGCCGCGAAGTCCACGGCGTTGGGCCGGCGGCCGTCGCTGTAGCCGGACTCGCTGCGGAACGTGGCCGTCTCGACGGGGACGCCGTCCTGGAGCACGAGCACCACGCCGAAGGCGCGCCCCACCGCCTCGGTCCGGGGAAAGAGTGCCTCGATCGCTTCGGGCGGGGCGCTGGTGGCCACGTCGAAGTCTCCCGGCCGGCAGCCCAGCACGAGGTCGCGGACTGCGCCGCCCACCAGGTAGGCGGTATGGCCGGCCGCCCGCAGCCGGCGGGCGACCGCCACGGCGGGGGCGGCCTCCACGGGCAGGGGGCGGGGCAGGGGAACGCTCCTGAGGCTATCGTCGTTCATGACCTGATCTATACTGTCAGAGCCGGCGCCGGGTGTCCAGCCGGCGCCGGATCCAACCCAGGGAGGAAGCATGCGCTGCCACCAGAGTCCTCGCCGGACGGGCCGACCCGGAAGATCCCGGCGGCCGGCGGTCCTGAGCCTGCTCCTGCTCCTGCTCCTCGCCATGCCGGCCGGTCTCGGTGCAGCTAGCGCCACCACCGCTCCGGATCCCGCCGCCCTGCTGCAGCGTGCGCGGGTGCTGACCAGCCCCGCGCTGGCGGGACGGGCCGCCGGCAGTCCGGGAGCCCGCGCCGCCGCCGATTCCCTCGCGGCCTGGTTTGCGGCTCTGCAGCTGCAGCCCGCCTTCGCGTCCGGCTGGTTCCAGGACTTTCCGCTGTCGGGTGAGGGTCTCGCGGGAGCCACCGGGCGCAACGTGGCGGGCATCCTTCCCGGCCGGGGTGCGCTGGCGGACCGCTGGATCGTGATCGGAGCCCATTACGATCACCTGGGCCGCCTGGAGCCGGGCGAGGGCGAGCCGGCACCGGGCGCCTACTTCCCGGGGGCCAACGACAACGCCTCGGGGGTGACGGTCCTGCTCGAGCTGGCGCGCCTGGCCGCGGCAGAGCAGGCCGGCTCGCTGCGGAGCTGCCTCTTCGTCTCCTTCGACGGCGAGGAGATCGGGCTGCAGGGCTCGGCCCGGCTGATCCGCGACCTGCCGGTGCCGCAGGGAGCGGTGGACGCCATGCTCAACTTCGATTGCGTGGGCCGGCCCGCTGAGGGGCGCCTTTACGTGGGCGGCACGGGTACCGCGGCCGCCTTCCCGGAAATCCTGGCCGGGGCGGACACGGGCGGCCTCGAGCTGATCCTCAACCCCGGAGGCTGGGCCGGCAGTGATCACGTGATCTTCAACGGCGCGGGCATTCCCGTGCTCTTCTTCTTCACGGGACCCTATCCCGAGTACAACCGTCCGGAGGACGACTGGCCGACGCTCGACGGGCCGGGAATGGCGCGGGTGACCGCCTTCGCGGCCCGCGTCCTGGCGGCCCTGCGCGGGTACGCCGGACCGCTGCCCTACGTGGCGGTGAGCACGGCCGAGCTGCTCCCGCCCGCGGGCGACGCGCCGCCGCGCCGGGCCTGGCTCGGCACCATCCCGGACTTCGCCGTGCAGGACAGCGCGGGCGTGCGGCTGGCCGGCGTGATCGATGGCAGCCCTGCGCAGCGGGCCGGCCTGGCCAGGGGGGATCTCCTGCTGCGGATGGCGGGGCGACCGGTCGCGGACCTGGCCGGCCTGACGCAGATCCTGCGGGACTGCGCGCCCCGGCAAACGGTGGACCTGCAGGTCCTGCGCGGAGGACGCCGGCTGGAGTTCCTGGTGGTGCTGGCCGATCGCAGCGAGCGCCGCTAGCCGGCCGGTTCAGGAGGGCCTCTCGTCGGCATTGCGGGCGGTGGCCGGCAGGTCCGGCTCCACGTGGACGAAGACCCTGGTGAGGTTCGGGATCCTTGCCACCAGCTCCTGCTCGACCTCGTGGGCGATGGCGTGGCCCGCCGCCACGGTTTGCCGGGGATCGACGGTGATGCTCACGTCCACGAGGTAGTAGGAGCCGCGCTGGCGCACCCTCAGCTCGGACACCGCCTGGGTTCCCTTCACGCTCAGGATGACCGCGTGGATGCGCTCCAGCAGCTCGGGTTCGGGCATGGTGTCCATGAGAGTCAGGACGTTCTCGCGCACCAGGTCCCAGCCCATCTTCAGGATCATGAGCGCGATGACCAGGGCGGCCACGCTGTCCAGCATGGGGTGGCCGAGCAGGGCGCCCAGGATTCCCACGGCGGCGGCCAGGGAGGACAGCACGTCGGCGCGGTGGTTGGCGGCGTTGGCCCGCAGGGCCGGCGAGTTGTACAGGCGGGCCGCCAGGTAGGTGTAGCGGGCCATCGCCTCCTTGATGACGATGGCCGCCAGCACCGCCACGAGAGCCGGCAGGCGGGGTTGCAGGTGGCTGCCTGCCAGCAGGCGCAGCACCGCGTCGCGGCCCACCAGGACGCCGGTGAGCACGAGGAGCAGGCTCGCGCCCAGGGCGCCCAGCGTCTCGAGGCTGTGGTGCCCGTAGGGATGATCGGCGTCGGGCGGCCGGCGACTGGCGCGCAGAGCCAGCAGGATACCCACGTCGCCCGCCAGGTCGGAGAGGCTGTGGAAGCCGTCGGCCACCAGCGAGGCGGAGCGAGCGACCAGCCCCACGCCGATCTTGCCGACCGTCAGGACCAGGTTTCCCGCCATGCCCACCAGGGTGCACGGCACAGGCTCGAGCCAGCGCGCGGCCCAGGCGGGAACGCGGGACTCCTTCATTCCTCGGCGACGGGATACAGGGTCTCGATCACGGAGGCGTACTTCTTGGCGATGGCCCAGCGCTTGACCTTCAGGGTGGGCGTCAGCTCGCCGGCCTCGATGGTGAACTCGCGCGCCAGCAGGGCCAGCGTCTTCACCTGGTTGAACCCGGGGAGCTTGCTGTTGACCTTCGCCAGCTGCTGGTCGAAGAGGTCGCGCACCCTGGAGTCGCGGATCAGCTCCATCGGCTCGGTGGCGGTGATCCCCTGCTGGGCGGCGAAGTCGCGCAGGGCGTCGAAATCGGGCACGATGAGGCAGCTCAGATAAGGATGCTGGTCGCCGATGACCACGACCTGGCTGATGTACTTGTTGGTCAGCATGGTGTTCTCGATGGGCTGCGGCGCGATGTTCTTGCCCCCCGCCGTGACGATGATGTCCTTCTTGCGATCGGTGATGAAGAGGAAGCCGTCGGCGTCCAGGTGACCGATGTCGCCCGTGGCCAGCCAGCCGTCCTCCGCGAGCACCTCCCGGGTCGCCTCCGGATTGTTGAAGTAACCCTTCATGATCTGGGGTCC
>Ga0315542_1001190_pt1 | contig 16371 bp, 16 predicted proteins | sample SalMarSW160120MG_FD_202541 | JGI IMG/M metagenome (GOLD analysis project Ga0315542, IMG submission 202541) | Salt marsh sediment microbial communities from the Plum Island Ecosystem LTER, Massachusetts, United States - Salt Marsh Sediment SW1601-20 ...
GAATTAGCTAAAACATTTAGAGATATTTTAATTTCCTCATACACGGAGTTAAAAGCACATGTTGAAAAAGCAGAAAAGCAATTAGAAGAAGTTAAAGCAAAAATAATTATTTCTGATGTATCTGGAAACGTGATTGTTCATAATGTTCAGGGAGTGAGCAGTGGATTGACTCTAAGAGGAGATCTTCGAGATTTTATTAATGCATGTAATACAGTAAGAGAAAACATTTTCATGTCAGATTCAGCTTCGTTTAGTGGCCAAAATGAGGATGGAAAAGAGATAGAGCTATATATCTTCAAGTATATTATTTCAGTGCTTGTCATGAAATCAGGAGAACTTGAAGCAGTATCACAGGAAAAGCTCAATACTTTATTAAATGATATGAAATTATTTGCTGACTTAATTATTAGTGCGCATTCAGATTAATCATATTTTTTTTTATGATTTTTTTTATTTTTATTTAGGAGAACTTCTTTCGAAAAAGATCGGTATATCAAGAAGTCTAATTAAATTATCAATTAAGGACGAAGAATACAGTGAAAACGAGTTATTCGATTTAATTAAACAACAACTTCAAGAGAAATATAAGTTTCTAAATTGAAAGGACTCAATTTCACAATATATATTTATATATACTTATAATATATTTTGAATCACGTGTTTTCCAATACATAATTCTTGTATTAATATTTATATATTGATTTATATATGCATATATTAAAATATTATAAAAAATATAAGAGGTTGATAAAATAAAAAAATGGCTTGGATTCCAGTAGTAGCATCACAAGGTGGAAATTACAATCATCGTAAAAAGGGAATAGTAATTGCATTAATCGTTTTAGTGTTATTGAGTATTATGATTTTAGTTTCGCAATTTGGCATATTCAATTGGTTTGCTAATTTTCGCATATCCATTATATTTGGAACTATCATTGTTTTTTTCATTGCCTTTATAGTTGTATTAGCTTTCTCTGTCAAGTCTGAAAGATTTAATCGAAGACCCTACCCGTACCAATATAATAATCAAATGCACCATATGATTAATAAGAAAGTTGAAAAAGAAATGAGATATGAAGAAAATGAATCGGATCCTTACAAAGCTGAATCTTTTATAAGAAATAGAGTTAAAATTCGCTATTGTAGTTATTGTGGATCTAATCTATCTCCAGATGCAGTTTATTGTCCTGATTGCGGAAAGAGAATCGAAAAGATTGAATAACTACTCTGTAATTCTCAATTAACAAAATTTTTTGCTTTGGATATATCACAATTATACTTTTATGCGTGAAATTACTATATTTTTTAATCCAATAGATTCCGGTGTCAAGAATTTTTAGATTAAAAACAAGAAGCAAAAGCATTTCTACTCCAAAGAATCCTCGAGATCCAAGAAATGGAGTTTTTATAGAAGGTTGTTTTAAAGATTTTAGAGATTTTAAAGATAATCCTGATGATTTTTTCAAGTATTCCTTACAAATGCCATACTTCAGTAATTTAAACCAATTTAAGGAACAAAATAGAGATCTGATAAAAATTAGGCGGTTAGAAATATTAGAGAAACAGAGAGATGACTTGGAAAGAGTTTGGCGATTGCTAAACCAAGGAAAAGAAAGTGAAGCATATAGAGAATTTATTCGAGGCTTTCCTACATGTGTTCCTTTTAGATCCCAAAATAATTATTTAAGAAGCAGGTAAAATCTTAAAGTTTAAGCGCCTAAATAACTCGAAGGGTCGAGATACAAATGTTCAAATCAATAGATTTATTAATAGTTTTTTAGAATCCTTTAAAGAAGAAAAGAAAGATAAAGAGTTACAGTAAAAAGAGTTATTCTGGCAAAGAATTAACCTTTTCTTTTTTAGATCTCGCAAATTTTAACAATTTAAATGCTCCAATTGTTATGATTAATGTAATTACAATTCCAAGAATCCCAGCGACATACTCATTCTGTATCCAGCTCAGTATTGGAAACCAAACGCTTTCCAAGTTTTCTAACCAAGTTTCTCCCCGAAAATCGATAATAACTCTTTCAAGACCATCAGGATCTTGAGTAAGAAATCCTAAAGGAAAGCCTATGGCAAATACAACGATAAAGATAGCAATTATGATTAACGCATAGATGAGTGGTTTTTTATGATTTTTGAAGAAATCCATCATTTTTTTTATACCCCCATAATTGATTCTGTTGTAATTAGATCGGGTTTTACCTTATAAATATAATAAACAATTAAAGCAGAGATAATTGCTTCTCCAATAGCAATAAATAAATGCCAAAAGACCATTGCTGGAACGGAAACCTGAATTGGAATGATCCCTCCTATAGAGATCTCAATTCCAGCTAAAAACGCTGCTAAAACTACAGAAATATATGCTCCAATTGCAGTGGCTATTGCTACCTTTATCTCCTTCTTCATGGAGCTATGGTTAAGTAATCGTACAAGAAAGACTACTATATAAAATCCAACAATACCACATATCACACCCATATTAAACGTGTTCGCACCTAAAGCTGTGATTCCTCCATCTCCAAATAAACTTTGGATAACTAGTATGAGAAAAATGACAATTAAAGACGCCCAGGGACCTAATATTACTGCAACTAATGTACCACCAATTAAATGTCCTGAAGTTCCCCCTGGTATAGGATAGTTTACGAATTGAAAAGCAAAGATGACAGCTGCCAAGACTCCTATATAAGGGATCATCTTGTCAGATTCAGTGCTTTTAAAAAGATTACTTATCCTATAATAAGCTAACACCATGAAGCCAATTGTTACTCCCCATAATACTATAATCGTTATTGGGTCTAAAAGCCCATCTGGTATGTGCATTTTATATCCTCTAAATTATTAAATGCTAGTTTTAATATTATTGAGTATTATTAAATTATAATTTAGTATTATTTTTAAAGAATGTGATAAATTTATAAGTTAGTATGAAATCTTAGGAAAATCAATTTTTCTTAAAAATAATAGGGGAAAAAACATTTTGATGATCAGATGAAAACAGAACTACCATTTAGACAAGAAAATGACAAAAACCTTTTTAATAATATCCATCCTATTGTAAGGTTTATCCTCCCATTCATTTTGGTTATTCCTTGTTTAATACTCGCCGATCTTTATCTAATTATTACCATAATTCTCATCGTAGGTATTTTGAACATTATCTTTCGCTTAAAATTTATTCAGACCTTATCGAGACTAAAATTAATAATACCTTTTGTTTTTATCTTAACAGTTTTCATTCCATTTTATTATGGAAGCACGGTTATTTATCAATTTTATTTTCTGGCTCCGATCAAAGTGTATGCTGAAGGTTTGAGGATGGGTTTAATAATTTTTCTAAGAATAGTCTTGGCAGCTTTTACTTTTTTGTCTTTCTTCTCTTCATTAACCTATTCTGAATATATTGAATCCTTAACAAAAATACGCGTTATCCCCTCATTCTTAGTAGGGAGTATTGTTATCATGCTTCATTATATTCCAATCCTCGCAAGTTCAAATAAGAAAGTTTTAGAAGCTCAAGAATTAAGAGGTAAGAATACAATAAAATACAGGGCTAGGCTTAAAACTCATGCATATATCATGGGTAAAAATATTGTAAATAACATGGATAGAAGTGAAAAATTGTATGATAGTTTGAAGATGCGGGGTTTTAGCGGTGAGATTTCATTCGCTTCTAAGAATCTGAAACTCTTAGATTACATCATGCTTCTCATTTTTCTTTTAATAATGGTTTTTTTAGTCTATTTTGTAGATATTGAATCAATAATTTTAGGTGTTATGTGATTAAACCAGCAATAGAAGTAGATACTATTAATTTCCAATATGACTCAGGGTTCCATTTGGAAAACGTATCGTTTGAAGTGGACAGGAATTCAATTTACGCTTTAATAGGGAATAATGGGTCGGGAAAAACTACAATACTCCGGCTTTTAGTTGGTTTGATATGGCCAATTTCCGGAAACATCAAGATTTTTGAAGAACACTTATCAAAAAACAAGATGAAATTATGGGAAATAAGAAAGCAAATTGGATTTTTATTTCAAAACCCTGACGATCAACTTTTTGCGCCAACAGTCGGAGAAGACGTAGCATTTGGGGCTAGAAACCTAAAATTAACAGAAGAAAAAGTTAAAGATCGAGTCGAATGGGCTTTAAGTGCCGTAAACCTAACTGAATATAAGAACTATTCACCATTTGAATTATCCTGGGGTCAAAAAAAAAGAGTAGCTCTTGCTGGACTTTTGGTCATGAAACCAAGACTGTTAATTCTTGATGAACCATTTGCTAACCTGGATTTTAAATCAATTTATAATCATTTAGAGATCTTAGAAAATTTAAGAAAAGATCAAGATCTCACCATTATATTCACAACCCATAACATGTTTTTTGTAGAAAATTGGGCAGATAAAATGGTATTTATAGACGACGGACACGTAATTTTTGAGGGATCTCCTCAAGAAGGTTTACAAGATGAAAGTGTTCTAAAATCGTTGAGTTCCTATAATGAAATTCTACACCTTTTAAAAAAATAGAAAGATAAAATTATTTGGAATTTTCATTTCTTATGATTGTTGCGATAGACATCCCTAATCCAACGCACATCGAAGATATAGCAAATTCTTTACCGCTTTCTTCTAATTGATGCAAATTGGATCCGATTAATCTACTTCCAGTTGCACCAGTTGGATGTCCAAGTGCAATTGCGCCCCCCCAAGGATTGAATCTAGGATCTTTCCAATCTAATCCCATATCTCGGCAACAAGCGTGAATTACAGGGCTGAATGCCTCATTTATTTCAATGAAAGACATATCATCAAACGTCATTCCAGCTCGCTTCAAGGCTTTTGGCATTGCAATAATAGGGCCAGTAAGTTGTAAGACGGGATCAGAGCCAATTATTGCACAATCAACTATAGACGCTCTTGGTTTTAACCCTAGCTCTTCTGCTAAAGCTCGAGTCATCCATAGTTGTGCTGCTGCACCATCGCTCGTAGGACAGCTATTACCTGCTGTTAAAAATGCTTGGCTCTTCCTCCCTATAATAGTTCTCAAACTCGCAAGTTTTTCCATTGTAGTATTTGGTCTTGGTGTCTCATCTCTCTCAGTTAAGACGGATAAACTTGAATCTTGAACAATATTATTATTCTCGTCAAGTAAAGGTTCTCCTGTAGCTTCATCTAATTTTGGGCACCAAATAGGTTCAATCTCTTTTCCCCTCAGATCCCACGCTTTATTTGCTTTCTGATGTGATAATAATGATAAACTATCAACTTCATGTCTATACTCATCGAGAGATTGCCCATACTTTTTCATATACACTTGTCCAATCACATGTGCAGAATTGATTTGACCAGCAAATGAGGTTTTATATTCCTTAAGCTTCTCATCTACTTCTGGATTGCTTAAGATTTTTTTATTTGGAGCAATCATCACAGGCTTTCCCTGCTTGTCATCAAAAACATAAGAATCTGACATGATAGGATAACGATTTTGGACTTCAACGCCCCCACAAATAACACAATCGTGAATACCACTTGCGATAGCTTGCCATGCGGACAATGCAGTCTGAGAGCCACTAGCGCATTGTCGATTAATTGACATTCCAGGAACGCTTACGGGCAAATGGGCAGCTAAAGCAGCAGTTCTGCCTATATCCAAGGCGCAATCTCCTATCTGACTATTACAAGATACTATTGAATCTTCAATTAAGTTTGGATCGAATTCGTTTCGTTCTAAAATGGTCCGATAACAATGGACCACCAAATCATCACCGCGATGGCGCACGATAGTCCCCCTTTTTTTACCGATAGGAGTTCGAACATAATCAATCAACACTGGTTCCCTTGTTGGATCCTTGAAATATTTTTCGTACAGGTTTATTGGTTCTACCATAAAATCACTTTTTTCAGATTTTAACATTTGAATTTGAAAATAGAAAAATTACTAAAAATAAGAACCTACCGCTTATATTCATTACTCCATAATGAATAATGATTAAGAATTATGATAGTATTCATAAATAAAAAAAAGAATTAATTAATTTTTGAGATTCAATCAGATCTTAATACACTCCCGCAATTAGTACAAAATTTATGATGAGCTTCCACAGAACTCAAGCAAGATGGACAAATTATATATTTTTTCTCAGCTTGTGCTTCTATTGGGAGTTCTTTTATTGTTTCTGGTTCTAGTTGTGTAGTGATTATTTCTGGTTCTGGTTGTGTAATTATTTTTTGCTCGAGAACTTTAAGATTTATGCTTTCCAATTCTTTAGCGAATCTTGCGTTCGTGAAAACAAATTTTAAAACATTCTTTTCACCTGGGAAGAAATTGATGCCTATATGTTCGTCTAGTTTGATATGATTTTTCATTTTTAAGTGGTGAGCCAAATAGGGAAATGCAAATAAAACGAATAAAAGTGCCAAGCCAAAAATGGGAGAATAAAAGGTAAAAGTAAGAATCATAAAGGATATAAGACCTAAAATCAAGCTAAAACATAAAATTTTCCCGGATTTACTCTGTAATCCTCTTTTCATCTCTAATTTAGCTTTACAAGAATGACATACTGGTAGTTCTAATTTATAATCATACTTATAATTAGTGTTTGGAAGAAATCTTCCATAATATGCACGGTGAATTTTATCATCTGCCTTGTTAAAACAAATAATACACTTATCGGGAAAATAAATTTCAGTTGGTTGGGAAAACTCTAGCACGTATTTATCTCTTTTTATTGTATCTGCATAACTTTTAATAGTAATTTACATCCCCCTCCCACATTTTCTGCAAAATTTACTAGTAATAAGATTTTGTGCACCGCAATAAGTACAAAATTTTAGCTTTTGACCGTCTTGTACTAAAGTTTGATTACTAGTAGGAACTTGATCTAAAGTCTGTAAAAGCATATTTTTAATTTGGGTATTGTACGGTTCGGGAACTCCTAACATTAATGATTTTACAAATAAATTTAGCGCTTCATTGGCTTTTCCTTGTTTTAATGCTAAAAATGCTTGATTAGAAACGAATATTGCATATTTTCCTTCATTTGAATCATGTTGTTTAGGTAGGGGAGTCTTATATAAAATAATATTCCGGATTTCATTAGTTGTTACTTCCATCTGTTGAACTGGTGATCTAGTATAATAACTTGAATACCTGGATACGGGTCTATCCTTTTTTTCTACCATTAAAACATTTTGAGTATTATATGATCCCTCAATAAATTTCTTAGGGATACTCTTCATTGATTTTTTCTTAGTTGTCTTGATAGTTTTTACAATTGCATAACCCGCAGTGGATATGATTATTACAAATCCAGCTATATTTAAGATAAACGTCAGCAAGTTTATATGCGAGTCTAAAGGATCTAATCCTAGCATAACTTCCAATCCATCATTGATATTATCTCCATCAGAATCTGGATTAAGTGGATCAGTATAATATATGTTTATTTCTTGTCCATCTGTCAAATCGTCGTTATCACAATCAGGATCGAGAGGATTCGTAAGACCAAAGTACTCTTCCTCATCCCCTAAACCATCCGAATCAGTATCTCCAGTTCTAGGGTTTAAGCCCTTTGAAACTTCAACAACATCAGACAACGAGTCACCATCATAATCTGCTGAATCTGTGTAATTCCATATAATTACATTATTTCCTTCAATCCTTGCAAATAAACCATATCCAGTAAGATCAGAAGCCCCCGATAAAGTCATGATACCCGAATAATTTTCAAATCCCGTGTTTGAAATGGAGTCTTCCATTAAATCATGAGTTTGATAAAGCACTGAATCAGTAACTTCGCATATGCAAAGATAGAGTTCTTCAATCTCTCCAGTACCATAAAGAGAGAAGGAGTAATTTAGAGAATTTGCAGTTTTATTCAGATATAATCCACCTATTGCTGTTTCTAAAACAGCTTCTCCTGAAATTCCATCAGATTCTTGCGGATGATGTGTATAGCCTAAAGATGTCGAATAGGAAACTGCATTTGAGTAGGTATAAGTATACATTTCTTCAAAAGATTTAGCCCCATCGTCATTTCCATCAACTGAATATTCAAGAGAGTTTAAAAAGTAATTTGTAAAGACGCCATGACCTAAGTTAGATGATTCAAGACTAGATTCCTCATCCGTGCATGCTGTCATTATGTATCTATCATTTTGCTGAATTTCATTAATCATTCCGCCTGTATTACAAGCATCAAGAACAACATATGTTTCGTCACAGTTTAATGAATCCAATTTAGAGTCTAACAGAGTATCCAAATAGAAGTATTCAGGATCGTAAGGAATAGAATCATAAGAACATAAAAAATGCGTGCCATTATAGACTTCTACTTCATATTGGTCTATGCTGAAACCATTGGCTGTAATTGAATAATCAGTTATCATTCGAATATAGATTCTATTATCAGAAAGAAGTGGTATCCATCCGGACCAGAAAGCCCCTTGAGATCCAGTATAATCTTCATAATACCATCCATCTGCTAAGTCAGTATCACCAAGATATACATAATCACATCCATATTCTAAACTTAAGGCATCAAAATGCACTCTCATATATGCAGCATCTTCATGATAAATACTCCACATGTGGTCATAGTAATTACTATAGGGATGAGGTGAGTCGATTGAATAAGAATGTACACCACCATTAGTTGTAGAAGCCCCTCCATGACCCGAATAATAAAAGAAAAAAACATCATCTGGTCCAATTTGATTGGCAACTTCATCAAAGGCGTTACTTATTCCTTGTAAAGACGCTTCAGAATCTTGTAAATAATAAACATTTTCAGATTTAAAGTTAAACTCATCAAGCAAAATCGAATAAATTGCCAGGGCATCATCATCACAATATGATAGATCAGAGCTTGTCCCGGGGTAATCCGAAATACCAACAATAATAGCATATCCGGTTTTAGAAACTAATTCGGCGGAAGAAAATGGTATCTCGTTTCTTAGTTCATTCATTTCCAGTGGTTTATCTTCTAGATCACTCATAATAATTATGGGAATAGAATTAACCAACAAATTAACGAATGGTAATAGAAGACAAACAATTAGCACAATTTTCTTTAATAAATTGTCTAAATTCTTATACATAGATTTTAACCCTTGATTAGAGTCAGTTTTAATAATAATTAAACTGATTATTTTTAAATATAAGCTATGTTTATAAATGACCAGAAAAGCTTTTGGCTATAGAATTTTTCACTTTAATGTAAAAAATATTCTTCTTTTTAAAATGTAACGCTTAACCATAGAATAAATGATAAAGTTCATGATAGATTTTAGCCAATCTTGAGATCTTTTCAACATCATTTTGTTCTAAAGCATAGTAGATATAACTAAATAGGCCTTCACGATTTCTTATCCATTCGAGTAATCCCTCAATTTCTGCTTTAAGATAAGGATCTATTGAAGGATAGGAGGGCTTAGAGATTTCACTAATTACTTGTTTTTCTTTTAAATCTACCTCAGTTTCAATAAACTCAGAATTACTACCCTTATCCATCATTGCTGCTGCTCTAGCTATAGCTGGATAAGCCATATGAAACCAACCTTCCGCTTTCGGTTTAATATGTGCAATCATTAATTTTTCATTATCCGGAGTCCCAGCACCGACTAAATGTCCCTTCTTGTGGCGATTAGTACCAATAAACCGTTCTGGTTCCATCTGAAGTATGGAATATCTAACTCCATCGAGTTCGACAGATTGAGCACTCCCACTGTGCCAATTTTTAAGAAATGGTTTTATGTCTCCCTTGATATTCCATTTTGGAGTTGAAAATAAGATTTTTCCATTTTTGGAGAGAATTGCTACTTCTTGAGCATCAGGATAGTGCTTTTGTAGCTTTTTTACCACACTTTTATAATTAACCATTACTTTACATCCTTTTAATCGGTTTAAACTAAATATTAAGATTGGGTGCTAATAAATGGATAGATTCTATAATTTAAAGGACAAATTTTAGCTATTTAATCTTATTTAGTTTTCAGCCAATGCTATTAATATTTACACATGTATTTTCTGAAAATTTTCTTGAAAAGATTTATTGCAGCTTTTTAAAATAAGTTAAACCATCTTCGCTGAAATAATAATTTTTTAATCTCTTATTATACGACATTCCAACACTTTCATACAAACATATAGCAGGAAGATTACTCTCTCTTACTTCTAAATAGCAGTTATTTATACCTCCAGCTCTCATCTTATTAAATGCAAATTCTATAAGCAATCTTCCAAAACCGCGTCTCCTCTGTTTAGATGCTATGGCAAGATTCATAATATGACCGATAAAGCTCATGCTATCATCATCATTCCTATAAATATACTCGTTTTCCCATATAATATACCCCACAATTTCATCCAATAATTCAGAAACATAAAAATTATGAGATCCCTGACCTTCATCATTCAAAGAAGTACGTTTCAACATCATTTTGAAAATGGGTTTTGTCCAAGGCTCCTCAAAACAATCTTTCTCAATTTGTAATATAGTCGAGATATCTTTTAAGCTAGCAAGTCTAATATGAATATCCAAATTCATCCACATAATTACTTTTTACTTAGAGAGATAAGAGGATATGCTTTAAATAATAAACCCTTTAATGAGAAATTCATAATCATAAAATTCAATCGTTCTTTCAATTTAATTAATAAATTGATTTAGATTAAAAATTGGACCATAATAATTATTTAAATCTCTTTTAATGAATCTATAATAACGATTAATATTAAAAATATAATAAAAAGGTGAAATAATTGTCAGATGAAGAATTAGAGTCTCTATGGCGTGACTTCGGAAAGAATATGAATCTCGTAGCCATTATGACAGTTTTAACGATAGTTACTGGCATTACTGGTATTATAGCTGCAATTTTTCTATTTATGGCCCTTGGAAACATTAAAATGATAAACTATAGGTTAAATAGCCAATATTTAGATGAATTCCGGTCGAAATATATCACCGCTTTCGTATTGAAATTTGTGTGTATCCCATTTCTTATAGTAGGTATTGTTTTATTGGTATTCCCGTTTGGAGCCTTACCTATGGGTATGGGTTATATTCCCAGTTATTATTGGTTTAATCTTCTAATTGGTATTGTTCCTGTAGTAATTTCCTTCATTCTTTTCATCATTTCTTATTCAATTGAAATGAAAGCATGGGATAACTTGAAATATTTTTTAGAAGAAAACAGATCTATGTTTCCGGAACATATTGCTCGAGAGACTATTGATGGTGCAGAAAAGCTAAGAACAGGAGCCTTGCTTTATGCTCTTGGGTTCCTTATCATTACTGCTATAATCGGATTCATTCTCCAAGTTATAGGGTTCTTTAAACTTGCTAAACTCGAAAATAGATATAGCATGCCTACTGTCGCAAAACCCCCAATGCCTAATGCCCCTAAAGCTCCACAACCACCCGTAACTCCTGTAGCACCAGTTAGTCAACCCACGAAATCTCCGTATGCTGTTGAAGAAAAGGTGGTTGGGACCCGCCCAAAATTTTGTCCTAACTGTGGTTCTGAATTAAAGGGTGAAGGTAAGTATTGTCCTGATTGTGGTTCAAAAATTTCCTAAAATTCTAATTATAAATTTTTTCCTCTATTTTTTTTCAAGTCTCTTATCAATTTTATTATAACATCAAACAGGAAGATCATTTTTCGATGAAATTCATTGAAATATCAATTTAAAATCATTATCCGTTTTAATTTTAAGAATTTATATTAGTAGTATATCTTATTAATATTCATGAATAAATTTGAAATCTAAAAATATTTTTTTTTCCAATACCTCATGTAGGCTTTGAACAACTGTTTTGGAATTCCTATCTTATTAAATTCCAATTTTATGTAATAGATAATTTTCTTTTGCTTCTTTTGAAATAAGAGCATATATCTAAATTGACATGACCATAAGCCAAATTAAAAAGGTAATGTCATTCAAATAATATTGAATCTATAAGGAAATTAAAAAAGAAAGGGGAGAAATTTGAGTTGTTTTCAAAGCTTTCATTCTTCTTTGCATCCAGAACAACGATCATCATAATTAACTTGATGTTCATGCTCGATTTTAGAAGTTACACATGCTTCGCAATACTTTAGCCAAATTTCGGTTTTTTTCTCAGAGTTCCCATACTCCATTTTAGAGACCAAAAAGGGGTTATAATTAAATTTGATATACTAGCATCGTTAATTGGTTTTAAACTTTATCAAAGCGACAAAATGAATTGATTTTGATAACAGAAGATTTTAAAAAACATATATTTAAATAAGGGACTTAAAATGCTCCTTAATTTTTGATTTTCATGATTAAATTAGCGATGCTATTATCTCAAAAAGCATGCAATCGTAATTAAAGCATTTTCCATTGGACAAAATCATCATCATATTCTTCAAACTTTAGGCCTCTGATAAAATTATAGGAAGCTTTGTTATCAATATATACTTTACATCGCAACTCGACTACACCACGAGTTTTAAAATAATTCCACGTCTCTAAACCTAACATTGTTCCCAACCCTCTTTTCTGTAATCGAGGAAGAACTCCCATTCCTGCAATTACTCCAATTTTTTTATCGGTACCTGTGAAATATATCAATGCAAATCCACTATCTATTCCATTAACTTTTGCAATGAGAAAGATAATCTCATCATCCTTTATGTTCTCAATAATTAATTCTTTATCCAAAGGTCGATATGGCATTGGAGTAGAATGCCAAGCTAAATCATGAAGAACTATAAGACTTTCTAAATCATCCATAGTTGCTTCTCGAATTTCAGCTTTTAAAATATCAAGTGAAACTCTATCCTTTAAGTTTTGTTCATAATCTGGGGTTATCATTGATACAGGAAGTCGCATTTGAATATAATTTATATCCTTGTTTCCTATACTCATTAATTCCCTCGAAAATTTTAAGAAAAAAGATTTTAATTTTCCCATCTTAAAAATCCACCTAATTTAATATTCTTCGAATCCAAGACTTCGAATAAATTTATACCCATTTTTATTTTCTTTTGAAACCCTACAATGTAATTCTTTAAGACCCTTATTTTTAAAAAATTCCCATATTTTAAGACCTAAAATGGTTCCTAATCCTTTCCCTTGAAGCGTCGGGAGAACTCCTAATGCAGCAACTACTCCAACATCTTTTTTATTTCCCGTAAAATATACGATTCCGAAACCGCTGTCAATACCATCAACTTGTGCGATCAAAAATGTTATGTTTGGATCTTTTATTAGATCTCTTAAAAGATCACTTGAAAATGGTTTATATCGCATATGCGTGTTTTGCCAAATTAATTCATGTAATTTTTGAAAAATCTCAATATCACTAAGCTTAGCTTCTCTAATCTTTGCATTAATAATGCCATGTTCAGCTCGAATCTTTAAAGATTTTTCAAATTGATTGGTGATTTTTTCTATTGGTAACTTCATTTTTATGTAATCGGAGTCACTTTTGAGATCATCTAAAGTCTCAGCTAACATTTTTTGAAGGAGGGATCTGAACCATTCCATTTTCTTCAATAAATTTAAAGATCAATTGTATAAATCAATTTCTAATAAACTAAAAATTGTAAACTATGCGGAGTTAAAACAGGCCCATTGAAATCCCATTATTAATGATGTTTATCGTAGATTTTAACCAATAAATTATCAAATTAAAATAGACGAGAATAATATTTACTTGCATTTACTTCTCTCTAAAAGACTTACAATAAATTTATAAACAAGAAGACTTAATAATGTATAACATTTTAATTAATTTCATAACAAAAATAGATTAAAATTTAGTATTAATTATTAATATTGTACAGAGGAAATGCATAAAATATAGTATGACTGAAAATTCTACCCATTTAACTAGCTTAAATGTTTTAATTTTCTCTGAAATCAAAATTTTACCCATTCTTGAGAAGATTTTTTAAACCTGATGATATATTTTGATAAATTTGAAGCTAATACTAAAAAAAGGAAGAAATGATGAAAAAAGTTGAATTAGTGTATCGAACTATAGGAGAGAGAACAAGTGAAATCGCACTTGAATTTGCAAAACAAAACATCCAGCCTTGGAAAATTCACACAATAAGAGAAATAAAACCTTTTTCAAAGGCGATGGAAGAAATATTGAAGATTGAATACGACGATGACACTGAACTGGTTGTGTTTATGGATGCTGATTGTTTGATCTTTGAGGATTTAAGACCATTTATTGAAGAAAACGATATTCCATATGTTGATTGCTATGTTCTTGATAAATTTCGAGGATACGTGCATATGGGTGTTCACATTACCAGAAGAGATGTCGTTGAAGAGATGAAAAAAGTATCCTTGAATAACGAGGACTTACTCTATGTTCTTAAACCCGAAACAGCAATTAGAAATGTTGCTTTAGAGAATTTAAAAACTAAAAAGAAATATAAGCGATTTAAGATTTTACATGATTTTTATCAATATTACGAACATGTCTTTATTAAATGTGCTATTAGAGAATTGAGAAGTAGAGAGGAGTATCCTAAAGCAAAACTTCAAGCAGCGATCGATAATTGGAAATATGAAGATAAAGATTTTGTTGTTGCCTTAGAAGCTATTAAATTCGCTAAAAAGAAGGTTCCTCTAGATACTTCACCAATGAAAATATCAGAGTTTATTGAGAATTTACCTGCTATAGCTCGATTTATCGTGCAAGAATTAGGATTAGAGGAAAAAAAACCTCTAAAGTTAGATCTTGTAAAGGATCTTAAAGCTGCAGCCAACATCATGGGCGCTTTTGGAGATGATGCTCAAAAAGTATTTTGCTTGGGATTGAGTAGAACTAGCACAAAAAGTCTTACAAAAGCACTAAATATTTTGGGAACAAACGTAATTCATTACCCCATAGATAAAGTGACTCATTATGAACTAATTCATGGACATTATAATTTTACTATTCTGCAAGATTATGATGGAATATCAGATATAACCGTTTCTCCCTATTACAGAGAACTAGACCAATTATTTCCAAATAGCAAATTTATATTAACTATTCGAGAAAAGAAAAAGTGGCTAGAATCTCTTAGAAGCCATTGGGAAGATAGACCTCCTTATGATGATCTAAAACAAACGGAAACCCATCTAAAAATCAGGAGATTCCTTAGGGCTGCAGTATATGGCATATATACGTTTAATGAGCAGAGACTTTCTAATGTATATGATGTGTATCACAAGGACGTCTTAGACTACTTTAAGGATAGAACAGATGATTTATTAGTAATTGATATTACGAAAGGAGAAGGTTGGGAGAAATTATGTCCCTTCTTTGGGAAGAATGCACTCGATGCACCATTTCCTCATGTTAATAACGAAGATGAACTCCTCGAACTTCTTTGATTGGAAGAATAATAAGTAATCTTTTAGAAAAGAAATCATGAATGATGTAAAAAGCTGTAAATTGTGTTTCATTATCGGAGCACCACATTCTGGTTCAACCTTGGTTGGATTGATTTTAGGTAGTCATAGCACAGCATTTTTTGCTGGTGAAGCGAATAAAGTAATCTTCTTCAATGATCCTAATTTTGAGGAGGAAAGAAAATTCTGTCGACTATGTGGAAAGGATTGCAGAATTTGGAATAAAGTAAATCCAAATGGTCCTAATTTATATCTTCAATTAAATGAATTAACTAAAAAGTCTATTATAATTGATTCCACCAAAAATTTAGAGTGGATACACAAACAACTGGAATTAGCTGAATATATTAAATTAGATACTTGTCTAATTTTTCTAAAAAGGGATGTTAGAGCAGTAATCAATTCCTTAGCTCGTAAATATCCAAATAAACCTATAGAGGAACTTATTGATAGTTGGTATGAACATATCAGAGAAACAAAAGAATTGTTTACTGATTTCAAAGGAAAGAAGATTGAGATTTATTATGAAGATTTAACCCTAAATCCAGATCAAATAATCGAGAGACTCTGTGCGTTCTTAGAAATTAATTATGAACCAGAGATGAAAAATTATTATCACAAAGATCATCATTCTATAGGTGGAAATATAGGTACACATTATCTTCTCTTAAAAGCGAAAAATTATGAGGAAGAGTGGTTATTAACTAAAAGGAATGAATATTATTATCGTGATCATCCTTTATCAATCAAACTTGATGAAAGATGGAAATTTGAATTAGATAAGGGCATTGAAAAGATCATAATAGAAAGAGCAGGTCCATTATTTAGCGAATTCAATTGGAATTACTGATCTTGTGGCTGACAAGTTCGAATTTAATATTTATATTCATGTTTTCCTACTTTCATTCTTTGAGTTAAAGTTTCGTTAGGATATTTTTTTCGAATCTCTATAAAATTTAATACCTCATA